>JAEEGI010026517.1_pt1 | contig 11156 bp, 8 predicted proteins | sample 8958751 | NCBI WGS metagenome assembly JAEEGI01 (sample SAMN16246545, study PRJNA631951) | gut metagenome | biome: gut microbiome; feature: rumen; material: KS-attached | host: Bos | place: Iran: Karaj | collected 2018-10 | reverse complement strand
TCTTCCGTCATCTCCATCCCCATAAGTTTCGATACAAGATGTCTTGCAGATTCCTTTTCCAGCAAAAACATAATGCTTCCGGTGATGTCACCTTCAACACAAAGATAAATGCCGGCCATGATCTGCTCTTCTCCGCCCATCGTATCGCCGATCTGGTTAAATTCAAGCAGTTTAACCTGCGGAACCTTCATATCCACTTTGCACTGCAGCATCTGTGCGAGAGCCGTTGTGGCATTTCCGGCGCCGATGTTACCGAGTTCCTTTAGCACGTCGAAATACTGTTCGGACATGCTTTCCAATGTGATATCGCTCATATGTACTCCGTTCCCATATAAAAACAATGCAGATATTCAGAATAGATAAACTATTCTGAATATCTAGCATAATTTTACTACTTATTCCTTCTCTGTTGCAACAACGTTTAAGTCCAAAAGTGAAATTAAACCGTTTGCACATTTACCGACGCTCGATACGAAGTTCGCATGATCCTGAGAAGTGTCGGCAGCAACTTTTTCAACCTGCTCTTCTTCAAGAGTCACAACCTCTTTAACTTCATCTACGATAACGCCGATGGTTCCGGCCTGCTCAAGTTTAAGGATGATGATACGGGATGCCTTTGTGAAAACATCGTCTTCAAGTCCCATCTTAAGTCTTAAGCTCATTACGGGGATAACTTCACCTCGAAGATTGATAACACCCTTCAGGTAAGAAGCTACCTTCGGCACTCTGGTGATGTGCACCATCCTCGAAATGTTCTCAACATATGAAATGTTGATACCGTAGGATTCGTCGCCGACTTTAATGACTATATATTGCATACTGCCGTTATTTGTTCCGATTTTTAATTCATCCATTATCGATTCCTCCTCATTAAATCAATGCATTGGCATCAAGGATCAACGCAACTTCGCCGTCGCCGAGGATTGTTGCACCGCTGATGAATTTGCACTTGCTGATATATTTGCCCATGGACTTGATAACGATCTCCTGCTGGCCGATGAGTTCATCAACAACGAGTCCTGCAAGCTTGTCGCCCTTCTTAACGATAACAACCATGAGATTGTCTTCGGGTGACTTCGTTGATTCAATATCCAAAACATCATTAAGTCTGATTATCGGTATAACGTTTCCACGAAGTGTGATAACTTCTTTGGACTGTACAAACTGTATCTCATTTGCGGGTATATCTTCGATCGTCTGGATGGATCCGAGGGATATTGCGTATTTTTCGCCTCCGACGGTAACCATAAGTGCCTGGATGATCGCAAGTGTAAGAGGAAGACGAACTATCCATGTACTTCCTTCTCCGAGTTTGCTCTTAACTTCAACCTCGCCGCTGAGTGCTTCGATCTTGGACTTAACTACGTCAAGGCCTACGCCTCGACCGGATACTTCCGAAATCTGCTTTGCGGTAGAAAAGCTGGGAAGGAACAGAAGATCTATGATCTCCTTAGAGGACATGTTCTCAGCCTGTTCGGGAGTGATCGTGCCTCTTTCTATTGCTTTTGCTCTGACCTTGTCAACATCGATACCGTTACCGTCATCTCTTACTTCGATGACAACGTTGTTACCGTCCTGATAAGCATCAAGGAAAATGGAACCGACTTCGGGCTTACCGCGTTCTTTACGAACCTCGGCAGATTCAAGACCGTGGTCAGCGGCATTTCTTAACAAGTGCATAAGAGGATCGCCGATCTCGTCAACAACGGTACGGTCGAGTTCCGTTTCTTCACCTGTCATGTAAAGTTCCATCTTCTTTCCGAGCGTCTTTTGAAGGTCACGGATCATACGAGGGAATTTACTTACAACGCTCTCGATGGGAACCATTCGAACCTTCATAACGGACTCGTGAAGTGAGGTTGTTACGCTTTCAAGATATTCGATATGTTCCGAGAAGTTATTGTGATTTGCTTCATCGGAATTTGTAGCCGAAACAAGTGAGTTCTTTGCGATTATAAGCTCGCTTACGAGGTTCATGAGTGAATCGAGTTTCTCGATATCAACTCTGACCGTACGATTGACAACAGGCTTTGAAACGGCCTTCTTTTCTGTCTTTGCAGGTGTTTCCTTCTTTGCCGGAGGCTGTGCGACAGTTTCTTCTTTCTTGGATGCTTCCTCTGCGGGAGCTTCTTCTGCGGCAACATCTTCCTTAGATGATTCGATACCTGCGAAATCAGCATCCGTAAGAGCCGATCCGAAAGCATCTTCTATTTCCGATACGTTCTTGATCGCTGCGATAAGAGTGTCAAGAGAAGCATCCGAAACCGTGATGACGCTGAAGTCGAAATCGAACTTCTCGTCCTCAATATCCTGGCTTGAAGGTTTTGAAAGAATGATCTCGCCGTGCTCTTCCAATGCCTTGAAAACAAGGAAAGCTCGTGCGGCCTTTAAGATACATGTTTCCTGAACCTTTACGGTTATTCCGTAGAAATTCTTTCCTTCGGCTTTTGCAGCCTCATAAAGACTCTTTTCGGTATCGGTGAGTTTGATCTCACGCCATTTTTCTTTGTCGTTTGCTGCGGGTGCGGGTGCTTCCGCTTTTGCTTCCTCTTTTTTGGCTCCGCCGGATGCGGCATCACCACCGCTGCCGTTAAGAATATCGTTGAGAGCTTTGATAAGAGGTTCGTTATCGTTCGTGCCTTCGTCTGCCGACTCCTGAATGGAGGATGTATACTCTTCCAATGCATCAAGACACTGGAAAAGAATATCGATCATGTTAGGCTGAACTTTGATGTTACCGTTACGTACTTCGGAAAATACGTTTTCCATGTCATGAGTAAGATTCTGCATGCGCTTGAATCCCATGGTACCTGCCATACCTTTTAAGGAATGGGCTGCACGGAATATCTCGTTAATGGTATCCATGTTTTCGGAATCCTGCTCAAGTTCGAGAATCTGTGTGTTCAGACTCTGCAAATGCTCCTTGGTCTCGTCAAGGAAAATCTCTAGATACTGGCTGACATCCATTTTACATTACCCCCACGTTCATAATGATCTCCTGTGCTATCTGTTTAAGGGGTACTACACAGTTTGATAAACCGGCGTTGTACGCGCTCTTAGGCATCCCGTAAACAGTACAGGAGTCTTGGTCCTGTGTGATTACGTATGTGTTTTTATGTTCCTTCAGATACGCGATTCCTTTTGTCCCGTCGGCTCCCATGCCGGTCATCACCACACACACAGCACGGTCGGTGATACCGTTGGCAAGAGACTCGTACATATAATTGGCTGAAGGTTTTACTCCTTCTCTGGTGGGTTCGTCACTGTAACGGATCTTGTAAGTGTTCCCTACGGAATCAATGTTTAAGTGCTTGCCGCCTTGGGCCACGTAAACGTGTCCGCTTTCGAGAGTCTCACCGTCCTCTGCTTCGGAGACCTTGATCTCGCTTAAAGAATCAAGTCTTTCCGCCAGGGAAGCGGTAAACCCCGCAGGCATATGCTGCACGATAACGACCGGTGCCTTAAGTGAGGCCGGAAGAAGCGGAATGACCTCCTGCAAAGCTTTGGGACCGCCGGTTGAACTGGCGATCGCAACGATCTGCTTGTCCTTAACGGTTCTTTTTGCTCTGGAAGCAAGCTCTATGAGCTTTTTATGAGTTTCGCTGCGTGCTGCCTCATCTTCCGGTTTAACGGTAAAATCAGATGCCTTGCTCTCGCATACAACCTCTAAGATCTTAATAAGTCCGGTATCAAAGACACCGTTCTTGCAATCTCCGGGATTGTCGGGCTTGTGGATAAAATCGATGGCGCCCAGACTCAAAGCATCAAGCGTTGTCTTGGCACCTTCTTTGGTATCCGTACTGGCCATAACGACTCTGGCGGGAATCTTTCGATCCCTTAGCTCCTTAAGGAGTTCCAGTCCCGTCATCTTCGGCATGTTGACGTCCAAAATTACCGCGTCATATGTTTTCCTCTTCAGAAGCTCCAAGGCTTCCTCACCGTTCGTTGCACGATCCGACACTCGGAATCGGGTATCTGCGTTGATTATATCACAGATAACTCTTCTCATGAGTGCAGAATCATCAACTACCAGTATATTTTTCATAAAATTGCCTCATTTTGACGTTAATTTTCAGTTAATTTAGAACAATTAGCGTCCTCTGTTCCTTCTGAGTCTTCTTTCTTCGTCGAAAATAAACTTGATTATTTCTTCACGAACATCGTTGCTGAGGTCAACGTACTGTACTCTGTGCTCGTATTCTCCGGGACGATTTGCGACTTCACGGACGCTGAGCACTTTTCCGACGGTCTCATAATCTTTGGCTATTCCATCGTTAACAAGCTGATAAGTACAATATACAAGACTTCCCTGTTCGTAAGGATGATCGGAAATGAAACGTATTCCGCCGCCGCTGATATCGACGATAAGGCTTCTTCTTAACGGAAGACCCGGTACCAGCATTGCGTGATGCGCTTCTATGGCCTGTACTTCTTCCTGCTTGAGTTCTCTCGTCTTCATATCAAGGACACAGCTGAATCGATAATAATCTCTTCTCTGATGCTTTCGAAGATTACTCGTAAGTTCAAATACAAGTACGTAAACGTTGTTGCTCTTATATCTGTCGATAATGCGTGCAAAACATTGATACAATCCCTGTGCCGTGTAAAAGCAAAGATCGTACTCTCCGTCTATAGGCAATAATATAAGCTTTGTCTTCTCCATCGGCATGATGACTTCAAGTCTGTCATCGGACAAAACGTCATATACTTTTGACGAGTATACCTTTTTAGCCCCATCCGGTCCGGATAGTCTGTCTACCGCCTGGAGATCCACCTTGTCTCCCGCAAAGACATATTTTGATAACATATTCCCGCTCCTTTACTGATTGGAATTCTGATTAAATTTTTTACCCGTAACTATATGTGAAAAGAACGCGGCCATTCCCCGTCTCTTAACACCCGACATCATCTCTTTGTTCATAAGAGTAGCCGCTATCTGTTCGTAAGCAACCGCAGACTTTGCATTCGGTGTCTGGATAGATACCGGCATCTGCTGCATTACGGCTTTGGAAAGTGCGGGATCTTCGGGAACCGCACCCAGATATGAAAGAGGTAACTTTAGATACCTTGCGACTACTGCGTTCAATTTGTTGAAAAGCGCCTGACCTTCCTGCGCATTTTCAACTCTGTTGGCAATGACCTTCACCTGCGAATTGTCGGGTGAAAATCTAGCATGTCTCGAAAGCGCTTTTAAAAGCGAATAAGAATCGGTTATCGATGTGGGCTCGGGTGTGGTTACAAGAAGTATCTCTCCGCTCGCCACCAGGAATTCGAGCACCGCGTCGGAGATTCCCGCTCCCGTATCCACGATAATAACGTCTGTTATCGCATCAAGTTCGGCCAGATTCTGTACAATATATGTAAGATGCTCGCGGTTTAAGTTGCTCATTCCCGCTATACCCGATCCACCGGAAATAAATCCTACTTCATTGGGTCCCCAGGTGATGATGTCTTTAATGTTCATACCCTGATAGATCAGATCCGCAAGATTGTGTTTGGGAACCGCGCCGAACATTACCTCAATGTTGGCAAGACCGAAATCCGCATCGAGAATGATCACTCTCTGTCCCATCTTGCGAAACTGTATTGCAAGATTTATGGAGGTGTTTGACTTACCGACGCCGCCCTTACCGCTCGTTACCGTTATGACTCTGGCTACCGGTCTGGGAGCCACGTTGTTTGCTTTGATTATATTTCTTAATTGTTCTGCCTGATCCATGATCATCTTTTACCTCCCAGAAGGTTCTTTACCGTGCGCTGGGCGTTAAACTGTTCGATATCGTCGGGCACGTTCTGTCCGCAGGTTATATAGGAAAGAGGTGCACCCGTATAAAGCTTCAGGTTAAGAAGGTTACCCAAAGCTGTTGTTTCATCGAGTTTTGTAAATATAAGCTTGTAATCTGTTATCTCAGAATATGCATCGGCGATACTCTTTAAGTCTCTGTACTTTGTTGTGGCGCTTACAACAAGGTAAACTTCCTTTTCAACAATGCCGTCCGCCGAATGAACAAACTCACCCATAATATTCTTCTGTTCGCGATTCTGGTGAGAATGTCCCGCAGTATCCACAAATACATAATCGAAATCTCTGAAATCATCGAGAGCCGATTCCATTTCTTCTATTGTATAAATGATCCTGAAAGGAACTTCGAGAATGTTGGCATACGTTCTTAACTGTTCCGCAGCCGCTATTCTGTATGTATCGGCCGTAAGAAGCGCGATCTTTTTCTTCTGCTCGACAGAAAACTTTGATGCGATCTTGGCGATCGTAGTAGTCTTTCCGACACCTGTGGGGCCTACAAAGAACACCAGCTTCGGTCCTTTTTCGGCCGGAGTGATGCATAAAGGCTTTTCAAACTTAAGTATCATTTTCTGGTAGATTCCCGACAAAGCCACATCAAACGGAGTGCCCGCTTTTGTGACTTTTCTGGTCTCTTCCACTATGCTCGTGGCATATTCTTCGTTTACTTCGTTGTCCGTAAGCGTCGACTTTAAAAGGTTGAAGAAAGTGCTGAGCTCATCGCCCGATCCTTCGGGCTTATCCGAAGAATCTGACGTCCTGTCTGTCTTATCGTTTTCTTTTTCCCTGTTTCTGTCTATATCGGGAGAAAGCTTTTCTTCCAAAAGATTCTGAAGACTGTCGAGTTTCTCTTCGAGGATATTGCCGGGTCTGGGACGCTCATATGTAACGGGTCTGTCCGAAACCGTCGAATCGTCCGAAGAGACCGTTTTGTCAAAACGTCTGAGTCGCTCAACTCCCGTCTCGCTTTCCGCCTTCTCAACGATGGAATTTACCTTGCCAAGCGCTTCGGTGATGTTTCTGGCGCTTACGTTTGCCTTTTCCTGAATGGCACGGTCGGTATCGTCTTCCAAAGCCACCGTAACCTCAACCATTTGAGGGGAAAAGATGGCAAAGATCCCCTTCTTTTTTACATTCCTTACGTTCATCACGACAACGTTGGCTCCAAGTTCTTTCCTTGCAGCCTCGATCGCTTCGCTTTCTGTTTTTGCCTGAAATTTCTTAATGATCATTTATGCAGTCACCATTCCGACAGATTGTAATTCCACATTTGATTCTATTTCATTATAACTTACAACTACCAGATCTTTGTAATAATCTTCCGTAAGTCTCTTAAAATACATTCGAACGATCGGAGAAGTTATTATGATCTGGTTCTTTCCGAGATCGTCGAGTTTCTTTAGCTCTTTTCCGGTAGCGGTTATTATCGCCTTTGTCTTCTCGGGATCGAGAGTAAGATAAGCTCCCTGTTCGGTCTGTTTTACGCTTGCCATGATCTCCTGCTCGAGTTTGGGATCGAGCGTAACAACACTCGTAGTCTCGTTCTGAGGGAAGTATTTACCCGATATCGACCTCTTAAGCGATTGACGTACATATTCCGTAAGGATATCCGTATCTCTTGTCGTCGGAGCATAATCCGCAAGAGTTTCGAATATAGTCAGGAGGTCTCTTATCGAAATGCCTTCCTTTAACAGGTTTTGAAGTATCTTCTGGATCTCGCCGAGCGAAAGGAGCTTCGGATAGAGTTCGTCCACAACCTGAGGGTTTGTCTCTTTCAAATTGTTGATAAGACTCTGCACATCCTGTCTGGTAAGCAGTTCCGCGATATGCTGTCTTATGATCTCCGTTAAGTGAGTTGCAATGATCGACGGAGGATCCACGACGGTATAACCCATACTCTCGGCACGTTCTCTCTGTCCTTCCGTTATCCATACGGCGGGCAGGTGGAAAGAAGGCTCGAACGTCGGAATACCGGTTATCTCTTCTTCCACAAATCCCGGATTCATGGCCATATAGTGATCGAACAATATCTCGCCCTCACTGACCTGAATACCCTTTATCTTTATGATGTACTGATTGGGATTTAACTGTATATTGTCTCGCAAACGGATAATGGGAACAACGGTACCGAGTTCAAGCGCGATCTGCCTTCTTATCATTACGACACGATCGAGAAGGTCACCGCCCTGACTTACGTTTGCGAGCGGTATGATACCGTAACCGAACTCAAGCTCTATCGGGTCAACCGACAGAAGCGAATTGACATTCTCCGGCTGTCTGATCTCCTGGGCTTCCTGTTCTTCCGTCTCCGCCTCATGCTCTATATTTGCCGTTTCTATCGTACCCTGCATGGTACGTCCCGCTAATATAAATATAATACCTATCGCGAGAAAAAGAAATGTATTAAGAGGAGTTACCAGGCCAAGTCCCGCTATAACGGCACCTACGATATAGATGGCTTTCGGAATACCGAAAAGTTGCCTTACGAGCACATTTCCGAAATCCGCACTTCCCGAACCTTTGGTGACCAGAATACCTGTCGATAAAGAGATGAGAAGTGAAGGAATCTGGGATACGAGTCCGTCACCGATGGTAAGTATCGTATAAGTGTTAAGAGCGGAGCTTAAATCTTCGCCACGCATCGTAACGCCCATAATGATACCGCCCACAACGTTTATGGCCGTAATGATAAGACCCGCAACGGCATCTCCCTTTACGTATTTAACGGCACCGTCCATGGAACCGAAAAACGAAGCTTCCTGCTGGATCTTGTCTCGTCTTTGCTTTGCCTCGGCATCAGTGATGGCACCGGTATTTAGGTCGGCATCGATGGCCATCTGCTTACCGGGCATGGCATCGAGGGTAAATCTTGCGGTTACTTCCGCAACTCTTTCCGAACCTTTGTTGATAACGAGGAACTGAATGATAAGAAGTATCAGGAAAACGATAACGCCGACTATAAGATTTCCGCTTCCCACGAACGAACCGAAAGTCTCAACGACGTTACCGGGATCGCCGGTGGTAAGGATAAGTCTTGTGGAGGATACGTTAAGGGATATCCTGAAGATCGTCGTAAAAAGAAGGATAGTCGGGAAATATGACATTTCCAGAACTTCCTTTGAAAACATACATACAAAGAGGATAAGAAAAGCAACGGAAATATTGATCGCCAACAAAACGTCCAGTAAGACGTTGGGAATAGGCACGATCAACATGATAAAGGCTGCAAGTATATAAGCGGCAACGCCTACGTCTGCTCCTTTGATCTTACCGTTCACATCCTTACCTCCTTTCCGTTATTTTTTAAGAATCACGCTTTGCCTTTAAGATGATATACAAACGCCAGCACTTCGGCCACCGACTGATAAAGTTCGGCGGGAACCATCTCTCCTATCTCAACGTTTGCATAAAGCATTCTCGCAAGCGGTTTATTCTCAACTATCTCAATATCATTGTCTCTGGCGACTTCCTTGATCTTTTGAGCCAGATAATCGGCACCTTTTGCAATCACGACAGGTGCATCGTACTTATCCGCATCGTACAAAAGTGCGACCGCATAATGCGTCGGGTTTGTAATGACGACATCCGCTTTGGGAAGTTCCTGCATCATTCTTCTTCTCGAAGCCTGCATCATCCTCTGACGGATCTTGCCCTTGATCTGAGGATCACCTTCCTGCTGCTTGTATTCGTCTTTGACTTCCTGCTTTGTCATCTTAAGATCGTCGTTGTATTTCCACTTCTGATAAGCGTAATCGAGAAGTGCGATTATAAGATACGCTATGGAAATCCTTATACCCATGTTAATGAGTATGTTGCATGTATTGGCTATCCCCGAATTCAAAGACATGTCATACAGTAAAAAGAAACCTGTGACGTTCTTCCTAAGATACGAATAAGCCACCCATGCGATAATGACTATCTTAAGTATCGACTTTAAAAGTTCAACAAGCGCAGTCTTGGAAAATATCTTTTTAAAACCGTTTATCGGATTTAACTTGCTTCCTTTGGGCTGAAGCGGTTTAGCGGTCGGATGCCACTTAACCTGAGCCACATCGCATACGAACGATACGATAAAAGAAACAAGCATAACAGGAAGAATTATGATAAGCACCTGAGAAAATACCTCTGTTATGAGGGTTATGATACTTACTTCATTTACTCTTCCTTCGTAATTTTTGATATATTCGGGTATATCGTCGTAGACGAGTCTGAACATACCGAGAAGCCTCTCGGCAATGACTGTCGCGTAAACTCTGAGTATTACAAATGCTGCCATCAGGCTGAAGGCATTTTCTATCTCCTTACTCTTGGCTACCTGCCCTTCGTCTCTGGCATCATTCTTCTTTTTTTCGGTTGCCGGTTCGGTTTTTTCGCCGCCCGGACCGTCGGAAGCGAAAAACTGAAGATTAAATTCTAATGTCACAGCATCGACTCCGTCAGTATGGTAACCATTTTCCTCATCTCGTCGATAAGCATCGAAGAAATGTTGGGAAGCATGGCGGTTGTCAAAAACAAAACACCGAGTCCTACCAGAACCTTTATCTGCATACCTACGGCAAACATGTTCATCTGCGGAGAAACCTTCGCAAGTATTCCGAGTAATGAATTCAAAAGAAGCATTACCGCAAATATGGGAAGGCATATCTTTACGCCTATCATCATGTAATCTTTCAAAAATTCAAGGATAGCCGCAAGAAGGTTCTCGGAGGAAAAGATCGCACCGTTAACGGGGATCAGTTTAAAGGTCTCGGCAAGAGCCGAAACGATAAAATGAAACAGCCCGCTGACAAGGAGCATGAGCGTTACGGCATATTGATAATATGCGCCCGAAATCGTCACGTTTTGATTGGTGTTGGGGTCAAACAAAGTTACCATGGAAAGGCCCGTCTCCATATCGGAAATGTGGCCGGCAAGACTTAAGATCGTAGAAACGATCTGAGCTCCGTAACCTATCAAAAGACCCGTAACGGCTTCTTTTAACACCAATACCGAATAACCCAATACGGAATTGTATTCAAGCGGGGTATACGGAACCATTCTGTAGAGTAATACGGCAAAAAGAAAACTGAAACCGATTTTTACAGGATTCGGAACACCTCTCATGGAAAAGAAAGGTGCGACATATATAAACGTAGCCACCCGCATAACGATCAAAAGAAAAAACTCCAGTTCATCGAGAGAAAACGAATAATCGAGCATCTTCTTTCTCCTTAATGAACATACTGTCCGAAATTGCTCCAAAGAGTAACTATGTAATCTCTTATCGTCGTAAGCATCCAGTGTCCCAAAAGCATGAGTGAAAGGAATACGCAGATTACCTTGGGAACGAAAGTAAGCGTCTGCTCCTGAATGGAAG
>JAEEGI010026514.1_pt1 | contig 11156 bp, 11 predicted proteins | sample 8958751 | NCBI WGS metagenome assembly JAEEGI01 (sample SAMN16246545, study PRJNA631951) | gut metagenome | biome: gut microbiome; feature: rumen; material: KS-attached | host: Bos | place: Iran: Karaj | collected 2018-10 | reverse complement strand
GCTTTCTTCTGGGGAACGACATTCTTCATCCGCTCATCCAGGGCATAGATCCGGAGAGATTCATACCCATCGCTCCTTCCCAGCACATACCAGCGTTGTTTGAAAAGCTTCAGACAATAGGGGTGCAGGATGAATGTACTAGGCTCGCTCCGCCAGAAACTCTGGTAGGTAACTTCGACGGTCTTCTTGTCGCGCATGGCGTTCACGATGACCGGAAGCCATTTCTGGCTGGAGGGAATCTTCTCGAAGAGGATCCAGTCACGCATGTCGGAACTCTCGTTCAGCAGGTTGTTCATCGACAAAGACTCCAGCAGCCACTGGCGGATGCCGTCGCCTTCCAGGTCATCGGAGTTTGCGATGTAGTACCCCAGCGACCGGTCACACTTGATCTCAATCCCAAAAGTATCCAGAATGGCCTCCCGATGGTTATGGAAAGTCCGCTCGTACAGTTCCTCTCCCGTATCGTTGAGCGATGACCGCATCCAGAGCCGACTGATCTCTTCCCTGGTGATGTGCCCATGACGGTTGATGGTGTCAATTAGCCAGACGTACCTGTTGAAATAATTCTTTGCCATATCTCTGATCTTGATGATGATTCTGTGTAAAAGGGCCTGCACATCCCTGCGGCGGCCCTTAGCTCTTTAACTCTTATATCATGTTTTCTGAATGCAAAGATAGGGATAATAATTGCCAAAATGTGGCAGTTTTGTAAAAAGTAGCAAATTACTCAGATATTGGCGAAGTTCTTTTGAAGTGCCTTTATCTTCTCATCAACAAGTGCATTCCACAACCGTGAATCCTTGAGTGCCGATGCAGGGATGTACTCGGCGAAACGGTCGAAGAATGCGGAACCGAAGACATTGTGCCGGTCATAACGGTTAACGAGTTCCTTCCAGTTGATGTAGTCGGCCATCGCCTCAATAGTCTCCAGAGGCAGTTCTTCGTTGCCAGAGAGGACTGTCCAGTCCCAACATGTCTTGAACTGGCCGACGATTTCCGGTGTGAGAAGTGATACCTGTCTGGTATTGCTCAAGGCAGTCCACTCGATCTGCTTTCGGAACTTCTCGAGCATGGCTACATTCCAATGGATGTCGCTATTGTGGCAGACTGCCTCCCATTCCACCTTATCCTTGTACCTTTCGAGCATGTCCTCCGTCCAGGGGATGTCACGGGAGAGTTCTTTCCAAGCCTCATCTTCGAGTTGAAGGGCAAGCATGCCCTCTTTGAGCTTCTTGTTGTCCATGATGTGTCTTTGATTGGTTTCTGGGGGCAAAGGTATAGGCCGTAATTGCCAAAATCTGGCAGGGATTATTATTTCGCAAATCTACCCTCGTAGTAGTCGAAACAATCCTCCAGTGAGTGCAACTCCTGCTGTCGGTAGGAATCCCTCGCCAGGAATTGCTCCTCAATAGTATTAAGCGAGGCGTCAAATTCAACTCTTACCCAGATCCATCGTTCAGAATCGGGAGAGTCAATGACCATCCAGGCATCAAGCGTAACAATTGTTGCACTTTGACGGTGATACGACACATCTTCAATGATAAGACGTTTCTTCAATTCCGGAGGGACTCCGTCGAACAAGAGTTCAAGGTATTCTTTCATGGGCGCTTTCCCGAAGGCCGCAAATAGTTCTTCGTACTTGGCTTTGTTCATGATCAATCTGGTTTTGGTTGAATGCCGCGAAGATAGAGTGGTTCATTGCCATTCCTTGGCAGGATCCTTTCCGCACAGATGATGGCCTTTGGATATTGATTGAACTGAAAAATGGCTAACTTTGTATGTAGCCTAGCATTTTAGGCTAATAACCCTATTTGAATCATGCCGCAGTTAGTCACTCTCGGATCCGAGCTGATCCGGATCAACCCGTCCAACGGACACATCGAATACTCCACCAGCGGAGGCCGCACCTGGATGACGCGCTATAGCGGAAGTGGGAACGGCCGATTCCTTGATCTTCTTCCTTTTAACGGGAAACTGCTTGCCTTGACCGAGAAAGGAATCTATTGCTCTTCCAGCGCAGGACGTTCCTGGCTGATCAAGAGTTCAACCAGCATCGCAAGATCTTTGGTGGCTCTCCAGGATGGTGGCAAGGAAGTCATCGGGATGACATCGGACGGGCATATCTATGCTTCTTCTTCCGAAGGCGCTACCTGGTTGCGGAGAAGATAATTTCCCTTTCATAGTAACCTGCCGGGCTTTGGCAGATTGATGTGCTTCCTTTGCATCAAATGGAAAGCACATTCTCTGGCGTAGTGCGGATGAGAGATATTCGCTTCGATCCGGAACTGTTCCGCAACTATATGAGCGGAACGGTTCTGGATGAGCTTCTATGCAGTTACAAGGGTCTCCCGAAAGGAGTCAATTATATGGTCATCGGTGACCCCGGAGTAGGGAAGACAACCATCATCCTGGATCTCATTTCCAATATCAGGAAACAGTCCCCGGGTGTCCGCGTCCTTTTCATCAGTGCAGAGATGAACGAGATCGACCTGGCCATCTATGTGCAGCGTTTCCCCAAGTTCCAGGATCTGGACATCTTATTCATTGAGGCGTGTTTCGATGAGGATGAGGTGGTCCATAATTTCGAGAAGGTGAAAGATGTCTTGAAGCAGGGGTGGGATATCGTCGCGGTAGATTCCTTCTATGAGTTGCAGGGAATCATCAAGGAAGAGGAAGGGATTACGCTGAAGAAAGCCGAGAGCATGCTGCTGTCGCTGGTGAAGAAGCAGAACAAGGCGTCCAACGATGCCGGAATCAACACGACTTTTCTGACTATCCAACAAGTTACGAAGTCCGGTCATTTCATTGGCTCAAATCGTCTGAAGCACTCGATTACCGCCATGATGGAACTCCGTCTGGAAAATCCCAAAAACATCTACTCTGACCGTTACGTCGTATTCAGCAAGCACCGCAGGGGAGACGTGGGCGTCAAGCTCTACTATGATCTTTCCGTCACCGGGGATGTGTATTACAATGAGGAGAAATACTGGCAAGACCGGCAGCTGCGGAAACTCCAGTCAACAGCAGCTTCAAGCCTCCGGAAGTTTGCGGACCGGTTCGATCTCCTATTCAACAACGCCAATAACAATCAAAGTGCAAACAACAATGAGTGAACTCAGCATCAGTGCCCTGCGTGAACTGGTCGACCGGACGCAGGCGCCTTACAAAATCGTGCGGCGGGATGCCGTCGAGTATGTCGGCCGGCTGGATGACGGAACGGGCGTGACGGCGCCTTATGACGGATTCGGGAAGAATGTCTATAAGGTTGAGGGAACGGAACTCCTGGTCAATGATTTCGTGTCGAAGGAACTGGATGAACTGATTGGCCTGTCGCCCAAACAACAGAAGGTGGTGAAAGCCGCATCCGGAGAGATGGGGCTGCGGGATTTCAGAAACTACCTGGCCACGGCCGGATCTTTCACCAAACCCCAATCCATCGCTTTGATTGCCAATCCGGAAAGCAAAACCGTCTGCGGGATCGTACCCATCAAGAAGCAGGAAATACCCTCGGATTCTTTCTTCGACTTTCTGGAGATGTTCCTGGAGGAAAACCATCTGGTCCCCGTTCGCCATGAGGCAGCCTATAGTGCTTCGGCCGGATTGACCGTCTTTATGGACAGCACTGATCCTGTCGTCAAACAGTTTGCCCTTGGGGAGGATTTCCTGGTCAATTCCTACTTCTTGCGCTGGAATCTTGGCCAGATTGAATTGGGACGATATTACGAAAGGCTCATATGCTCAAATGGGCAGATCGAGACCATCAAGCACACGGATGCAAAGATCATGTCGTTGGAAACGGATGCCGTCCGAGGGATACTGAATATCCCGCGGAACGCAGAGCTGCTTGAAGAATCATTCGGCCGTTTCAGCCAAAAAGCCTTGGAAGCGATGGAAGTCCGGGCGTCGATGGCGGAGCTGAAGGCAGTCTCGCAGAAGATGGACAGGTATCTTGTTGATTCTGAATCCTCGGCAAGGATCGCTCCCTATACGGAACAACTGCAAATGTATGCCGACAAAGGATACCGTTGCGATCCAAACGAATTGAGGGAGATGAAGGCAGGGATGAGCGTCTGGGAACTGTACAATGGAGTGACGGACTACGCTTCGAACAATACCTTTTGGGATAGGGACGATAACCGCCGGGGCATGCTGCAGGAAGAAGCACTGTCCTTTCTCATGAAACAAAGGGATATCCGTAACTATAAGGATGTCTTTGCCGATTGATTTGCGTATCTTTGCATACCATGACTCAGTATATCGCAGACGAAGCCCATTTCAAGGAGATCCTTTCCCGGGTCCCCAATATAAAGCGATCACTCTGGATTGGGACGGCGGACATCAAGGACCTGTATGTCGGCGACCGGCCCTTCCTGGGCATCCTTGCGGACTTGATCTCGAAGGGCAGGGAAGTGCGCCTCATCCACGCCAAGGAGCCGGGGCCCAACTTCCGGGAAGATTTCGACCGCTATCCGGTGCTCTTTACCGGACTGGAGCGAGCGCTGTGTCCTCGGGTACATTTCAAATTGATTATCCTCGACTGTAAAATGGCGTACATCGGCTCGGCCAACCTTACCGGTGCCGGAATCGGCATGAAGGGGAACACCACCCGAAACTTTGAGGCGGGGATCCTCACGGATGATCCTGTCCTGGTGGAAGCGGCCATGAACCAGTTCGATTCCGTCTGGGCAGGATTCAAGTGCAGGGACTGCCGAAGAAGGCAATACTGTGGCGATCCGATACTGAAATAAACACAAAGCCAAGAAAATAAGGAGCAACATTTTAAATACTTGAAAAGATGGCATTAAATCAACATAAACCCGAGTGGACATTGAAAGAGATCTCAGAGTGGACTCATGAGGACTCTAAAGTATCAATACCCGCCATCCAACGAGGTTTAGTTTGGAAGCCACAACAAGTAGAACTGTTGTGGGACTCTATCCTTAGACAGTTTCCCATTGGCTCATTTACACTCTCGACTTCAAGTGAAGATGGAGAGTCCTCTTATAATTTATTGGACGGACAACAACGTTGGAATGCTATCTCTTTGGGCTATGGGTCAGTCCTCGGAGATTTATCTTCGGTCCGATCAGTCTTGTGGTTTGATCTGATGCCTGAAAAAGTCTGGAACTTCAATAAGACAACAAGAAAGTATTTTGTTCGGGCGACTACAAAAGCGCATCCTTGGGGATACGATGCAAATGATGATTGCGGTCGTTTTAACACGGCCCAAAAAAGGGATGCATTAAAGCAATTGGGGATGTCTGGGAAGAACATATATAAGAAGGATATCTTTTTATCAGAGACTTATCCTGTTAAATCCGGTTTGCCTTTACCGTTATTCTGGCTTCTTGAGGCGGGAGAGAAATCCAACGGGGATAGAGCTGTTTTTACTCAAATCATTCAAGGTAAGATCATTGAGAATAGAACAAATCATTTCTTTCGGCTGAAAGAAGAGATAATCCCTGATGAACTCATCGCGAAGTATCAAACTGTCTTCGAAGACGTGTCTAAATACCTGGTCCCTACGATATATCTAGAACAAAGAATAATCGATAAAGAAAGTGAAACTGATAAAACAGTTGGCGAGGAGACTTGGAGCGATATCGAGATATTGTTTGCCCGTATTGGAACGGGAGGTACACAAATTACTCAAAATGAGTTGATTTATTCAGCAATTAAAGCATATTGGCCTCGAAATATCAAAGACGAGAATGATCGTTTGGCTGAATTGTATATGCCGCCATTCTCTTTAATCTCGCTGGCATTCCGTTTGGCCTTATCTCCTAATGAGAATGGGAGTCTCTCCAGTGCCCTCTCTGTAAAAAAAGTCCGACAAATCGCTGCCGATAAGAATAGCGAGTCGTATCAGTCGATTCTTAAATTATACGATAAGCAGAATGACAAAGAATCTGAGTTAGAGAGTATTCTTCGGTTAGTTGACGATTGGCTGACAAAAGATGAAACCGGCATAATAGAAATCCCAAGAGTTTTAAGAACTGGTATGGCAAGAACATCTCCGGATGTGTATCTTCTTTTGATGGGCATTGCAAAGATGGTCGTAGAGGGAAGAATCGTTCCAACCAACAACGATACCCTTCTATTCCGAGCATTGGCTTTTTATTGCCATTGGATGGTCGATAAAGGAGCCAGAGGACATGCCGCTTCTTCTATATATAATGTTCTTATAAAAACTCCCCATGACAAGTGGAGTGGTATTATCAAGATGGCCCTCATGGAGTTATATGTTCAGCAGAAGGCTATCCCCTTAATCACGCCTGAGGCCTTCTGTCGCTTATTCGAGGGAAAGATTGGAGCAGACCCCGGGTGGAGGACGTGGAAGGATGATCGCTCAAATAAACCATGGTGGCCTTTGTGGTGTCTGGTGGCATCCAATAGAGAGATGCTTCTTTACGCCCAAAGGGAGTATCTATGCGGAAAATTCCCCAATTATGATCCTGCGAAATTGGATTTATGGGAAGAGCACAATAGACCATGGGATTATGATCATATCATCCCTCAAGATTGGATTTATCAGTACCGGGCTTGGAGAAAAACGTTTTCTGATTATTGCTGTGAATGGAAAGACAACAATGGCAATTTGGCTGCAATTCCGTTCGAAACAAATAGAGCAAAGAGCAATGAAGCAGATTGGCAGGAATACATCGATAATCAGAAGCAACTGTTAGCTGATGAAGAGATTGGAAAGTACCAAGATTTGTTTCATTCATCTCTGACTGAAAACAAAGAAGAGTCTCATCGTTTTGCGCAAAAGACTTTCAAGCGCCTTTGTAAAATATATGCTGAAGTATACAATCTGCTGTATCCTGTTGATATCAATGCAGATGATACAATACCATTGATAGACTGTGGTTTAGGACAGAGACAAAAGCGCCTCAGATATATAGCTGAAAGATTGGGAGGGAGTGTCTATTTTGAGTGTAACGGCAAAGAGTATCCGCAGACGCGCAACGAAGACTGGGCAAGGACATGGATGTCTGTTGGCTTTACTATCAATGGCTACTATCCTGCCATTACGATGGAAATTGATCAAAAATGCCGTCTTGTGAATAATATAGAGATTGGGTTGAGAAGAATGCCTAATTCCTACGAATTGACAGGGAATATGCCTTCTGATCTTCTTGATAAATGCAAAACCTATTGTCCAAAACTTGGGATAGAGTTGTCTAATGGTTCTTGGTGGCATATTGTTACAAATCTTCCTATCGAGACACCTGACGATGTGATTGTAAATCATCTAAAGGCATTAGGCCAATTCGCGTCCTCAGAACTGAAATAGAACCAATTATCTACCCATTCTTATTAAGACTTCTACTCTAGCATTACCTTCAGTCGAACGTGATGCCTTTGATTCTCAGTCGCAGGGTTCCGGATGGGACCTGGGCCTCGGCGATTTCGCCGACTTTCTTGCCCATTAGGGCGGCCTCCGACGCTATTATTGCTCATCATCCTGGAGTTGTTCTAGGATCATCCTACGCGCCGTTCCGCTTCCTTCATCCTTATTCGCCTTTTTGCCCCTCATGGCCCTTGCCGAATTGATGCGCATGCTTTTGGAAGAATTGATAGTAAGCCACCATATTGGGTAGTTCGAACCAGGGACGTTCCCTGGACGGACAGGAATCGAGATCAATCACCTTGGCCCCTTCCATCGCCATCAGAAATGGGGAATGGGTCGCAATGATGAACTGGCTGTGGGCGTGAATGAATTGAGCCTCTCTGACATGTTCTTCCAGTTTGGCGGCCAACTGCTGTTGGAACAGTGCATCGAGTGAGTTTTCCGGTTCGTCCAAGAAAAATAGCGAGTACCTCGCCAGATGGTTGTCGAAATACTGCATGGCCGACTCTCCGTTCGAGTACTGATCCTCACGTCCGTTCAAAGCATTCAACAGTCTTTGCCCATCACCTAGCCTCGCGATGAGGGCTCTTTCCCAGTGTTCCATGGATTCCGGATCCCTGAGTTTGTCTGCGAGGCCTTCCACATAATCATCCAAAACGGCGGCTTTCTCATGAACGTATTCTGTGGTCTTTCGGTTGCTCTCTCGGATGTTGATGATTCCTTCCATGATATCCTCGCTTCTGATGAAACAGGCGTTCCGGTAATTGATCGGCCAAGAGGATTCATATTCACAGAGCCTGGTGTAGCCGCGGAAATAGTCACTGGTGTTTCCGAAGGACATTTTGCGAACCCCGATTGTTCGCGCGATGACATTCAGCACGGTGGATTTCCCCGATCCGTTCCCACCATAGAAAATGGTGATGGGCGCAAACTCGATGCGGTCGAGCTGTTTCTGGGCCAGAACCCAGTTGGGATAGACGTGTTTGTCACTCTCCCCAAAAACAAAAGAATCTAAAAACATGGCTATTACTTTACAAGGATCCTGTCAATCATTCCATACTCCCTGGCCTGGTCGGCGGTCATCCAGTAATTCCTGTCAGCGTCGTTGAAGACCTTGTCATACGACTGGCCGCTGTGACGGGAGATGATGTCATAGAGTTCGCTACGGCACTTGTCGATCTCACGCGCCTCGATAAGGATGTCCTCCGCCTGTCCGTGGACTCCGCCGAGCGGCTGGTGAATCATCACGCGAGAGTGGGGGAGCGCGCTGCGTTTTCCCTTCGCACCGGCGCAGAGGAGGATGCTGCCCATCGACGCTGCCATTCCCGTGCAGATGGTCGCAACGTCCGGACTCACGAGTTGCATGGTGTCGTAGATGCCTAGGCCCGCGCTCACGCTGCCGCCGGGCGAGTTGATGTACAGGGAGATATCCGCCTTCGGGTCGGTGGAGGAGAGGAACAGGAGCTGGGCCTGGATGATGTTCGCCACGTCGTCGTCGATGGGACAGCCGAGCCAGATGACCCGGTCCATCAAGAGGCGGGAGAAGACGTCGATCGAAGTGGCGTTGAGCTTCCGCTCTTCGATGACTGCGGGATTGATGTAGCTGCCGAGGGCAGCGCCATAGCGGTCGAGGGTGGCCGTCCCGATGTTCCTGTCGTAGCAGGCGAATCTTTCAAATTCAGTCATGTCGTTTTCTGTTTTTAAAAACCGATTCTCTTACTCTGCGTCTTATTGTCTAGCTTTTCGGCTCCGCAGTAGGAGCGGAGGACTTCCATGCGGTCCTTCCCGTCGCCATACAGGATAGCGTTGATGGCGTACTTCCGGGAGACGTTCTCCATCTGGCCGCCGCTGAGGTCGTAGGCCGATGCGAGGTCGGCGCACTCGGCGGGGGTGAGGGAGGGGAGCATAGTATGCCAGATCTTCTCCCGGACGGACGCGTCGGGCCGCTCGAAACGGATCTTGTAGAGGAAGCGGCGCTCGAAGGCCGGGTCGAGGTTCTGGGTCAGGTTGGTCGTGGCGATCAGGATCCCGTCCAGGGATTCCATCTCCTCCAAGATGATGTTCTGGATGCTGTTCTCCATCTTGTCCACGGCGTTTTTCGCCCCATCCATCCGCTGCCCGAAGATGGCGTCCGCCTCGTTGAAGAGCAGGATCGGAGCGATTTCCGAGCGCTCAACCTGCAGCCGGTACCGGTCGAACACGGCCTTGATGTTCTTCTCGGAGTCGCCGACCCACTTGCTTTTGATCTCCGGGACATGGACGGCCAGGATGCTCCGTCCGGTCTGCCGGGCGAGCTGGTAAACCGTTTCGGTCTTCCCGGTTCCCGGATCGCCATAGAACAGGCAGGCGAATCCGCTCCGGTAACCGCTCTCCTTCATCCTTTCGCGGATTTCCTTGTAGCGATCGGGTGCTAGGAACGACTGGAGTTCTCCCACCTGCACTCCATTGCCCTGGGTGTAGAAAAGGGTTTTCTCCACCAAAGATTCCGGCTTCGTCAGCCCGGCGACGGACGCCTCGTTGGACTGGAGGTGAAAATCGGAAAGAAGGATCTGCCGGGCTTTCGCGGTCAGGTGGATCATGGAGGTGTTGGCAATCCCGTCTTCGCAGATGTGTTCGATGAGCCCTATTTCCATCAGATAGTGGTTTCCTTCCTTCAATGCGATTTTGGCCTCGTTGAAATCGCTCTTGTGACGGAATACATCCGCGAGTTGACCGAACGTAATCCGGTCATCGTCCTTGTTGATCAGATAGTGGCAGACGATGACGAGGACCATCCAGTCGTCATAGTGCTCGATCTGCAGCCCCTTCAGCTCCCGGACAAAACCGACTTGTGGATTGGCCTCGAAGAGTTCCTTCAGTTCATGGTACAGTTCTCCGGGAGCGATCGCGTTGTCGTCCAGATCCTCGAATAAGTCATCCAGGCGGTCGAAGAGTTCATGTGCGGAGAGGCCTGTCTTTTGGGGCTGTTCCGGGATTTCGTTGTTCTTGAACGCCCGGATGACAGCCGTCGGGACGTCGAAGGAATCCTCGTCCTTCGCATCATGGAATTTGAGATACCGCGCCCGGATCAGGGCGTTGAGTTCATCACTGTATTCCAGCGCGCGGATATTGCTGATATCCAGGTGCCTCGCGATATCGTCGAAGTCGACGTTCCGCGGCCCGCGGCGAAGGCAGATCGACAGCAGCACCGCCTGCAGCGGCGTGATGCAGAGGCGGGAGGCGAGGGACAATGCCTCCGCCTGGTTGTCGGCCCAGAATTCGTCTCCGAGCTGGGAGTCGTCGGACTGCTCCGACAGGAAGTCCATCAGTTGGAGAATCGTCTTCCCGGACTGTTGTGTGTTGTTCTTGTTCTCCATAAATCCAGTTTTTTGTGATCGATCAGTCTCTTTCTTCTTTCAGGACCTTGCGGATGGTCTCCAAGGCCTGTTTCCTTTCAAACTCACCAGGATACTCCTGGCACATTACGTTGTAAATGGACCTCAGGTCCGTGTAACCTTCCAGGTGGATGTAGCATCCTACCAGGTTTTCCAACTCAATTTGCGTCATCATACAGTCAATGGATCAGGCAGCATCAAGGGCAGCCAACAGTTTGGTGATTTCTTCTTTGGTGATCGGCATCCTCTGAGCGGCCCTCTTTGGTTCGGGGCAGAGCGTGTCGCTCCGGAGGCGGATTCCGTCCGAGAGGAGGACTTCTTCGAAGGCCCCGATGGCGTCGGCCTTATAGGAGGAAGTGGCGGTTTGTTTCCAGGAATCCCCGGTTTTGGGATTCCGGCCCCGGAAGGTGAGGGTGTGGCCGTTCCGG
>JAEEGI010026512.1_pt1 | contig 11157 bp, 4 predicted proteins | sample 8958751 | NCBI WGS metagenome assembly JAEEGI01 (sample SAMN16246545, study PRJNA631951) | gut metagenome | biome: gut microbiome; feature: rumen; material: KS-attached | host: Bos | place: Iran: Karaj | collected 2018-10 | reverse complement strand
AGCCTGGAGCGCAGGGTCCATTCGCCGCTTTCAAGGGCGTCAGTGTGATGGTAGACCCCGCTTCTTTCTATCTGATCCGGCCAGGAGGCCTTGTTCCACTCCTTAAGGACTCCGCCTCGGCCCAGAAGGAAGCTCAGCGTGTGGCCGTAAATATACACATCCTCTGCGCTGTAGCTGAAGCTGAGATAGCCGATGCAGTCCTCGGGAACGGTGAATTTTATATCCCCGGAGGTCTCAAGATAGTAGGGATCATCATCCGACTCCCTCCTGCCTATCGTATAGGCTCCACCGGCCGCCTTGCCCTTTTCAAAACTGAAAAAGCTGTCGAAGCTGGCATCGTTGAAGTTTTCGAAATGGTCCTCCTGAACGGTCCAGACCTCAGCTCCCAGGGACCCTTTAGCAACGGTTCTATGACTGCTGCCCTCGGCACTGAAGAGGTCCTGACCCGCATCAGTATCGTATTCGTAGTAATAGCGGGTCCCGGGCTTAAGGGTCAGAGTCCTTGAGAGGGCACCGCCTCCGCTTCCTCCCGTAAGCTTAAGGCTTGCGGAGTTTTCCCCTGCCTCTGTTATCTGCGCCGCAAGCGCCTCGCCCGACAGGCTTCCCGCCTCGATCACGTAGCAGTAATCCGCATCCCAGCTCATGTTCTTTCGGATAAGGCGCTCCTTTTCCGCCTGCCGGGTCTCTGAGATCAGGCAGAGCTGGTCCACCACCCCGGTCTTGAAATTTGAGCGCATAAGCTGGGCACCGCCGTCCGCAAAGCCTGCGCCGTGACCAGCATAGATACCTTCAGTGATGGAGATATCCGACGAGGCAGGCCGTCCCGTGGCGGTATTAATGGTGTACTGATTCGGAGGGGTGGTCGTGATGCTGCTGAAAAGCTCGTTTTCGTATATGGAGCCGGTGGCTGCCAGCAGCCTCTGGGCCCCCTTAAGCTCCACCGCATAGCTTATGATATTGTCGTAGATGGGCTCCTCTCCGGTCCTGCTCCTGTCCGTATAGCTTATGATACCGTTCTTAAGGTCGTAGATGTAGAGGCGGCCGTGGTAGGTGGTCTTTCCCCCGTCGTAGGAGCTGAAGGTGTTAGCCATGACCACGAAATTGCATTCGCCGGAGCTGGTAAAGGAAGCCGCCCTGGCTCTCGGAGACCTGTAAAGAGAAGCCGGCGCCGCTATTGAAAAGCCCTCCGGGCTGCCCTGGTCGTAATATTTCACGGCCCCGTCCGGGTAAAAGAGCACTATACGGGCTCGGCTGTCCACTGCAAGACAGCTGGCCTTGCCATCCGGAGATGACGCGCTGCTTCCCCGAAGCTCCTGAAGGGTGACGCTCTCCTTGGCAGGGTCAAAAATGCCTCTGAAAAGCTCCTCTCCGCTTTCCTGCACGAAGTGGAGCCTGCCGCCGCTCATGGCAGCCCTTCTGTAGCCCGCCTGTATCTGGGCCGTATGGACTCTCTTAAAGCTGCCGTCGCTAAGGCTTATCTTATATATGCCGTCGCCCTTGATGCTGTAAATGCTGCCTTTTTGGACCGTGTTCGCCTTTCCCAGCTCCATATTTACGGTACCGAGAATGCTGCCCGTGGCCTTGTCTATAAGAAGAGTCCGTCCCTCGGACACGAGCCCCAGATAGAGGCCCTCAAAATCCTGGACGAAAAACGCATCCTTAAAGCTGTTACGGGTCTTAAAAACGCTCTCGCTTATGACCAGGCGCCACTTATCCGCCGTCTGCTGCAGCTTTTTCGAAGGATCCAGCTCCCTGCAGCTTAAGGTGAAGGGATAGGTCCTGGTGTAATAATTTATGTGACTTTCGGTGCTGTCCAGCTGCAGGGTGGAATCCATGCGGAAAAGATACCTTCCGTCGGTGACCGCCGAGCCGCTGTCATCCTGAAAATACCCATTCATGCCGCCATTGCAGCCCCAGAACCTGGAGGTGAGAAGCTCGTGGCTGTATTTGAGGGTGACGCCGCTCTCCTGCATATCCAGAAGCTCCATTTCCACAAGCTGGCCAAGGGACCTGATGGTGCCTTCGGAGGCGTCAGACTTCGAGAGGTATTCCTCCTGCATTATTTTAGCGGAGATGCCTTCTTTTCTTAGGGCAGCCTCAAGGTCCGCTGCCGTCTGGGCGCTGGAGCCTCCCTTCTCAGACAGAAGAAGTATCTCAGCAGTTTTCGCCTTTCTGAGCTCCAGGCTCAGCACCGGCGCCATATTGTCCACATGACTGGAGGCCACAGCCTCCGCGCTCTTGTAATCGGAAGGGCTTATAAACTCCGGCAGAGTCTCCTCGGTCCAAATATCGGTGACCACCAGCTTCACCCGGAAGGGACCCACGCCTGTCTTATGGAAGGAGACCCTCTGGCCGCTGCCAAAAAGAAGATCTCTAAAGCCGGGGACTGAATTCATCGGTACAAAGCCCGCCCCAAGGTCTGCATACCAGCTTCGGCTAAGCTGGTCGCCATCTGTGCGGCTCCTGTCCTCCGGCTCTATAACGGCATGGTTCTTCCCTTCAGCCCTGTAATAGCAGTCCTCGAGCCCTATGACGGCCTCTGGCGGCAGGTCCTTAAGGACCTTGAATTCAGCCCTCTGCTCCGCCCTGCGGCCCCTGGAATCCCTGGCAGCCACTGTGTACTCGAACTGCCTGTCCTCCTCGAACTTGCTCAGAAAATCAAGCTCTGCCAGCACGTAATACTGGTCCGAGCCCGTATCCCTTATGGCTCTGGACTTGATGTTTTCGGTGATGACTCCCGGCTTTTCAGCGCCGCCGCCCAGGACCTTCTCCAGCTTTATGAGCTCCCCGCTGGCCTTGTCCCTTATTTCTATAGTGAGACTGGTTATTGGATATCTGGGGTTCTGTGCCGCAGCAACTGAAAGCACCTGCTTTCTGTTCTGCTTCTGACTGCCCCCAAGGCTGACCGTAAGGGCAGGGGTCGAAAGCACATTCACCCTTGCGGACGCTGTGCCCTTCCGCTCCCCAGCCTGCACGTTAAGCTTAAGGTCGTATCTGCCGGTGTTTGCAAAAGTGAGCTTATAGCTGACAGGATCCAGCTTGTCCCTGCTGACACCGCTGCCGCCGGTTACCCCAAGGCTTGCTGAAGCGAGGCTGTTTCTGTAGGCCCGCTGGGCAGAATAATATTCTCCGTCTATCTCAAAGCTTGAGCTGTCTGTTGCGATTATGCTGTGGCCCTCGTAGCAGGTATCGGGTGCCTGCAGCACCGCTGTAAGGCCTCCCACCTGAGGCTCGGGATCCACTATCCCGCCGCCTGTTGAGGGATCCTCTCCACCCGGATCAATGGCTCCGCCCGTCGATGGCTGCTCTATACCGCCGGGGCTTGATGGATCTTCTATACCTCCGCCGCTGGAGGGACCTTCGGGGCCACCGGGTCCTGAACCGGGACCTCCCGGTCCGCCGCCCGGATCCTCGCCATTGCCCACTGGGATCTCCTTTTCCACAAGCTCGTAGTAAGTAAATTTAACTCCCACCACATATCTGAAGTGATAACCCACTGCGCCTGCATTGGAAAAGGTGCCGTCACCCACCTGAAAGCCGTCACTTGGAAGGCTGTTCTCCCCGATAAGTATGGTGCCGCCGCTCGTAAGCCTGCCGCTGGCATCCTCTATCTGTGATGGGTGAATATACGGCACGCTGACCCGGCCGGGATCGTTCCTGCTGAAGGCTCCATAGCCCTCCGTGGCATTCCTGCCGTTTCCGAAGATCGAATAAAGATTATACCCATAGCTGGAATCTATGAGCCTTATGGAGCTGCTGAGACCGTCCACGAAATAGTCGAAATCGTACTGGCTGAGGTTAAATCTGGGGCTGAGGGAAAAGCTCAGCCTTTTATTGCCTGCATTTCCGCTGAAGGCTGCCGCATTCCGGTCCAGGCTGTCCGGATCGGCAATTGCGGAAAGAGGTTTTCCGGGCCCCATAAGGGTCCAGCCCTCGAAAAGTCCCTCCTCCATGGCCTTTTCCACCGCCTGAGGGAGCTTCACGCTGAGCTGCAGCTTAAGCCCCAGAGCCTCCAGGCTCTCCTCCAGCCTGTCGATGTCTCTGTCCATTATCTTCACGGAATTTCTGCCGCTTCCCACTATCCAGTAGGAGCCGCTGTAATGCCACATATCCAGAGCCGTCTCATCCCAGGCCTCTGCGGTCCTGAGCTCCTTCACCAGCACAGTGGCAGTTCCTGAGCCCTCATCCCCTGCCGCGTAAACAGGCAGGGCACCGGTGGTTCTTACCATTCCAAAGGGAAGGCTGCCAAGGTTCAGGGCCAGAACCAGCAGCAGCGTGATGCTTCTTCTTATGATATTTTTCATCAGCGCCCCTCCTGCCAGTCAAACAGGCCCTCTGGTATGGGTTCGTCGTTCTGCCAGACCTCACCGCTGATTTTTGCTGCAGTATGGAGCTTCAGCACCATGCCCGGATCAAGGTAGATGCTGAAGTTGGCAAACTCCTCCAGATCCGCCTCATCGTAGACCCTCATGATGAAATTCATGCTTTTATCGTCTATCGGCGATAGACTATCAATCCTTTTCCCGCCTATCGTTACGTATTCCTTAACGTGATGGGCGGAGGCGTCGTAGTTTTCCGGGTGGAAGCGGTAGCTGGGGTCGTTCTGCCACCTGTAAAGCTCAGGACAGTTGTCCTTTTCCGCGCCGTAGAGCTTGCAGCTGACCCTAAGGTGATACTCCTCCGGTATCTGGGGCTGGTCGTACTCGAAATAAAGCCCCTCACTGTCCCTTGAAAAGCGGAGGCTGTCCAGCATGTATTCAAGTATCTGCCGCTTGTTCTGAGGCATTATATCCACAGGCAGCAGGTCCTTGAAGGGGTCCGCAGAAGGACCCTCCTGACCGCCCATGCCGCTGCCGGACGAGGTCCCGCCGCCGTGACCGGATGAAGCTCCATTGCCTGATGCACCATTTCCGCCCAGGTTCCCCGAAGCAGCCTTTTCCGCAGCCTCAAGGGCTGCCACCACCACCTTTACCGCCTCGCTTCTCTTAAGATAGCCATCCGGCCTGAAGGAGCCATCGCCATAGCCCTCCAGCACCCCTGCGGCGGAGCACAGGGAAATGTAGTATTCGTAGGGACTGGTTTTCTCCACATCCGGATAATCCGCGGTCCTTCCGCTGTCGAAGCTTTCTCCGAGCATCCCTGCCGCTATCACTGCCATATCCCGCCTTGGTATCACCAGGCCCAGCTGGCGGAGGGAGATCTGTCCCTCGTTGAAATAGCCCAGCTCAAGGCCCTTGAAATAATAGGTCTCAGCCCAGTGTCCGGCGCTGCTGAGCCCCTTGTACTCTCCGGCCTTATAGCCCTCGCTTTCCTGATGCAGCACCGCCATGGTGATGAACTCACCATAGCTCACTGTTTTTGCCGGCCTGAAGCTTCCGTCCCCATAGCCCTCCGCGATGCCCCTTTTCACCGCGGTCTGCAGATAGGGATAGTACCAGGCATTAGGATCTGCGTCGCTGAAAACCGCGTTCCCGGGCTCAGCGCCGTAGGCCGTTCTTCCGGCGGCGAATATCGTACCTGCCGTCGCCGTTACCAGCGACAGCACCAGCAGTGCCGCCCATACTCCTTTCCTGTTCATAGGATCTCCTTTCTTTGTGGCAAGTTTGCCATTATTACAATAAATTCCCTTTTGTGCATGCAATTTTACAGTAATTCACATAGTAAATCAAGCAGAAAATTCCATTTAATGTCTGAAAAAATAAAATATCTCTTATCTTCCACAAAACGAATTCATCTCCTCTCCAAAAATCTGTGGCGCCTTTCCCTCATTTTTGCTATACTTTATGAAAGGGATTTTTCCCGATTTTAATGTGCGTAGGAGATAAAAAATGAAGCTTGGTTTTGATGCGGAAAAGTACCTGGAGGAGCAGTCCAAGTACATTCTTGAGAGGATCAATGAGGGTCAGGGCAAGAGGCTCTATCTGGAATTCGGCGGAAAGCTTGTTCAGGACAAGCACGCCGCCAGAGTGCTCCCCGGCTTCGATGAAAACGCCAAGATCAAGCTGCTGGCAAGGATGAAGGACCATGCGGAGATCATCATACCCATCTACGCAGGTGATATCCTCACAAACAAGACCCGTCAGGACTTCGGCATCACCTACGACCTTGAGGTCATGCGCCTCATCGACATGTTCCGCAGCTACGAGCTGGAGGTCAACAGCGTTGTCATAACCCGATACATCGACTCCCCCGCCGTAAACACCTTTATAACCAAGCTGGAGCGCCGGGGCATCAGGACCTACAAGCACTACAGCACTAAGGGCTATCCCACGGATGTGGATACCATAGTCTCCGAGGAGGGCTACGGCAAGAACCCCTACATAGAGGTGACCAAGCCTCTGGTGGTGGTAAACGGCCCCGGCCCCGGCTCCGGAAAGCTGGCCACCTGCCTTTCCCAGCTGTATCATGAAAACCTGAGGGGAATTAAGGCAAGATACGCCAAATTCGAGACCTTCCCCATCTGGAACCTGCCGCTTAAGCATCCCGTAAACATCGCCTACGAGGCCGCCACCGTGGACCTCAAGGACGTCAACCTCATCGACAGCTTCCACCTGGAGGCCTACGGCGTTACCGCCGTAAACTACAACAGGGACATCGAAATGTTCCCCGTGGTCAAGAGGATCATAGAAAAGATCACCGGCGAAGCCTGCGAATACCAGTCCCCCACGGACATGGGCGTCAACAGGGCCGGCTTTTGCATTACCGATGACGAGGCCTGCCGCGAGGCATCCAAGCAGGAGATAATCCGCCGCTACCTGATAGCTCAGGTGGACTACAAGAAGGGTGTTATCGATGAAAACTCCTACAAGAGAGCCAAGCTCCTTATGGACGAAATAGACGCCAAGCCCGAGGACCGCTCCGTGGTGCTTCCTGCCAGAGAATACGCCGAAAAGAAGAGGGCTTTGGATCCCGAGCGCTTTGAGAATATAATCGTGACAGCCATGGAGCTGCCCGATGGCACCATCTGCACAGGCAGAAGCTCCCACCAGATGGTTGCAGGCGCAGCCCTTCTCATAAATGCCATCAAGATACTGTGCCACTTCCCCGATGAAGTGCTGCTGATATCGCCTGAGATCCTCAAGACCATACAGCACCTTAAGACGGACATACTGCACAGACCCAAGGCCACACTTAATATGGAAGAGATACTGTCCGCTCTGACCATCTCCGCATCCATCAATCCCATGGCAAAAATGGCCGTGGACAAGCTGCCGGAGCTGGCGGGCTGCAAGGCTCACTGCACCGCTATTCTCAGCGATTCTGACACCCAGATCTTCCACGATCTGAGGATAGATGCCACCTGCGAGCCGGAATTCTCCTCTAACAGCCTTTACATAGGGTAAATAACGGCGGAGACCCGCCGGAAACATAAAAACAGGCCGCATAAGGGGTACGGCCTGCAAGTTCAGGGAGGGATTCAGATGAAAAAGATCTTAGCTTTACTGCTCAGCCTGACACTGGTTTTAGGCTGCGCAAGTACAGCCTTTGCGTCCCAGACGACAGCAGCCCAGGGAAAACGTTCCCTGAAGACCACCACGCTGACAGAAAGCGACAGGGTCAACAGCTGCAGCGCCATAAGGATAAGCCTCAGCGTGCCCAACTATCTGGGCAAGATCAAGGCGAACATCACCACCACGGAGTTCTCAGGGGAAACTGACGTGCTGGTGATCTACGTGCCCAACGACAAGTGGGACGGCAACTGCTATTACAACGGCGTTGTGGGCACCATAAAGCAAGGCCTTGCCAATATCACCGCAGGCTCCGGCAGCCTGGTCTCCTGGAAGGATATCTACAGCTACAATTTCCTTCCCATGGAGGGCGGCTTTTATTACGTGGATATCAACAGCCTGCAGATGAGCTTTCTGGATGGGCCGGGCCTTTACACAGGCCTTTCGACCTTCAGCTACACCCTGAACGGCAAGTCCGACATGTCCGCCGCGGGCTATCCCTTCATTCTGCTGCTTAACGACGATACCGTAAATTATTACCTGACCTACGGCAAGCTGGATTCCTATGCCAGCTACGACTGGCCGGAGCTGGCAAAGCTGCTGGCCGAGCCCGAGCCCGAGCAGAAGGGCAGTCTTGCCAATTTCAGAAATATACGGAATTACTACACGGGCACCTTCAACGACATCGAGCTGAACGGCAGCTACTGGTACGACGAGTATGTTATAAACTGCTACAGGCTAGGGCTTCTTGAGGGCAACAAATTCAACTTCTTCCCAAGAAGCAGCTTCACCCTCGCCCAGGCAATAACCGCAGCCGCCAGAATACACAATATCTACTACGGCGGCAGCGGCAAATTCAACGAGGGCCCGGTCTGGTACAATGTCTACGTCCACTATGCCCAGAGCAACGGGATCATAACCGCTTCCGATTTCGGGGCTGACACCCTTGGCTCCAAGGTCTACGAAAGGGCTGCCACCAGAGGCGAGATGGCCTACATACTGGCCAATGCCCTGCCGGATTCTGCGCTGAAGGGCGTGAACACCATAAGGCGCATACCTGATGTCAACTCCAATACGGCCTACAGCGTGCAGATATTCAAGCTCTACAGGGCAGGCATCCTGGATGGCTACACAGCCCAGCATTACTTCAGACCATCGAATAATATCAACCGGTCGGAGGCTGCAGCCATTATAAGCAGGCTGGTGAACTCCGGGAGCAGGATAAGATTCTCCATCTATTAAAAGAATCAATCGATTTATCCAAAAGCCTTATTTAATAAGCAGTTTTACATAATATATCTAAAACTTGTTGATGAATTCGGCTTATTTATTTGATATATTAATCATGAACTTAATCGCGGTCAAAAATGATTAATTCGCAAGGCTCTGAACCTACGACAAGAAGAGCCCAAAAAGAAAATTCAGCCCGAGGCATAACGCCCCGGGCTTTGTCTTTGAATGAATAAAGCAGCGGGCCCTGCTGCCAGAAGCCCGCTGCTTGTTATTTATATCAGATTCTTTGAATACTGGCTGTAGAGCCTGTCCAGAAGGTTGAGCTTGTCCTTAAGGCGCAGCATCAGATCCGATGCCATATCGTACTCCTCGTTTTCGATAGCCAGCTGCATATTGGTTATCAGGGAATTGCTCTTATCGCTGTCCTTTGCGATCTCCCTGCGCAGCCTGTCTATCTCCTCCCAGCGGCGGGAATCCAGCTCGTTGGGCTCAAAGCCGTCGCTTTCCCTCAGGAAGCCCGGATTTCCGTGGAGTTTCTTGCTGCTTCTTACCGAATCTCTGGCATCCGCTGCCATGCGGTCGTGGAGCTCATTGGTCCAGATCTCAAGGGCTGCCTCGTGGAAGGACAGCAGGTCGTGCTCCTCCATAACGCCGCCCGCACAGAGCATTTTTGTCTTTTCCGGGAAGAGCTCAAAGGCCTTGAGATTCTCCCAGGCTGTGGCGGGAGCATGGCCGAAGAGCTTTTCTCTCTGCTCTGCGCTGTAGTCAGTGAAGATATTGTTCTCCACTCTGTACTGCCTGTTCTTCTCCAGATAGAAATCCTCTTCGCCGTAGGCCTTGGAAATGCTTGCCTCCAGCTCCTTGCCTGTCTTTTCCGCCTCCAGAGCCGCCTTTATGCCGTCCATCATACCCATTATTGCCGCCGCGACAACAAAATAGGTATTGCTCTTGGGGTTGGGGGAACGCATCTCAAAGTGAGTGGCCGCCGGGCTGGAAAGGCTCCTTATAAGGCCCACCAGTACGGTCCTGTTTCTTGAGAGGGTGTTCACATCCTTTCCCAGGCTGGTGACGATGGAGATAGGCGCCTCGTAGCCGGGCTTAAGGCGGTTCATATCGTCTGTGGTGCAGTTTGCTATGGGGTTGATGACCTCGTAATTCTTAAGAAGGCCCATCAATGCGCCGAAGCCTATGGGGCTCATGAAATTCGTATCGGGATCCTTGGGCGAGAAGATATTCACCTTCCTGCCATTCTTCAGCACCGCTACAGCGCCCAGATGGGTGTGCTTTCCGCTTCCTGCGGCACCCTCAACGGGTTTTGCAGCAAAGGTCACAGCCAGGCCGTGCTTTCTGAACACATCCTTCACCAGATAGCGGATCTGAGCGTCGCTGTCGGCAGCCTTCATGGGGGAGCTGTACTTCCAGTCGATCTCCAGCTGCTCCATAATGTGATCGAAGCCGCCGCCCTGCACCAGCTGGGCCTTTACGCCTCCGACCTCCTTGTGACCCATCTCCACCTCAAAGCCGTAGCGGTCCAGCAGCAGTATGCAGTCCTCAAGGGCGCTGCGGACAGGTCCAAGAGTGCGCTTCCAGTACTGCTCCTTCATCTCCTGAGAGGTGTGGAGCTGCTCCTTGTTTGCTATATCGTGGGGCGTGCTTACGTAAAACTCCAGCTCTGTGGCTGCGGTCAGCTCAAAGTCCTCGATCTCCTCTGCGCTGTCAACGAGAAGCTCATCGAATACATAAGGGTGCTTCTTCATGAGATCCATCATCTGGCTCTTGAAGTACTCCTCCGCGTTTTTAAGTATGATCCTGGAGCCCACCCAGTGGGTGTCGTTGTGGACCAGGAAGGACGGGATCCTCAGAGACCCCACAGGAAGGCCTGTTTCATCGTCCGTCAGCTCTATGTTATAGTCCACATACCAGGGCACGCTGACGTCGGGGATAATGTCCACCTTGGCGTTGGAAAGATCCGCGATGCCGGGCAGCATAACAGAAGATCCATCGGTCTGGACGCCCTTCCTGAGGAAGCCCTCCACATCTGACATCATCTGTGCCACGGGGATCTTTTCATCCGTGGCGTGACCGAACATGTCCAGCGCCGCCAGAGATACAAATCTGATCTGGGGCTGCTGAGCCAGTATCTCCCTCAATGCTTTTTCGCTGTGTTTTTCAGGCGGAATGGTAAAAATCATTTTTTCGTACATGACTTTTGGGCCCTTAGCCCCTCCTTTCTCTGTTTAAAAAGTTGTAAAAGATAGTGCAAATATATAGTAGCTTTATGTCGATTTCCACAAAATATCCGAAAATTCGCCCTGTCTTTGGAACAGGGCGAATAAAACGTTCAGCAAAGCTCAAACATTGCCTGCGCCAATTTGCGCAGCCCTTCGGTTTTAGTCGATTGCTGCGGGACTGGTCTCAATAGCCGCACCGCTGGGAGCCTCCTCCGTTTCCGGCGATGGAAGCAGTGCGTTGAGCT
>JAEEGI010026501.1_pt1 | contig 11162 bp, 9 predicted proteins | sample 8958751 | NCBI WGS metagenome assembly JAEEGI01 (sample SAMN16246545, study PRJNA631951) | gut metagenome | biome: gut microbiome; feature: rumen; material: KS-attached | host: Bos | place: Iran: Karaj | collected 2018-10 | reverse complement strand
TATAGCGGGGGCGCTCGTTCGGTTGCCTGCGGTCGAGATGTATCTCGCCGGTGCACGCTATAGACCCGCCGTGACGCCAACAGTCGATCACCTCCTTATACCCGTGCGGCTCACCATACAACTTCAGCGAGAAACAGCAGTGGTTCCCATTACGCAGGGGGTAGCCCTTCGTGCAGCCCGCAAGCGCAAGGAGCGAAGCCGCGATAAGCAGCAGAACGAGCATCCTTTTAACGGTTTTCATATCTCTCTCCTTTCTTTATCGCCGTGAATAGAATATCATTATAAAATCGAGTCCGCTCTTCGAAAGCTTGCCCGAGAACCTGTCCATCGCGTTTCTGTAAAAAACAAAGCCGTCCTCGGTGAAATAGCAGACGCCTAAATTGTTTTCCACCAAGATCTCGCCAATGAAAACGTATTCCTCGCGATCGACGGCCGTATCGTCGGTCCATTTGCGGATGGAGTTGACGTACCTGCGGACGGTCGCGCTGTCCGATACGGTCAGATTCATTGTACTGCCTATGAGCGATCCGTCGTTCACAGGCACCATGCTTTCCGGTATCGGCTCGGTATAGAACCTGAGCGTGACGTTCCCCCTCTTGCCGATCGGAAATCTGCTCATGCAGCCCGCAAAGCACAGGAGCGCCGCGGCGGCGAGCATCAATGCCAATATCCTTTTCATCTCATTCCTCCATATTGCCGTAAACCCGCATGAACCGCGGGCTTTTTCTTTCGTAAAGGAGCTCCGCCATGCGGTCGGCGTATTTGATCACGGCCCGCTCATGCGCGCATTGGACGGGCGGAACAACATGCATATCGCCCGTCATGCTGAAATTGAGGCAGGCGCAGTGGTGGCGGCACCGCGCATCTAGCGCGCAGCCTTCGCAGGTGGGCTCGGGAGCCCTGTACGCTTCGTAAATGCGCCTCTGAGCGGCTTTATCTATTCCGTCGAACACATTTCCCATCGCAAATTCGGGCACGCCCACGAACTGATTACAGGGGTATATGACGCCGTCCGGCGCGATGGAGGGCTGCTTCATGCCGAGCTCGCATTCTATGCAGCGGCGGCCGTTTATGTATGCCGCGACCTTCGATTCGAAATTAAGGTAGTGGAGCGGGCGCTCGTCGTCGAAATGCTCCGCGGCAAACACCGCAAGCTCGCCGTACTGAAGCCCGAGCTCCGCCATATCATCATCGTTCCAATCGACCGAGGGGCGGTAATCTATCGCGGTGTTTACCCGCGAAAAGCCCCGCGCATAAAGCCATTTCACAGCCTCCGCAAGGCGGGGCAGATTCCTCTTTTCGATCGTCATCATAGCGACGGCATTCGGCTGATGGGCAAGGAGCATATCTATCTTGGGCTCCAAAAGCGCCGCCGTACCGCCGCCTCCCCGAAGCAGTCTTTGCTCATCCTGAAGGCAGCCGTCGTGCGAGAGAGCGATCCTTATCCCGTGAGCATCCGCAAGGCGCAAAAAAGCTTCATTCAAAAGCGAACCGTTCGTGGTGAGCTGATAGCTCATCGAGCTTCCCGCCTTCGCCGCCTTTTCGGCACAGGTGTGTACGACGAGCCCTATCACGTCCTTTAGGAGCAGGGGCTCGCCTCCGAAAAACGAAAAACCGTTCTTCCTGTGCCCGTATGAAAACAACAGCTCGCAGGCGGCAAGGGCGGTGCGCTCGTCCATCCTTGCGGGCGTGTGCTTTTCATAGCAATAGCGGCATGCGAAATTGCAGTCCGCGGTCAAATGAAGCGTGAAATTCATATCATTTATCTTCCGAGCCGGATTCGGGGGCGATCTCCGTCGCCTCTATGGGAGGGACGCCCATTGTGTGCCAACTGCCGTCGTCGGTGGGCTGTGCTTGAGCATCCGGATCGGCCTCGGCGCCTTCGGTGGGCTCTGTGAGCATGCCCGGACCCACCATGACGTCGCCCATGAGCTCGAGCTCTTCGGTGGGCTCGGGCTCTTCGGTGACTATGGGGGTCTCCTCCACCGCAATATCTCCGTCGAGCTGAACGGGCTTGCTCGTGCATCCTGCCGAGCTCGCCGCGATCACCGCCGCCGCGGCAAGGGCTCACGCCCTACCGGCTAAGGACGCCTTGCGCGGGTATTTGGGATCCTCGCTCGTGACCTTTGCGATCTTCATAGAACTTCAAGTTCCTTTCTTTGAAATAATGGGGCTTCTGTTTATATAACGCACAGAAGCCCCTTCCGGTTCCATTTTATATCAATCGTCGTTTTCGCCCTTGTCGTCGCTCATCTCAACTATGCATTCGGCGGTGCCCATTATGGCGCGGAGCTTCGCTTCGAGCTCGTTTGCCACCTCGGGATTATCCTTCAGGAACTGCTTTGCATTCTCGCGGCCCTGACCTATGCGCATATCCCCATAGGAGAACCATGCGCCCGTCTTGGAAACGAGCTTGTTGCTGACGCCCATGTCGAGCAGCGATCCCTCGCGGGAGAAGCCCTCGCCGTACATGAGATCGGCTTCGGCCACGCGGAAGGGCGGAGCCACCTTGTTCTTAACGACCTTCATGCGGACGCGGTTGCCTACGGCCTCGCCGCCCTGCTTCAGGACGTCAACCTTGCGAACGTCGAGCCTTATGGTGGAGAAGAACTTCAACGCCCTGCCGCCGGTGGTCGTTTCGGGATTGCCGAACATAACGCCGACCTTCTCACGAAGCTGGTTGATGAATATGACGCAGCAGTTGGACTTGCCGACTATTCCCGCGAGCTTGCGGAGCGCCTGGCTCATGAGCCTTGCCTGCAGGCCGACGTGGGAATCGCCCATATCGCCTTCGAGCTCCGCCTTGGGAACGAGCGCCGCAACGGAGTCGATAACAATAATATCGACAGCGCCGCTCCTTACGAGCGTATCCGCTATATCGAGCGCCTGCTCGCCGTTATCGGGCTGTGAGACGAACAGAGAATTCATCTGAACGCCGAGCTTTGCCGCGTAAACGGGATCCAATGCGTGCTCCGCGTCAATAAACACCGCCATGCCGCCCAGCTTCTGCGCTTCGGCTATCATATGGAGGGCAAGAGTCGTCTTACCGGAGGACTCGGGCCCGTATATCTCTATTATCCTGCCGCGGGGGATGCCGCCCACGCCCAGCGCGTTGTCAAGCTCTATACAGCCCGTGGGTATTACGGAGACCTGTATCTTCTGCGCCGCGTCGCCCATAAGCATTATGGCGCCCTTGCCGAATTCCTTTTCTATCTGCGAAAGCGCAAGATCCAATGCTTTTTCCTTATCCATCGTGTTTCCTCCAATTATTTTGTTAATATTATTATACCATATTGTACGCCCGCCTGCAATGCGTCAAAGTGTTTTTGCAAGCCCGAGCATGAGCTTCAGCGCCTCGTAAGCCGCCTGCTGCCTTATCTCAAGGCGGCTGCCCGAAAGCGCAAGCTCCTTCGTGACACTCCCGTTTTTCGCGGCGCCTCCTATGAATACGAGCCCCGGGGGTCTGCCGTATTCATCGGGGCCGGGCCCCGCGAGCCCCGTTGCGGAAACGGCTATATCCGCTCCGGAAGAGGCTCTCATGCCCTCCGCCATTTCGCGCGCGGTCTCACGGCTGACAGCCGTATGCTGGGCCAGCGTGACGGGGGAGACGGTGAGCCTTCGCATCTTGGCCCCATCCGTATAGGTAACGCAGCCTTCGGCAAACCATGAGGAAACGCCGGGCACGCGGACTATCTCGGATGAGATGAGCCCGCCCGTCAGGCTCTCCGCCGCGGCAGCGGAGGCCGACTTTTCATTCATCAGCGCGGAGATCTCCGTAACGACGGCGCCGCATGCCGCCTCAAAAGCGTTTTCGTTCTCGAATATCATATCACTTTACGGAGAATATCTGCTTGTTTGCTATCATGTAATCAAGCCCGGACCATATCGTCATAACAACGGAGGCGAGCATGAATATGAAATCCACGGGCACGTTTATCGCGCGGAAGAAGGGCCCCGCGATGAGCACCATGGGAAGGGCTATGCTCTGGAGGGTGGTCTTGATCTTGCCCAATGTGCCCGCCGCCATAACGGTGCCGCGGCTTGCGGCAACGAGCCTCATTCCGCTTATCAAAAACTCCCTCGCGATCACGATCACGGTGAAGATGGGCATCAGGAAATCGCACACGCTCATGAGCCCGCGGCCGATCAGCATTATCATGCAGGCGGCGGTCAAAAGCTTATCCGCAATGGGATCCATCAGCTTGCCGAAATCGGTGACGAGATCGTATTTCCTCGCAATGCGGCCGTCAAGCGTGTCGGTAATGTAGGCCAGAATGAATATCGCGCCCGCGATAACGTACTTTAACTGTATCTGGGCCCCGCAGATGCGGAAAAGCACGTGCTCGGGCAGATAGAAGCAGGCGATGAAGAAGGGTATCGCGATCATTCGCGCGATCGTAAGCTTGTTGGGAAGGTTCATTTTCATGATCTCCTTTTTATTTCTCGATAAGTTCGGCGGTGAGATCGTAGGTCTCTGCGCCGGTTATGCGCACGAACACGTAGTCCCCGGGGGTCAGGCCGCCTTCGGGGAGCTTCACCTTTATGAAGCCATCGACCTCCGGCGCTTCCGCATAGGAGCGGCAGAACGCGGTCTCGCCGTCGGTTTCATCTACGAGCACCTCGCATACGGAGCCTATCCTGCGCCTGTTTGCGGCAAGCGATACCGCCATCTGCCGTTTCATAAGCGTATTGTAGCGGCGCTGCTTGACCTTTTCGGGGAGCTGCCCCTCGAATGCCGCCGCGGGAGTGCCGTCCTCGGCGGAATAGGTGAACGCGCCCACACGGTCGTAGGGGTGCTCTTCAAAGAATGTCAAAAGCTCCTTGAACTGCTCCTCCGTTTCGCCGGGGAAGCCGACTATCGCCGTCGTTCTCAGTATGAAATCCGGATCGGCGTTTCTTATGTGATCGGTGATGTATCTTATGTGCTCCGCCGAGCCGTGACGGTTCATGGCGCGAAGCAGCTCCGCGTTGATATGCTGGATGGGCATATCTATGTAATTGCATATCTTGGGGTTGGCCCTGATCGTATCTATGAGCTTTTCATCCACCGTATTCGGGTAGGTGTAAAGGAGGCGCACCCAATGCAGCTTCTCTATTTCCGCAAGACGGGTCAAAAGCTCCGCAAGCCTCGGCTCGCCGTAAAGGTCGATGCCGTAAGCGGAGGTATCCTGCGCGATCACGGTGAGCTCCGTCACGCCCCTTTCGGCAAGCTCGTTTGCTTCCTCGATAAGCTCCTCCATGGGGCGGCTCACACGGCCTCCGCGGATGAGCGGTATCGCGCAGTAGGTGCAGCGGTTGTCGCAGCCGTCCGCAATGCGCAGGTAAGCGCGGTAGGGAGGGGTGGTGATCATCCTGACGGGAGCGCATTTGATGCTTGAGATCTCGCCCGTAATGCGCTGTTCTATCGCTTCGGCGAGCCCGGCGTGATCCTTGACCCCCCATATAAGGTCGGCTTCGGGAAGCTCGGCCATGAGCTCGTCATAATAACGCTCCGTCAGGCACCCGCAAACGACGAGCAGTCTGCATGCGCCCGTCGCCTTATAGCCCGCCATCTCGAACACGGTATCGAGCGAGTCGGTCTTGGCGCTCTCTATAAAGCCGCAGGTGTTCACTATAATGACCTCCGCCTCCGCGGGGTCTGTCACAAGCTCCGCGCCGCGCGCATAGAGCTCGCCCAATATTTCCTCGGTATCCACACGGTCGTTTGAACAGCCGAGCGATACCGTACCGATCTTTACTCCGTTTAAACTCATGCTTCCTCTCCCGAACCGAACATCTCACGGTAGCCCGCTTCGTCAATGAGCACGTTGCGGGGCTTGCTTCCGTCAAAGCCCGAAACTATCTTCATTTGTTCCATAATATCCACAAGCCTCGCCGCTCTCGCGTAGCCTACACGCAGACGCCTCTGTATCATGGAGATGGAGGCGGAACCGGATTCCATAACTATGCGGACCGCGTCGGGCAGAAGGTCGTCTTCCTGCTTGCCGTTGCCCTGCCCGGTGGGGGCGGTGAGATCGGGGATCGAATCGAGCACGCTCGTATTCTGCGGCACTTCGACGCGGTGATCCACGAAGAACTGCATGACCTGTTCGACCTCCTCATCGCTCACGAACGCGCCCTGCGCCCTTATGGGCTTTGCGGCGCCGTTCGGGTGGAAGAGCATATCGCCGTGACCCAGGAGCTTTTCGGCGCCGCCCATATCGAGTATAACGCGGGAATCGACCGCCGAAGCGACGGCAAACGCGATCCTCGAAGGGATATTGGTCTTAATAAGACCGGTGATGACGTCAACGGAGGGGCGCTGGGTGGCGACTATCAGATGGATGCCGGCCGCACGGCCGAGCTGAGCCAGACGCGCGATGGATTCTTCAACGTCCTTTGCGGAAACTATCATAAGATCCGCAAGCTCGTCGATTATTATCATGAGCCTCGGCATGCGCTCCGCCGGATCCTCCTGAAGGGAGTTGAACCTCGCAAGATCGCGCGCGTTGAAGCGGCTCATCTTGCTGTAACGGTTATCCATCTCGTTGCAGGCCCATTTGAGCACGCCGGCCGCCTTCTTGGGATCGGTCACGACGGGGCAGTAAAGATGGGGCACGGGAGCGAATATCGAAAGCTCCACCACCTTCGGGTCGATGAGAATCATCCTTACCTCATCGGGAGTGGATTTATAGATCGTGCTCAGAATAATGCTGTTTATGCAGACGGATTTACCGGAACCGGTAGCGCCCGCGATCAGCATGTGGGGCATCTTTTCAAGATTTGCATATACGGGCTTTCCCGCAATATCCTTGCCGAGCGCGAATGTGAGGGGGCTCGAAGAAACGGAAAACTCCCTTGTATCGAGCACCTCGCGCAGCCTTACCATGGCGGTATCCTTGTTGGGGATCTCGATGCCTATCGCCGCTTTTCCGGGGATGGGCGCCTCTATCCTCACGCGCGGCGCGGCAAGCGCAAGGGCTATATCGTTGCTGAGTCCGGTGATCCTGTTGACCCTTACGCCCTGCGCGGGCTGTATTTCGAACCTCGTTATAACGGGGCCTACTGAGATATTGAGCAGACGAGCGTTTATATTGAAGCTCGCAAGGGTCTCAAGAAGCAGCTTCGCCTTTTCCGTGGGGGAATCGTTTGCTATCGCCTCGGAATGATCGGGCAGACGCAGAAGCGTCAGCGGCGGCCTCTGATAGACCTGCATGGGGATCGCTTCGTTCATTACGGCAGATTCAACTTCCTCCGCGCCGCCTTCCGCATCGGCCTTGTCGGGAGCCTTATCTTCGGGCTCCGCGGGCTTTTCCATGCCGGGTATCTCGCCCGTGATATTATCCTCGGGCACTATGTCTATGGTCTCAAAGGGGTCGATCTCCGGGAAATCGGGCGCCTCGGGTATCTCCGCGCCCGTATCGGGATCGGGAACGCCCGTAAATACAGGCGCTTTTTTGCCGGTGGGTATCTTGCCGCTGCTGGGGATGAGATCGAGCTCCTGACCGTTTGCGGGATGCGCGCCGCTGATAACAAGCTCGTTTTCGTCGGGCTCGGGCTTGGCGTGCCTGCGCTTTTCTCTCCTCTTTTTAACGGCTTCGGAAAGGGAACTGCTCCCGTCGCCGCCTATCATAAGCTCGGCGGCAGCTTCGGCCTCGCCGCCGTTTTCCGCCCCGCGCAGCCTGCGGCGGCGCCTGCTTTCATCGCTGCCGTCGCCCACGGTTTCGTTTATGATGCGCGCCTTGCGCATATCCTCCATCGCATCGACCTTCGCGATCACCTTTCTGCCCGCGCTGCGGATCGAGATCTTGGTCGCAAACAGCAGACATACGAGCGCCGCGGCGATGAATACGATTATTGCCCCCGCACGGGAGATAAGGTCCGCAAACAGATAATCCGGCATGGAGGCGAAGAAACCGCCGCCGGATCTTGCACGCCCCAGCTCATAGGCACGGGTGATATAATCCTTGAAGTTGTAATTCGCGGGATGGCATACTCCGAGGTGTATCACACAGCTTATGCAGAACAGCGCAAGGAAACAGAGCGCCATGGTGCCCGTGCCGAACTGGCGGTTGGGCATTGCGATTATGAGCACCCCCGCGATAACGAGCAGGGGCGGCAGTATGAACTGCATCACGCCGAGCAGACCGAACAGTATATCGACGGCCTTTTCGAGCGCCGCGCCGGTCTTTGCATAGGTGAGTATGCACATGACGAGCCCGACTGCGATAAGGATTATGCCCACGACCTCATCCGTGCGGTCGAGCTTCGCCTTTATCTCCTGCTCGGTCAGGGGGCGGGGCTCCCTCGCGGGGCGCTTTGCGCGCGCGGTTTCGCTTTTTCGGGAACCGCTTCTGCTTGCCGCGCTCCTTGAAGAGGCGGAAGACCTCGGGCTCGCGGTCCTTACGACGGAAGCCGTAAGCTCGCGGGAGCCCTTCTTCGCTTCGGATTTTTTCTTGTTATTATCGGTGCTTTTCTTGGTTACTGCCATGTTTTCTCCTTGTGTGTCAGTTTTCCGCTCCGGGAGCGGGAGTCGCCTCGGCGGGAATATCGCTCGCATGGGGATCGGGAGAGGGCGAGGGAGTCACGTCCGGAATGAGCTCCTCCGCGGGATCCATGCTGATAAGCTCGCGGGCTATGTCGAATTTCAGATTTCTGAAAGGATCGGTCGTGGGTATCTCGAGCATAACGAGCACAAGCAGCTCGTCCTCTTCGGCAACGTCAACGCGGTAGCCTATGAACCACGATACCTCGCGCTGCTTGGAGCTGCCTAGTTCCGCCGTGCCCGTTTTCCCCGCGACGGTCACGTTCCTTGCCCTCAGGAAGCGGCCCGTGCCGAGCCCGGTGCGGTCCATTATGGCACGCAGCATCGGGTCGAGCGTATCAACGGTGCTCTGCTGTATCGCGTTTTGCTTCCAGACCTTGTTTTCAAAGGTCTCCACGGGGGCGTATTCGGTGCCTTCCGTCCTGTAAAGCGATTTGGCAAGCCGCGGCGTCATCATGGTGCCGCCGTTGCGGAACGCGCTGTACATCGCGGCAAGCTGTATGGGCGATATGGTCACCTGGCCCTGACCGTAGCCGGTTTCCGCTATGGAACGGGTATTCCAATAGTTCTCGGTATCGTACCTGACCTTCAGCGTGGAGCGGGCGACGCTCAGCTCGAACGGGAAGCTCTGCTCAAAGCCGATGCCGCGCAGATAGGTGAAGAAGGGTTCTTCGCCCATCATAAGGGCAAGATCGGCAAAATAGATGTTATCGGAATGCAGAAGGCCGTTCGCCATGTTGAGCGGCTCCTGACGGTTCTTTATCTCGGTGCGCTTGATGGGCGGCCATACCCACCTGCCGTAATTGGTGGGGGTCCAGTAATCCTTGACTATATTCCCCGTGAACACGTGATCGGGGGTAACGTAACCCAGCTCGAGCGCGGCGGAGGCGGTAAACACCTTCATTGAGGATCCCGGAGGATACAGGCCCAGAGTGTTGCGGTTCTGGAGCGGATTGTTGGGCGCTTCCTTCAATGATTCGTAATATCCGGGCTCGGCATGGATCGCCATTTTGTTAAGATCGTATTCGGGGTAGGAGAGGAGCGCCTTCAGCTCCCCCGTGACGGGGTTCATCACAACGACGGCGCCCGCGTTGTCTTCACCCCAAAGCACAAGATCCATGACCTGCTTCGCCCTGCGCTGGAGATCCATATCTATCGTGAGCTCAAGATCTGCGCCGTGTTCCACGGGCTTGCGATAGACCGTCGAAACGAGCGCGCCTTCCGAATTGCGGATGGTGATATTGAGCCCGTCCTTGCCGCGGAGGGTCTTTTCATAAGCCTTTTCTATGCCCGATCTGCCGACGAGCGAGTGGATGGAGTAGAGGCCGTCCGTTTCGGTGCGCCCCTCGTTCAGCGCCTCAAGCTCGCCTTCCTCCGCATAGCCTATATAGCCGATGGTGTGCGCCAGAAGCTCTCCCTGAGGATAGATGCGATCTACGCCGTAATTCAGTATTATGCGAGCGCCTTCGAGCCTGTCCAGCGCCTCGTGAATATCGGGAGTGAGCTCGTTGTCGTTGAGCTGAGCCAGCAGCACGTTGCGGCTCTTCGCATTGTCGAACTTTTCCTTTACCGCATCGGGCTCCATGCCGAGTATTTCGGAAACGGCGTCTGTAAAATCATCCAGATCGGGAATATCGTCAACGTCGCCTATCACGGCGTTCAGCGTGACGGTCTGGGCCAGCAGCTCGCCGGAAGCGATTATATCACCGCGCCTTGCGGCGACGGTACTGATCCTAACGCTGTCGCCCCAGCTCATGCCGGGGAATATGAGCGAGGGCTCCCATGCGACCTTCGCCGCGCCGTCCTCGTTCACGATCCTCATCTCATACTCGTTGACGAGATCCCCCGCAAGCTCGCTCACGTAATCGGCGGAATAGCGGATGATGCGGTCGTCCCCATCCCATTCGGCGGAGAGCTTTTCATACTTTACCTCGCTCACGCGGATGGCCGAGAATATGTCGCTGTATTTGGCGACGAAATCGGAATGCACCATGAAATTCGTGGGGTAGGGAGTGGGGGTGGGAACGATGGTGGGATAGGGGGTCTCGTTCCTGCGGTGCTCCTCCTGCTTGGCTTCGGGAGTGGGGGTGGGCATGGAGGAAGACGCCCTCGAAACGAGCGAGAACGCCTTTTCATAATCGAATGCCGCTATCGCGCCCATGAATTCCTCAAAGCAGGCTTCGGCGGGAGCGGGATCCTTTGGCTTGCAGCCCGCAAAAAGGGAAAGGACCATTGAACAAAGCAGTATGAGCGTAACGGCGGATCTATATAAACTCTTCATTGCAGTACCTCTTGACCACATTTTATACCAATTATATTATAACAGTTTTATACAGCCCTGTAAATAGCCTGCCGGAAATATCGCCCTCAAATATGCAGGAAGCAATAAAAAAGACGGGAGACGTACATCTCCCGCCATGCAATATCCGGTTATTATTTCTTGATTCCGAACGCCTTCTGCTCCTTGAGCACAACGTCGTGCGCGCCGCCCTCCACTATGGAGGTGGGGGAGACGAGCGTAAGCCTCGCGGTGCGCCTCAGCTCCTCTATGGTGAGCGAGCCGCAGTTGCACATGGTGGAGCGCACCTTCGCAAGCGTCACAAGGATATTGTCGTGCAGGGGCCCCGCGTAGGGGACG
>JAEEGI010026499.1_pt1 | contig 11162 bp, 10 predicted proteins | sample 8958751 | NCBI WGS metagenome assembly JAEEGI01 (sample SAMN16246545, study PRJNA631951) | gut metagenome | biome: gut microbiome; feature: rumen; material: KS-attached | host: Bos | place: Iran: Karaj | collected 2018-10 | reverse complement strand
CGTCCTGTTCGGGCGGGGCAACCACGAAGGCCGCGGCAATAATGTGGAATTGGTGGCGGACGTTTTCCCCAATGCCGAACCGGCGCCATTCTACTACACGTTCCGGCAAGGTCCTGTCGCTTTCATCGTTTTCGATGCGGGCGAGACCGGGAAAACCCGGTCCATCCTTTACAGCGGGTCGGAAGTGTTCGAAGACTATCTGTACGAACAGATCGAATGGGCCCGGAAAGCGGTGCGTGAACCGTCCTTCAGGAAGGCACCCGTCAAGATATGCCTGCTGCATGTTCCCATGATCGACCATATCGACAAGACCGATTATCTCATCCAGCGCTGGCTGAACGAACATTTCATGTCCCTGCTGAACAAGGCGGGCATAGACCTGATGATCGGCGCGGACCTCCACCAGTTCATGTTCTGCGACGCCGGCACCATGCACAACGATTTCCCCATCATCGTGAACAACGAAGCCCGCCGCATGGACGTTGCTTACTCCCACGGCTTCATCACCCTCCGCACCTTCCATCCGGACGGCACAGAGGAATTCGAATACACGTTCAAACCTTAGTGTTTCATCGTGATGACGATCACGCCGTTGGCACCGCGGACACCGTAGATGGCGGCGGCGCTGTCTTTCAGGATGTCGACGGATTTGACGTCGTTGGGATTGATGGTGGAGAGGTCCTGACATTCAGCGCCATCCACGATGATAAGGGGGTCGGAGGAGCCGTTGATGGTGTTGACGCCACGGATGACGATCCGCTTGCCCGTAGTCACCATCACACCGGCGACACGGCCTTCCAGGTATTCATACATGTCGCGATAGGTCCGGACTTCATCGCCTTTCACCTGAAGGGATGAGACCGGATGACTCAGGTCACGCTTCTTGACAGTCCCATAACCGACATTCACTTCCTCATCGTCACGGGGCACCCGTGCCGGTACACCGCAACTCGCCGCCAGGGCGGTAGCCAGGAAAAAGAAAAGCAAACGGCGCATAGACCTAATGGCTGCCCACCGTCTTGATGATGATCACGCCATTGGCGCCCCGCATGCCGTAGATGGAGGAGGAGCCGTCCTTGATGACGTCCACCGATTCGACATCGGTCGGATTGATACCGGAGAGATCCGTCGTTTCGACGCCGTCCACGAGGATGAGCGGATCGGTCGCGTCGGAATTCGTGCCGATGCCCCGGATGATGATCCGGTTGTCCGTCGTCACCATGACGCCGGCGACACGGCCGCGGAGGTAATCATACATGGACGAATAGGTCTGGGCATCGCGCTTTTTTACCTTGACATTGGATACGGCGGTCGTGACCTTGTCCTGGTCCTGGACACCATAACCGACATCCACGGTATTTTCATTCTGGGAGACCCGGGCGGCGGAGCCGCAGCCGGCCAGGCAGGCGGTCATGATGACCAAAGAAAGGATCTTTTTCATAATGAAGTGGGGATTAAATTCGTTCAATGTCTCCCGAAGGAATCCAGCCGCGGCGTCCGTCGGCCAGCTCGATATCGGAGAAGCCGGACACTTCGTCCAGCACTTTCACTTTCGTCCCTTCATGCAGGATGAACAGGGACTTGGCCGCTTCGCTGGAAGGCGAACTGGTCACCGAGGTGACGGGACGCATCACGATGGCGGCGTCGTGGCGCTCCGCCGCCGCTTTCTGGCTGCGGGCGAAGCCCCAGGCCGCCAGGGCAAGGAGCAGTGCGGCGATGCCGGTAAAGAAACCGGCGCGGCGCGCACCTGCCGTGGGCCCGAGCAGGAACAGGAGCGTCAGCGCGAGTGCCAATGCCAGGAAAAACAGCGACAGGCCAGCCCAGGCGTTGGAAGGAAGGAGATAGTTCACCTTCCGGGCCCAGGTCTTGAGAATCAGTTCCGGAACTTCGTCGATACGGTCCTGGGTCTGGTTCCGGGCGAACTCCAGGTTGTAGCGGATATCGGCATCGGACGGATCCAGACGCAGGGCGCGCTCATAGTTCAGGATGGCCCGTGCGGTCTCCCCCGTCTTGAAATAAGCATTTCCCAGGTTGAAATACAACTCTTTGGATCGGAGGCCGGTCTCCGCGACGTCGGACCAGGCTGAAACCGCCTGGTTCCAGTCGCCGGCAGTATAAGCTTCGACACCGGCTTTCCACAGGGAATCCGGATAACTTTCGGCCCCCTGCATACCCAGCGGGAGCATCAGCAGGATAGCCAGCAATGTGGCGGCCGGAGCCGCGGAAACACCTTTCTTCATGGATGCATCGATGGCAGTGATGACGGAGACGGCCTGCTGGTAATGGGCGTTCATCGCATCATGACCGGCATCCGGCGCATAGCGGGCGTATTCGCAGGCGTCCAGGAGGTCGGTGAAGGCGGTGACCGTCTCAGGGGCGACACCCCGCTCTGCCAAAGCGGCGGCGATATTCTCCTTGCTCTGGTCGGCCATGTCCATCGTCAGTTTATCGGCCACAAAGCCGATCAAGGCGCGGTGCAGTTCCTCATAGAAGGCCGTATAGAGATTCTTGCCCAGGAAGTCACCAGCCAGCTTGAGACGCTTCAGCGCCTGGCGGGTAGCCTTGCGGTTGCGGCTGCCGGCCACGTCGGCGCGGCGGGCGGCCAGCTTCCGCAGGGACAGCCAGACGGCAGCGGCGGCCAGGATCAGAAGGGCAACCAGGATCCAATAAGCCGGTTTCCCCACAAAGAAGCCCTTGTCCTCGGAGAGAGAGGTCTTCGTCTTGATGAAACGGATATCCTCGCCCAGGTTCTTCACACCCTTGCGGTCCACCGTCAAGGTGCCGGCACCGTCCTGGGAAGGCTGGGAGGCGCTGCCGGCGCTCCGTTCCACGGAAAGGCGCAGCGAATCCGTGGAAGCCGTAGCATACCGGTGGCCCTTCACGTCATAATAGGCGAAACGGACCGGCGGCAAAGTGAAGTCGCCCGGACTGCGCGGAATGAACGGATACTCGAAAGTTTTGGAACCATTGGTCCCGCTCTTGTCCGTCGATGAGGTGGTTTTCACATCGTAAACCTCGAAATCCGGCGGAAAATCCAGTTTCGGGGCCTCTACCAAGGAGACATTGCCCTTGCCTGTGACCGTGACGATGAGGGACGCCGCATCGTGCGTCTTCAAGGCATCCTTGCTCAGTTTCGCACTCACGGAATACTCGCCCACGGCGCCGGAGAATCCGGCCGGGGCACCGCCCGGAAGGGCGGCCACCTTGACATTCACGGCCGGTGTCGAAACCCGCTGCCGCTGCGTCACATAGTCATTCTCAAAGAAATCGTCGAAGATGGAACCGGTCCGGGGCCGCTGGGTGCGGACGTTCACGAGACAGACAATCTCAGACGGGTCGATGGTCAGGGTGCCCGCCTTCTGCGGAATCAGCACCCAACGGCGCAGGACGGCCGCATTGTACATCTTGTCACCCACCTGTTCCCGTTGGAAGTCAATCGTCTGCGGCGTATCCACTTCCTGGCTCCAGAAGCCGTTGAACTTCGGGAACTTGGCATCCTCGAAACCCGTCAGGTTGGCCCGCTGGTAAATCTTGAGCGTGGCCGTAATCGGCTCTCCCACCATGGCTTCCCGCTTACTGAGGTTGAGCCGCATGAACAGTTCGCCGGTATCCGCCGATGCGGACGGACGGGAACCTTGCTGCGCATTGCCCTGGGAGGAACTTCCCTGTCCCTGACCCTGCGCCTGGGCGGCGGCGCTGTCATTGCCTTCCACGACGGTGATCTGGACGGACCGGGAACGGATCTGCTCGCCCTTGACCGTGGCGGTCGCCGGCGCAAAGGTAAACGTTCCGGTCTTCTTGGCCTGCAGGATGTAAGTGTAGGAAGTCTGCGATGAACGGGTGGTCTTCCCATTCACGATGGAGACGCTGGTGGAAGTACCCTTCTGGGGCCCCCAGACAAGGTTGAAATCGTCACCGGGGCTCCATTGGAACTCCGAAGGGGCATGTTCGCCGTCCACGACGAAGACGACATTGAAGCGTTCCGACAATTCCACGATATTATGCACATCCACCCGGATGGTCGATTGGGCCCATCCGGTAAAAGCCATGCACAACGCCACGAAGGCTGCGATCCATCTTTTCATAACGCGACTACCAATTCTTCTCTTTCTGGCGGGACTTCAGTACGGCCGCCTTTTCCTTGTTCACCTTGTCCTGGGTCTCCTTCTCCTTGGCCTGGATGGCCTGGAGCATCTGCTGGGCCTGCTGGGGCGAAATCTCGGAACCGTTGTAAGGTTTCTGCTGCTCTTGGTCCTGCTTGTCCTGGTCCTGGTTCTGATCCTGATTCTGGTCTTGGTTCTGATCCTGGTTCTGCTGATCCTGATTCTGGTCCTGGTTCTGGTCTTGGTTCTGATCCTGATTGTCATTCCCGCCACCGTCCGGATTATTTTCCAGCATCTTCCGGGCATAGACATAGTTCTCTTTCGCCTCCAGGTTGTCCGGATCGATGATGAGCGCCTGAACGAAAGCCTCCATCGCCGCCCGGTACTGCTTCTGCTGCAGGGCGGCGTCACCCAGGTTGAAGAAAGTATCGAACCCCTGGGCTTTCTGCTTCTTCAGGCTCCGCGTCTCGGGAACATGCCGCAACGCCTGCTGATAGAACTTCCCTGCCTCCGCGTAGTTGCCCTGACGGTACAGGTTGTTGCCCAGGTCATAGGCCGCCGCGACGGAAGTGCTGTCGGCATTAAGTCCCTTGCGGTAGCTGATGTCGGCATCGCCGTATTTCGCCTTGGCGAACTGACGGTTGCCCCGGCGGACATCCTTCTTGTCCACCTGTGCAAAGGCCGAAACGCTCAGCAAAAGGCATATGATCGTCAAAAACTTCCTCATTGGTCAAACCATTTTTTCTTCGGACGGCGCTCGCCGATGAGCATTTCAATCACGAACAGCGCCAGTGCGATACCGAAGAAATACATGAACTGTTCGTCGTACTCCTCGAACACGATGGAACCGAACTCCTCATCCTCCATCCGGCGGATGTCGTCGATGATGGGGTTCAGGCCGAATTCATCGTTCCCCGCATGGACATAGGCCCCGTTTCCGGCCTTGGCGACCTTCCGGAGCATATCCTCATCCAGTTTGGTAACGACAATCTCACCGTCCTTGTCTTTCAACAAACCGCCTTCGAAAGGAATCGGCTGGCCCTCGGAAGAGCCCACGCCGACGGTATATACCCGTATGCCGTTCTCAGCGGCTTCCTTCGCGGCGGCGACGGGATCATCCTCATGATTCTCACCGTCGGAAATGACAATGATCACCCGGCTCTTTTCGCTCTGGGCGCTGAAACTACGGATGCCCGTGAAAATGGCATCTCCCATCGCGGTACCCTGGACCGGCACCGACCCGGTGTCGATGCTGCCGAGGAACATCTTGGCCGACACATAGTCCGTCGTCACCGGCAGCTGGACAAAAGACGAGCCTGCGAACAGGATGAGGCCGATACGGTCGTCCTTCAGCTTGTCCGTCAAGCGGGAAATCGCCAGTTTGGCGCGGTCCAGCCGGTTCGGGGAATAATCCTCCGCCAGCATCGAATTGGACACGTCCAGGCAGATGACGATCTCCGCCCCACGGGTGGTACGCTCGGACAGACGGGCGCCGATCTGCGGCCGGGCCAGGCCCAGCACGAAGAACGCGAACGCCAGGGAGAAGAGCACCATCCGGACCCAGCCCTTGGAACCGGACCACGACGGCATCAGGGCCTTCACAAGGGCCTCGTCGCCGAATTTCCGCACCCGCCGCGCACGCAGGGTACGCCAGATCCCGTAGCCGACGAGCAGCAGCGGAACCAGCAGAAGCAGGTACAGATACCGATATTGAGCGAAAATCAACATGTCAAGGCAATCTTCTCAAAAGGGCGCGGATCAGGATCTCCAGCAGCAGGCACACAAGCGCCCAGACGGCATATTTCGGGAACAGGTCCTTGTAAACCGGGAAACTGTCCACGGTCGTGCGGGTCTTCTCCATCCGGCCGATCTCGCTGTAGATCTCCGCCAGTTTGGTGTTGTCGTCGGCACGGAAATACTTGCCTCCGGTCTCCGCCGCAATCTGCTTCAGGAGGGGTTCGTCGATTTCGACCTTCATGTTCTGCACATCCGGTCCCCAGGGGGTCATGACCGGGTACGGGGCCTCCCCTTCCCGGCCCACGCCGATGGTATAGACGCGGACCCCGTAGGTCTTGGCAATCTCGGCGGCCATTGCCGGATCGACCTCGCCCCGGTTGTTCACACCGTCGGTAAGGAGGATGACCACCCGGCTCTTGGCGTCCGAATCCTTCATCCGCGCCACGGCGGTCGCAAGGCCGTTGCCGATGGCCGTGCCGTCCTCGATCAGGTCGGTCTGGACCTCCTTCATCAGGTTGATGAGGGTGGCCCGGTCGGTCGTGAGGGGACACTGGGTATAACTCTCACCCGCGAACACCACGATGCCCATCCGGTCCGTGGGGCGCTGGGCGATGAATTCGATGGAAATGTCCTTGGCGGCGGACAGGCGGTCCGGCTTGAAATCCCGGGCCAGCATACTCGTGGACACGTCCACCGCAAGCATGATGTCGATGCCTTCGGTATCCACCTTCTCCATCTGGCTCTTGGAACGGGGACGGGCGATACAGATGACAAGCAGGCACAGGGCCGCGAGACGCAAAGCTTCGGGCAAGTGCCGGATGATACCCAGCACAGACTTTCCACCCGTCACCCACGGCGTCACGGTGGACACGCGGAGATGCGGACGGCGCTCTTTCAGCTCCCGGAACAGATACAGCGCCAGGAGAAGGACCGGAAGCACCAGCAGCCAAAGCAGATAGGGATACTCGAAATACATAGGCTACTTGGGCATATAATCTTCATCCTTCTCGACATGGGCCGCCGGCTTCGGCGCCTCTTCTTCCTCCGCTTCGGCAGCAGCTTCTTCCTCCACCTGCGTCTGATAGGTCGATGTCACGAAGCGGACGGCCTGCGGAAGCACGGTCGCATTCTCCTCGGGCGTGGCGACAAACTTCGCGAACTTCACGAAGTCGGCACGCTCGAAGAGCTCTTTCATCTCTTCGTACAGATCCACGGGAATGTCGGTCCCGCGAAGGCCTTCGAAGATTTCGGCAGTGGTCATTTCCATGGCACCTACACCGTAGCGGGAAACGATATATTCGCGGAGGGCATCAGTCACACCGGAGTAGAACTGCTTCTGCTTGTCGGGTGCCCAGAACTTGTCACCGCGGTATTTGTCCAACTTACGGAGCGCCGTAATGTGCGCGGGCTCCCGGAAAGCGGGGCCATCGGCATTCCGGCGGCGGCTGCGGAGCCAGGCGATCAAGCCGATAACCAGCAATGCCAAAGCCCAGAAGCCCATCAGCCAGGGCATTACCTCCGATGCCGTCAAGGGATATCCCGCCTGTTTCCGCAAGTCGTGCGGAATGTAGGTGGCCGTATCCACCGGCATCGTGAACACCTGGATGGTCTGCCGGTCGAACTGGAGGGTGTCCACGGTTCCGTCCGGGTGGATCCGCTGGACGAACAGAGGCGGAAGCTCGTAGGTCCCCTCCTCGAAAGGCTGGATGGAAATCGCGGCGCGGATGTTCAGGAGGCGGCTGTTGTCCGCCTTGATCTTCTGAACTTTCACAGTGTCCACCTGCCACATCGGCAGGGCCAGGACATCCTGCATGAACGGATTCGCCACCTGCGGGAAAGCCAGCACGGTGCTGTCAGGGACATTGTCCAGCTCGAATCCGTAAAGCAGACGGTCCGCCACGAGTATGGAGTCTCGCGGAGTTACCGGCTTGATGAAGGAGCCCTCCTTGAGGATGACCCTTCCGCCGGAATCCGTCGCGGTGGTGTCACGCCAAGCATCCTGGGCCGATGCGGTCGCAACGGTCAGGAAGAGGGCGGCTATGAGGCAATTTCCTTTCATCGCTTATGGAAAAGGGAAATCAGGTTCTTGACGTAATCCTCGTCCGTGGCGGTATCCACGCTGTCCACCTGGTAACGGTTGAACAGCTTCGCGGCACTTTCCGACACGGTCCGGAACCATTTCTCATAGGCGGCACGGGTGCTCCGGGAGGAGGTGTTCACCCACGCGCCCCGGCCCGTCTCGGAGTCCTTGACATGGACAAGGCCCACGTCCGGGATGGTCCGTTCGCGGGGATCGTAAACGCGGATGACGGAAATGTCGTGTCGGTTCACGGCCACTTTCAAGGCGTCCTCGTACCGCGGGGCACCGTTCTCGTCCACGTCCAGCATGTCGCTGAGTACGAATGCGGTGCAGCGGCGTTTGATGGCGTTCGTCAGATAGCGTAGGGCCTCGCCGATGTCTGTTCCGTCGTGCTCGGGAGTGTATTCCAGAATCTCGCGGATGATGTGCAGGAGGTGGCTGCGTCCTTTCTTGGGCGGGATGAACTTCTCCACGGTGTCACTGAAGAAGAGGGCGCCCACTTTGTCATTGTTGAGCATCGCGGAGAAAGCCAGGGTGGCGGCAATCTCGGCCACCAGCTCGCGCTTGGTCTCTCCCACCGTACCGAAAAGGCCGGAACGGCTGATGTCGATCAGCAGGACCACGGTCAGCTCCCGTTCCTCCTCGAACACCTTCACGTACGGCGCGCTCATCCGGGCCGTCACGTTCCAGTCCATATTCCGCACGTCATCCCCGTACTGGTACTCGCGCACCTCGCTGAACGCCATTCCACGACCCTTGAAGGCCGAATGGTATTCACCGGCGAAGATCTGGTGGGACAAGGCTTTCGTCTTGATCTCGATCTTGCGGACGCGCTTGAGCAGTTCCTGGGGTGTCATACGCTTAAGGAACGATGACGGCGTTGATGATCTTTTCGATGATCTCCTCGGTGGTGACGTTCTCCGCCTCGGCCTCATAGGTCAGGCCGATACGGTGGCGCAGGACCTCGTTGCACACGGCGCGTACATCCTCGGGGATGACATAGCCGCGGCGCTTGATGAAGGCATAGGCCTTTGCTGCCATCGCGAGAGAGATGGAAGCACGCGGGGAGGCGCCATAGGAAATCAAGTCCTTAAGGCCCTTCAGACCGTATTCGTCCGGAGTGCGGGTGGCATAGACGATGTCCACGATATAGCGCTCAATCTTCTCGTCCATATAGACGTCACGGACGACTTCGCGGGCGCGGAGGATGTCTTCGGGCTTCACGACCGCATCGGCCTTCGGGAAGGTGCCGCTGTTGTTCATCCGGATAATCTGGCGCTCCTCGTCCTTCTTCGGGTAGGAGACGACCACTTTCAGCATGAAACGGTCCACCTGGGCCTCCGGGAGCGGATAGGTGCCTTCCTGCTCGATGGGGTTCTGGGTGGCCATCACGAGGAAGGGCTCCGGGAGTTTGTACGTCTGCTCGCCGATGGTGACCTGGTGCTCCTGCATGGCCTCGAGAAGGGCGGACTGGACCTTCGCCGGGGACCGGTTGATTTCATCGGCCAGGACGAAGTTGGCGAAAATGGGGCCTTTGTGGACTTCGAAATCCTCCTTCTTCTGGGAATAGACGAGGGTGCCGACGACGTCGGCCGGAAGGAGGTCCGGGGTGAACTGGATGCGGTTGAACTTGGCATCGACGGCCTGGGCCAGGGTGTTGATGGCGAGGGTTTTCGCCAGTCCGGGCACGCCTTCCAGGAGGATGTGTCCGCCGGACAGCAGGCCGATGAGGAGGTTGTCCACGAGGGCTTTCTGGCCCACGATGACCTTGCCCATTTCCAGGGTCAGGAGGTCGACGAAAGAACTCTCTTTCTGGATGCGTTCGTTCAGTTCCTTGATGTTTACGCTTTCCATATATTTTGTTACATTTGCATATGCGTTATCTCCTCTGCCTCTCCTACGACGGTTCCGCCTTCTGCGGCTGGCAAATCCAGCCATCCTCCCCTTCCGTGCAGCAGTGCCTGGAGGATTCCCTCGCGAAGCTCTGCGGCGGTCCCGTAGCGGTCACAGGCGCAGGCCGGACGGACACCGGTGTCCATGCTGCAGACTACGTCTGCCATTTCGACCTGACAGGTTCCCTGCCCTTCGAGGCATCCGATTTTTGCTACAAATTAAATGCCATCCTGCCCCGCTCCGTGGTGGTCCACGCGGTCCTTCCGGCACCTGACGATTTCCATGCCCGATTCAGCGCCACGCAGCGTTCCTATACCTATTTCATCCATCGGAAGAAAGACCCTTTCGTGGCCGCCTACTCTTGGCAGTGCGGCTTCCCTGGCCTGGACTTCGACGCCATGAACGAAGCCTGTCAGTTCCTCCTGGGAACGCATGACTTCTCCTGCTTCGAAAAAGTCGGCGGCGCGAACAAAACCTCCCTCTGCACCATCACCGAAGCCTTCTGGAAACCCTACACCCCCACCCACGTTTCCCTGATGGACTTTGGCTTTACTCCGGAGGAGGGTGTTGTATCCGAAACCGTCGCTTCGCGACCCCTCCCACAGGGTTTGTCTCTTTCGTCTGAAAGCAAGCTTTCATCCTCAGATCCAAACCCTGCGGGCCCCTCCCTCTTATGCGGCCGAGGGTGGCCACAGGTTTCGGATACAACACCCTCCTCCTGCGGCCAAAGTCCTGCTTGTCATTTCGAGCGAAGCCCGAAGGTCGCAGTCGAGAAATCTGATTACTGGTATTTCCGAGTCAGCGCGGACCGCTTCCTGCGGAACATGGTCCGGGCCATCGTAGGTACGTTGATCGAGGTGGGCCGCGGGAAGCACGACCCCGCCTGGGTGAAGGAGCTCATCGAGACCGGAACCCGGGGTGATGCCGGGGAGTCGGTGCCCGGACATGCGCTTTTCCTGAGTAAAGTGAAATATTGACACAGAAAGGGCCGCCCCCGAAGGAGCGGCCCCGTCTCAATCGAAACAGTCCGAAACTATTCCCAACCGGGATTCTGCTTCAGGCCGACCTGCTTCTCCTCATCCCACGGGTTCAGCTGGACCACGTCGAACGGGAACGGATAGAGTTCGTGCTTGCCGGTCTTGAAGCCGCCGCCGGAGGCGGCCCAGCCGTCATCGATGAAGGAGATGCGGGCCTTGTGCGGCAGGCCGCTGGTCTTCTTGCCCATGGATCCCTTCACATAGAACTCGTCGCCCAGGTAAGGCGTCTTGTCACGGCTCTTGAAGGCCAGTTCCGTGGGGGCGTCGCCCCAGCGGACCAGATCCAGGAACCGGAGACCCTCCCAGCACGTT
>JAEEGI010026498.1_pt1 | contig 11163 bp, 15 predicted proteins | sample 8958751 | NCBI WGS metagenome assembly JAEEGI01 (sample SAMN16246545, study PRJNA631951) | gut metagenome | biome: gut microbiome; feature: rumen; material: KS-attached | host: Bos | place: Iran: Karaj | collected 2018-10 | reverse complement strand
CATAAGCTGGCCCTTGATTTGATAGGCCAGATTACGAAGCAAAAGCCGTCGATATGCGAGAATACCGACGCGCTATTTGTCAGTATCTACCGTCAGCTGCTGAAGATGGAAGAGTTTCGTAAAAGCGTATTCCGTTACTTCATCGACTTTCAGGATGATGAAGCGGACTGGGAAAAGCGCAAGAACGAACGCCGTCAGGATCTTGCCGCTCAGAAGGTCACCAGACTGAAGGCCATGCTTCCCGACATGGACGGCAACGATGTCTATGTGAAGAGTCTGCAGGAACAGAAACTTTGTTTCGTCCTGTCCAGCCTTGGTGTGATGTTCCGCTATGAGGAACAGTATGAGCACCGGGTGGCCGACGAGACACATTCACAGTACAAGCCGGACTTCTCGATCTACTATGAGAGTCACGGCCAGTTGAAACGAATCTATCTGGAGCACTTTGCCGTTGATGAGCACAGTCTGGTACCGACGTGGTTTGCCACCGAGAAAGGAATCACCTATGAAGAGGCGAACCAGCAATATAATGACGGCATCACCTGGAAGAAATACCTCCATGAGAAGTACGGTACTACCCTACTCTACACCAGCAGCGCAGACTTCAATTATTTCGACATCAAGGAGAGATTAAGGAAGATGCTTACCGATGCTGGTGTGAAGTGTCAGGAGAAAACCATGGAAGAGTTATATGCAATGGTTTTGCCGGAAGGTAGCAAGCGAGAGAAAGCCTTTATCCGCTTGGCCGTTACCTTCGCTACCCTGTTGAAGTCCAGTTGTAAGTCCCTAAGTTCCATACTGGCGAAGAATGAGGACGAAAGGACGGACTTCATCATCAGGAACATCTTCAAGCCAGTATATGACAATTACCAGGCAGAACTTCACAAGCGAGGTCAGATTGACTTTACCGATGCTATCCTGATGGCCACTGAGTTGTGCAGGCAACACCGTCCTGTCCGATATGACTATATCATTGTCGATGAATTTCAGGATATCAGTGTTGACCGCTACCAGTTCCTGCTTGCACTCAGGGCTGCCAACCCACCGGCAAAGTTGTATTGCGTTGGTGATGACTGGCAGAGTATCTACAGATTCTCCGGCAGCGATATGGCACTGTTCAATCGTTTTGAAGAGTTCTTCGGGCCAACGGCTATGAACAAGATAGAGACCACCTACAGGTTCGGTGAGCCGTTGGTGGGCTATTCCTCCTGGTTCATCCAGAAGAACGCAGTCCAGATAAGGAAAAGTATTCATCCGTTCAATGGACAGGCAAAAACAGAACTGCTGTTCCAACCATACGACAGGAACGAGTATTGCAACACCATCGGCCAGCTGGTGGCATCCATCCCTGCAGACAAATCCATATTTCTGCTGGGCCGGTATTCCTTCGATGACTATTATCTTTCCTTCATGTATCAGAGCATCAAGGAGGCCGGGAAGTTCTTCTATGTCATTGGCGGCAGGAAGATTGAGTTTCTGACGGCGCACAAGTCAAAAGGACTGGAGGCAGACTATGTAATCATCCTCCAGTGCAACAGGGACGTGTATGGGTTCCCGTCGATGGTCAGTGATGATCCTGTCCTCGATGTGGTTCTGACAAAGAGTGACAAATATCCTCATGGAGAGGAACGAAGGCTTTTCTACGTGGCTATTACGAGAGCCAAGAAAAAGACGATTGTCATGTATGACAGGCGATATCCTTCCGTGTTCGTCGATGAGTTTTTGAACCCAGAAAAGGTGAATGAAGAGAGCCAGACACTACACCCAAACGCCAACAAGCGCTGGTCACGAGCAGAAGACCAGTTCTTGTTGACTCTGCATAGTGAGGGTAAGACCATCAAGCAGATTTCCCAGAAGATGGGAAGGAGCCAGACTTCCATCATCATGAGAATGGGAAAGTTGGGAATAGGGTAGAATATAATAATTATATACTCAATATATAATAGATATATAATAAATCATAGATATAATGGAGTCCGTTACCTCTACCCCACTCTACCGTGTCATAATCGCCGGATCCAGAGATTTCGACGATTACGTTATGCTGTGTAAACACTGTGACAGGCTACTTAGCCAAAAGGTGGCTACACATCAAATTGTCATCATTAGTGGAGCGGCCAGAGGTGCTGACACACTCGGAGAGAGGTACGCCCATGAACGAGGGTATGCCGTTGAGAAATACCCTGCCGATTGGAATCGTGACGGCAAGGCTGCAGGCCCTATCAGGAACGCACAGATGGCTAAGGTGGCCGATGCTCTGATAGCCTTCTGGGATGGCAAATCGAGAGGGACACAGAACATGATAGATTTGGCCAGACTGAAGCCCCTACCCTTCCGTGTTGTAAGGTTCGACCTTGAAAAGAAAAAGGTTGAGTGACACCAAAAAGAAAGAAGATCCAGCCAGTCGAAAGTGATTATGGCGAAAAATATACTAATTATATACTCATTATATAATGAACTAATAATAAATATATAATTATTGTTAAAGGATTATATATTATTCAGATATTTTTTGTATCTTTGTACCCAGATAAACGAAGATACAATTATGAAGCAGACAGTAGACAGATTACAGGAGATCGAGAGCCAGATGGAGACCATCGGTGAGAATATCCGTCGTGAAGGTCAGGTTTACCGTGCCGAACTGGAGGAACGCCAGCGTCTGGGTCTCCATGGGGAAGCAGCCATCAAGCACTACAATGAATGGATGAAGAAATACGGAATGGAGCACTTAATGGTTAAGGAGGATTGATTATGGCAACAGACATGGGAATGATCAACGACTTCATTCAGAAGGAGGAAGAGGTGAAGGAACAGGTGTTTTCCGGCACCAAGCATCATTGCATATTCGAGATCACTCACCCGAACAAGCATAGTGAATGCTACTTTTGTAAGTTCGTCCAGGACTTCGGAGAAGACCAGGAAGGGGCTGACATGATGTGTGAAAGCATGAACAACTTCCGCAAGCCGGATGAAGAGGTGTGGTTTATTCACCGCCTTCTGGAACAGGAAGAGTTCGACGAGATACAAGAGTATCTGAAACAGTTCCCTCATGGTGACGTGTCAAACGTCTATTCGCCATTCATAAATAGCGTAACAGTACAAAGCAGTATATAATAAGTATATAACGAATATATATTATGACACCGGAAGAATATATTGAGAAGTTGAAGGAGGTGCAGCGCACCCTTGACAGTGTAAAGGAAGATCTTGACCGTGCAATCGACAGGATGCAGCGACGTATCGAGACGGGATATGAGAGTATGGAACGGGACAGCCGTCTGGCAGCACTGGCAGGGCGTGAATACGTGAAGCTGGCTGACAGTACACTCCTGGAAGTTGGAACCGCTAAAATTGAATATTGATTATGAAGCAGTACACGCATGATTATACGCTGGTGTCAGAGGCCGAGAGTCATCTGTACGCCGCACAACAGTTAGAGGCGCATGAGCAGCCCGAAGAGGCATGGAAGCACATTGAAGATGCCCGTCGCAAGCTGCAGCAGTATCTTGCACAGGACAATATGATACCAGACGATGATGTCTACAACGGATGGGTGAAGTCCAACGACGTGAAAGAAGAAATTGAAAAACTAAAACAGCAGCAGCTATGAAAAAAATTATTTTCGCAGGCCGCATCATGATACTGGTGCTGGCAAGTCTCTTGGCTTTTACGTCCTGCAGCAAGGATGAAGACGAAGGCGACTGGAGTACCAAGTACGAAAAGAAGATTGTTGGTTACTGGGTCAACGGCAAGATGTCGTATATGTTCAGTGCCGACGGCACGGGTATGTTTGAATCAGGAAACGATTCGGGCACCTGGGGTAACTTCAAGTATAACCTTCAAGGCACTGCCGTTTACATGCAGTTCACCTACATGAACAAGTACGGTACTGTCTGGCACGAGGACGAAACCGGCTCTTACAATCCGGATGATGACACATTCCGTGCTGGCGGCAAGGTATTTAAAAGGCAATATGGTAGGTGAAGACATGGCAACGTTCGCACCGAGGATAACAAGTTGTAACCACCATCAATTTGACAAAATTTATGGCATCGGGGCGTCATTGCCCTTCACTTTTCCTGCTTCGTCCGCACGTTCACGACGAGCGGCATAGCAACGATGTAGCTTCTTAGGCTCCGAAGAGCGGTCGTCCACCAGAGGTTGCTCCACAGGCGTAACTTTCCTTCGTACCGAAGGTAGGGTCTCGTTGGCACAGAGACCAAAGTGTTTAATGTTGATGGCTGCGTTCAAGTCGCGGTCGTGGTGTGTTCCACATTCAGGACACGTCCACTCGCGCTCGCTTAATGTCAACCCTTTGTAGATGTGGCCGCAATGGCTGCATCGCTTAGACGATGGCGCAAAGCGGTCTATCTTTATCAGGTTCTTACCAGCCCACGCGCACTTGTACTCCAGTTGGCGGTAGAACTCGCCAATGGCTGCATCCTGTACGCTATAGGCCAGATGCTTGTTTCTTGCCATACCTTTCACATTCAGGTCTTCCACACAGATCGTCGTTGCTTGGTTCTCGCTGGCAAGATAGTGTGTCAGTTTGTGGATGCGGTCGGTACGGCGGTTGGCTACCTTTTCGTGTAGCCTGGCTATGCGACGCTTCAAAATACGGAACTGCCGGCTGCCTTTCTCCTTTTTGGAAAGACGGCGTTGCAGCAGCTTCAGTTTGCGCTTCTCGTGCTTTGCCTCGCGGGTAGGCTCGTAGGTCTGCCCATCGCTCAGAACGGCGAAGTGCATCAGTCCGGTGTCTATGCCCAGCATCTTCTCGGGGTCGATAGGTGCCTTCTCAGGCAGAGCATGACCGTCATCAACGAGGATGCTGATGCGATACTTACCAGACGGCAGCAGCTCAACACCTACCTGTTTGATGCGCCCGGAGAAACGTCGGTGGAACACACACGGAATATCCTTGATCTTGGGGATGGTGATCAGGCCGCGCTTGAAGTCGACTTTGATAGCCCCTCTGTCATGATAACTCTGCCGCTTGTGCTTGCTGCGGAAGTTCGGATATCTGGCATGGCCTGCAAAGAAATTATCGTATGCACTATAGAGGTCGGCAATGGCAAACTCAATGGCCTTAGAGCTGACCTCTGCCAACCACGGTGCCATTTCTCTCAACTCATGCACGGAACGGCTCTTCATATCAAACTCACTGATATTCTCGCCACCTTCCTTGTAGGCTTTCTCCCTGAGACTACGCGCCCAGTTATACACATAGCGGCAGCAGCCGAAGGTCTTGGCAAGCATGACCTTCTGCTCCTCTGTCGGGTAGATGCGATATTTATAGGCGCGTAACATTATATTCTTTTGATTATCCCACCATCTGTGCAAATGGCTTCAGCATGTGAAGGTACTCCCGAATGGTTTGCATGAACATTGTGATGTCGTCGGTCTTGAAGGACAGCTCATCCTTGCCGTGACTATTAACCATCTGTCGCTTGGCTAACTCCATCAGACCAACGATCTGCGTCTGTGCGCTGAACATCAGTTCCAGGTCTTCCTCATAACTCACTCCCTCAAAGTAGTCAGTAATAGACTTGACCGCCTCATTAATCTTTTGCTGGCTTTCCAGCATACCTTTCATGTTACTCATACTTCTAAGATTTGACAAAATTAAAAACTGCACTACGCGCTGTCAGGCTCTTAGAAGCAGATGCCTTGGGGTCGTTGTCCGATTGCCCACGCGGTGCAGTCTGTTTTTATTCTGAGGCATACGCCTCGATCTCGCCTCGCATTTTGGCACAAAAAATGCCGCTCATCGCGGCTATCTCTACGTGCCGCTCCTAAGATTTGACGATGCAAAGATAAGCATTATTCTTGATTCCACCAAACATTTTCACCATTTTTTGCAAAAGGGTAGGGCAGTCGGTCGAAGATTCCCAACTTGCGGTCGGAGAAACCCAACTCGCTTGGAAGCGTTTATTAAAATTTAATCCTTTCATGGTACCGAAATAACAAATCTCTCCAGGCTTGATACGAATCTTCGACCGGAAAATGGCTGATATCCTACTGCCTATGGGCGTTCCCGACATATATACACCCTAACTTCTTCTTTATCAGTCGGAAAAAACCAACTCACAAAGATTATTTGTTTGTTGGTTTTCCTCATTTACAAGAACCAATTAAATAGAGTATTTATATATTTACGGATGGCGAAACCGCCTAACACACAATAAATTACGTTTTATGTCGGTCGAACAATAACAACAACCAGTCGAAGAAACCCAACTTAGTGGTCGAACATTCCCAACTTGCAGTCGGAGATATCCAACCGAAAGTCGGACAAAACCAACTTTTAGTCGAAGAAACCCAACTCGGTCGGAGATTTACAACTCGCAGTCGGAAAAATACAACTTTTCGATTAAGCGAGAACAATATGCTTGCATAGATTGTCGAGCGTGAGAAAAGTCAAACGATAGTTTAACTTCCTAACTTTGGTCGGAAAAACCCAACTTGCGGTCGAAGAAACCCAACATTACGTATTTTTAACGCATATTTTCCCGAAAACATTTGGAACTTTCAGAAATAATTCTTACCTTTGCCCTCGCTACAAACATAATGTTAAACCTCTCTGTGTGACGTGGACGGACTGTAACTCCATCATATCATACATCGAATAAAGATAGGCGGCAGCCTGTTTCCCCACTGTCAGCAGAGGTCGAAGTGTTTGTAGCAGAACGCATAAGGGCTGCCGCCTTTGTTCTGCTGCGACCTCCGACATAAAGATTGCAAGACAATGGAAGAAAAGAAACAAACCACCCAGAGTCAGCCGACGGCACAGCCCGCCGACGCGAAGAACCTGCCCATGCGCTACATCAGGCAGCCGTACCCCATCTCGGCTATCCAGGCCGATCTCTCCACTCAGCAGATACGTATTCTCGTCGGCATGATGCAGAGCGTGCAGGATGGCGTGCAAGCCATGTTCGAGCGCGGGCCCGTAGACGGTCAGCTGCAGTTGTTTCCCGACATGCAGGACGACCGTGTGAATATCGACTTCAAGTTCAGCGACGTCGTTGATCGTCCTGATGCCTATCGCGACGTGGAGCGCGTGGCTAAGAAATTCATGGAGATGGTCTTCCGCTACGAAGACAAACAGAAGGGCGAAGTAAGCCTGTCGCACTTTGTCGACGAAATCACCTATCCCTCCCGTGGAAGCAAGCGCGACAAGATCCGCTTCACCTTCACCAAGAAGCAGGCCCAGGCCGTCTTCAACTTCACCATGTACAGCCGCTATCTCTTGCCCGTAGTCACCTCTTCCAAGAGCAAGCACACCGCCCGTCTCTACATGCTTATTACCTCCGCACGTGGGTTCGAGCGAGACGACTCCGGCATCTTCCACTGGTATGTCACCTACGAAGAGCTGCGCCGTATTCTCGGCTGTGACGACAAGGACGAGCACGATCGCTGGTACCGCAAGTCTCAGAAGCTCTACAAGCATTTCAAGTCCGATGTGCTGCGTACCGCCCAGCGTGAATTGAAAGCCCTTGCAGATGAAGGGAAGAGCGACTGTTGGTTTGACTTCACCGAACTGCCAGAAGGTTTCGACGGTGAACCTCTTCGCTTCGACTTCCTCGTACATCTGAACGATGTCAAGAAGCCCATCGAGAAGAAAGAGCCTGAGCAGGAAACAATGCCAATGTGGGGAGAGTAGGTTATGGAAAACGATTACAGCAAACTTTGGGAAGACAGCCTCGCGATGATCCGCGAGAAGTACGGCGACAAGTTCCGACACTGGTTCGACGTATGGTTTGGTGATGTGCGCTTCGAGAGCTACGATGCCGACACACACGTGCTGCTTGTTCAGGTGCCGTCAAAGTACATCTATGAGTTTCAGGAGATGAACGGTGCCAAGGATATTCGCTGGGCCACGAAGGAAGTCTTTAAGACAGACATCATACTGAAGTACCGTATTCTGGAGCCACGACGCGAGCCTGACTTTGCACAGGTGGCAGATTACCTGCGCCAGCAGGGATGCACCGTTGGTACCGAACGTCCACACTTCAGGATTGCCGATGCTGAGAAGCGAATGCGCGACGGCCTGCGTTATTTCCTGGGCCACGACGGCCAATGGTTGCCAGCTTACGACAAGGTGGCCACCTGGCTCTCCGACAACAAGGGTAGGGGATTGGTCTGCATCGGTTACAGCGGTACGGGTAAGACGCTGTTGTGTACCAAGGTGCTGCCTGTCATCCTCGGCTATAAGAGCATCGTACAGTGCCCCGCCAAAGAAATGACGTTACGCAATGGCAATGTAGAGCGCATCGACGAGTTGCTGAAGGCGAAGTGTATCATCATCGACGGACTGGGCACTGAGTCTGTCGAGACCAACTACTACGGTCGCCGCCGCCGTCCTTTCGAGGAATTGTGTGACGCAGCAGAGCGCGATGGCAAGCTGCTTATCATCACCACCAACTGCCTCTCTACGAAACCCATGCCCGACACGTGGGCTGGTAAGTCGCAGTTCCCCACATCCTTTGAGGAATACTATGGCCAGAACGTCATCAACCGCTTGAAGTCCATCACCACCACCGTCCTCTTCTCAGGACCCAATCTCTGGTAATCACTTCTCGCGCAGCAAGCGACGCTGCCACTCACGGCGCATGGGCTCTGCATAGACGTCGGGCGTGTCGGTGTCACGGCAGAACGCCTCTATCATGTCTATCTGGGCGTACTTCTCGTCACGGTGCTCTCTGGCATACCTGTCGGCATAGTCGCTGACGGCCTGCCAGAACGCCTCTCTCAGGATGCGCTGTATGACCTTCGCCTGCTTTATGCCGAAGTTCACGTCCAGCGTCCACGGACGCAGCACGCCGCTCCTGGTCATGCACAGCCTGGGACACTCGATGGGCAAGTACTGCAGCAGACTTTCCTTTGTCGCTCCGTAGCTCTCCTCTATCGCCGTCGGATCAATCCTCATGCCGGCATCCAGCGCATTGCGGAACGTGGCCGAGATGGAGTTGCCAATAGGTCCGTTCCCCATCGGCTCGTTGGCCGTCTCAAGGCGCAGCGCACGTCTGGCTCCTGGCAGATGCTGAATGCTCACCACCTTCCAGTCCTTCACCATTGCGCCACCGCCGAGTTCGTGCTGAACCCAGCCTTGGATAAAGTCCGTTACTTTCAGCCAGCAGATAGCCGGTGCCCTGTATTGTCTCTCGCTCATTATCAATCCATTACGCCTTCACGGTGCAAAATTACGAAATTTCAGCGAGCAAAAAGAAACTTTCGCCATTTATCAGAAATCGCTCAAATTTCCCTGTTTTCACCTCAAAAAAATAACTGTTCTGATAAATTTATGAAACTGGTGAGTATCAGTAAGTTAGCAGCCGAAACACCCCGAAAAACCGCCCTCCGAGTTATTTTCTTTCTGATAACTCGCAACCGCCTGACATTCAAGCCGTTGCGAAGTCGAAAAAGTGTATTTATCAAAAAATCGCGTTTTTCGGCGAAACTCAGAAATTTTTCTAAAACTCTCTGAAATTCCTGTATTCTTTCTCATTCATCAAGCTACGCGCACGTCTCTCCCTTACACCCACAATAAGTAAAACAAATATATACAAATAAAATAAATGACTGATAATCAATAAATTATATAATATATAGAGATTGTTATTTTTCATTTTTGGAACACTTATCCAACCAAGGAAATTAAAAATAACCCCGATTTTTTTCGATAAATAATTGATAATCAGCGCGTTAGGAGTTTATAAATGATTTTGCAACCATCTGATAACTTGATAACTCCTTAAAAAATTTTTCTCCGCCGCGCAGATAACTCCCTCAAAATTTGCTCGTTATGCGAAAATCACCTAACTTTGCGCCGGATTTAGTGGTCTGATAACTGAAAAGCTTTTTTCATACGGCGTCGCGATGACGAAAGGTACGAGCCGCCGCGAGGCGAGAATTCAATTTTTTGATTTGTTTTAGTAGATTAGTTTTTAAAGTAGTTTGTTTTTAAACAGAAGAAACTGCAGGTTATACATCCCTGCACTGGGTGTTTACTTACTCACCCGCACCGTCGTCCCGTTGTAGCTTTGTGGGTGGCGGTGCTTCTTTTTATGTTCCAACCACTGCCCTTGGCTTACGCCGAGTGCCGTCCTCGCCTCGGCATAACCATCGAGCGAGCTCGTGGATTCTGCTCTCGGCTTGTCTGCCCTTGATTTTCTATTGGTTGGAACGTATCTTTGTATCAAAACCCAATAGTTATGATGAGACCATTCTACTTTGATCCTCTCGACCCAACGGGCCAGTATTATTACGACCCGCTGCCTGAGCACCCGACGAAAGAAGAGCTGGATGAGTACCAGCGCATGACGATGAAGATGCTACGCAACACCATCATCGGCTTCTTCGTTCTGCTTGCGGCCTTTGCCATTTGTTCGGTGTTCAGTTCCTGCGTCACGCAGAAGCAGGAGCATCAGGAGCAGACCCATGTTGTCGTGGCCGACTCTGCCGCTACCGAGCATAGCCAGTCTGTACAGGTCAGCAATCAGACTGTCAACATCGACTCCATTATTACTGCCGTCATGCAACGCACACGCGAGGAGTTCGCCCGTCAGGAACAGGAACATGAGATCGTGACCGAGACGCTGACGGAGACCGTCGATTCGCTGGGCCGTGTGGTGCGCCAGCAGCAGAAGACCACCGACCGCACCCTCTCGCGCCAGGAGCAGCAGCGCATCGAGCGTCTGGAGCAGACCTTCGAGCAGCAGATCCACCTTGCCATCCGTGAGCACGACTCCCTATGGCAGAAGCGCTTTGCCCAGTACCAGACCACGATGACCGACTCCCTGCAGTCCGTGCGCGACATGCAGCGTCAGACCAGTGCCACCAACCCCCTCACATGGTGGCAGCAGTTCCGTCTGCATCTGGCCAACATCGCCCTCTACGCCCTCATCATCCTCGCCGCCATCTGGCTTATTCGCAAGAAATTTGGCAAATCCGTGTAATCCGTGAAATCCGTGGTCAAGCAATTAGCCCTTTCCGAGCTCCGACGTGTCGCCGAGAAGACACGCCTTGTCAAGGTCAAGGTGCCTGATGGCCGTGGCGGCTTCACGCTGAAGGAGGTGCTGGAGCGCGTCCCTTGGCGCGTGTGGTATGTCTCTGCCTCCAATGGCGACGTCATCCGTGGCGAAGAGTGCGTCCCGCTGGCTG
>JAEEGI010026491.1_pt1 | contig 11165 bp, 3 predicted proteins | sample 8958751 | NCBI WGS metagenome assembly JAEEGI01 (sample SAMN16246545, study PRJNA631951) | gut metagenome | biome: gut microbiome; feature: rumen; material: KS-attached | host: Bos | place: Iran: Karaj | collected 2018-10 | reverse complement strand
AAAAAAAAAAAAAAAGAATTTAAATACAATTTAAAAATATTTGTAAATTTAAAACAAAAAAATAAAAAAATTTCTGATTATTTAACAGCAACAGAAAGGAAACAAAGAAAAATATTAAAAAATTTAAAAAAAAGAAAAGAGAAAATGAAAATAAAAAATAAAGTTCATAAAAGAAAAAATAATTCTGAGATTTTAAAATTTAATAATTTATTTAAAACTCCTATTTTATTAAATGAAAAAGATTTCCAAAAATTTCCTTGTTCATTCATAGGAAGAAAAAGAATGAAATTTTAATTATTATCTAATTAATATTATATAGTTAAATTAAAAGATATAGGTTATAAAGATTTATTATTTTATTACAAAGAATTTATAATAAATTATTTTTTGATTTTTTTTTTCCCTTTTTTTTTCAATATTAAATCTATTTTTTCTTTATATTCTTTTTTTAATTTTTCTATTACACTAAAATCTTCTTCTTTACTTGTATCTTTTTTATTCTTATAATCTTTCTTTTTAGAATTACACATATTAAATGATTCCGTTTTATTTTTATTATTCTTATTTTTTATATGACTAATTTTTTTGAACATTAAAGATTTTTCTTTATTAGAAAACATTTTATTTTTTTTCTTCTCTTCAATTTGAGTTTTAACTCTTAAAGTGGAAGATATTAAATAATTTTTATTAAAAAATGAAGTAATATTTAAATCACTATTTATATTTCTACTTAAAAGTTTTTCTGTAATTGTTGAAAACTTTTTATTTTGATTTTTACTTGAAATTTCACTTGTTGAAAGCATTTCATTAGAACTAAAAATATTAAGTTTATGATCATTTGTTTTATTTATTGAAGTATTCAGATAACTAAATGAAGAATATTTTAATTTATATTTTAAGCATTGTTCTATAAAAATATTTTTTGATAATGTATCATATTTATGTAAATTATTATGAATTGATAAAGAATTTTTTGAAAATGTAACTATTCTTTCTTTAGGACTTAAAGTTCTTGATTTTGGATTTAATTCTTTTTTATTTTTTGATTTGGATAATTTTATTAAATTTTTTTTTATTATATTTTTACTTTCCATTTTTTGAGTTGATTTTGGTCTTAATTTTACTTTTGTTTTTGTTTTACTATTTGAATTATTTTCATCTTTTAATTTTTCTAATTTTTTACTAAAAGAAAGATAGTCTATTGGATTTAAATTTATTTTTTTAATAATTTCTGAAGTATCTTGAATATTGTTATTATTAATTAAATTATTTATTTGAATTTTCCTAATTTTATTTCTTGAAGAAGAATTAATTTTTTTTTTAATTGAATGAATTTTTTTAAAATTACTATTTTCTGTAATATTATTTTTTGATATTTGAAAAAAATTTAGTTTTTTTGGATGACTTAATGATTTTTCTTTTTCTATATTATTATTTTTCAAACGAAAATTATTTTTAAGTTTTTTTTCAATATAATGATTATTAATATTATCTTTTAAATTTTCAGTTTTATTTAAATTTAAAGTTTTATATCCTTTATTTCTTTTATCTTCATCATTTAATTGTAATTGATTATTTAATTGAATATTTCTTGATTTAATGTTATTTTTTTCAAAATTATTTTTATTATCACATTTCCTTTTTTCATTGTTAGATGTTTTTCTTATTTTTAAATTATTTAAACTATCATATAATTTATCATATTTAAAAAGTGCTCCATATTCAAAACAATTATTTTTTCCTTGAGAAAATTTAAAGTCTTTTATTTCATCCATCAAGCAAGAATTCCCAAAAAATTAACTTTTAATTTTAAAAAAAATATTAAAATAATTATAATATATAAAAAACCCATAAAATTAAATTATTATAAATATATAATAACTTCATCCAATAGAAAAAATTAGATTAGTGAAAAAATATTTTTTTGAATCAAGAACCAATTGTTTTCCATTATTATTCCTATCATTTTTTCAATATATTTTTCAAAAACTTTTTGAGTAAGTTCAATATATTTTAAATTACTTAATAATCATCTGATTTATGAGAACAATTTTTAATAGGGAATAAGTAGCAGCAATTAATTGTAGAAATTATTCTTCATGAAAATATTTTAACTATATATTTATCATATAAATAACAGTAAAAATGTACTATTATTTCACATTAATTGTATCAAAAGAAATGTTTCCAATATATAATGAAACAAAATCAAAGTTATCGATTTTATTCTTTGATTTAATATTTTCCCTTCATTTAATTTTTTATAAATTATTATTTGATTGATTTAATTAATCTATTCTTTTTTCTTCTATTTCACTTCTTCTTAAATATTTATATACTTGAATATTTTGTTTTATTTCATAGTATAAAATTTAAGTTAATATCTTGAGAAGTATAAATAAAATTCATTAAATATTGTAATATAGGGAGTATATGTTTGTTAGTTATTTTTATATATTTATACCTTATTTGATTTTTTTGTGAGCTTAATAATATTATTTTTTTTATGTTTATTTTGTTATTGTCAAATAAAAAAAAAATTAAAAATTCAAAAATTAAATTATTAAATTAAAAATTTTTTTGCTCACCCTTAATTTCCTTCACTTTCAACATTATTATTTTCCATATTCTCTAAATTTTCTCCTTCTTGTTCACTGACTTTATTTTCTTCATAATTAACATTATCTTTATTTTCCATTTCATATCTTTCAATAGCTGAAATTAACTGATTAAAATAATTGGCAGTAAACATACTTAAATTTTTATTTTTTTCCAAAATATCCTTAACACTAATTTTAAGAGAAAGTAATTGACCATTTTCTCCAAAATATTGAATAACATTATTAATATCCATTTTAACAACAATTAATTTTTCAATAGTATTTCTAACAGCTTCATTTTCATCATGTAATCCAATTAATAAAGTTCTTAAAGTATGAACACCACTTTCAGCTAATCCAATTCCACAATTTGTTCTAATAATAGGATTTGGATCTTTAGTAAATCCTTCAATAAATATTAATTCACCTTGAGGACCAAGAGCTTTAATACAATTAATGGCATAGCTTTGAATATTAGCGTCTTTATCTTTTAATTTATCATAATAAAATGGAATAATATTTTTCCTTTTTAAATATGTTATTTTTTCATCTGCTTTTTCAGCAAGAACTCTTATTGAAAATATTGAACTTCTTCTAACTAAACTAAATGAATTTTTTCCTTGTCTAAATATACATTCTACTATAAAATCTATATTTGTAGATGTTATATCTGTATAAGCTAAAGCATGAACTATTGCAGCCTTTAATTTATAATTTGAATCAGGTTCATTCGACATTATTTTCAATAAAACTCCTTCTCCTTCTAAACCTAATTTAACTATAGTTTGAGCTATTACATTTTTATTAATTGAACTTTCTTTAAGTAATTTAACTAAATAAGGAAGAGAATTTTTAGCAGCTCTTTCACCAAATTGACTTAAAGCATATAATGAAGCTTTTTTAACTTTCCACATATTATTTTGAACTGAATCAATAATAAAAGGTATATATGAAGAATCAGCTCCAGGAGCAATTCTTCCAATTGCATATATTATTTTAGAACGAACATTAACATCTTCATCATTAATATTATCTATTAAACCATCTATTGATAATAAACTTTCTGGTAATCCTATTAAACCTAATGATGTTGCTGCACTTTCTCTTACTTTTGAACTATAATCTTTTAAACAATGACTTAATGCTTTTATTACATCTTCTGTTACTAAATAATTTCCATTTTCATCTAATAATTCATTATTTGTTGTATTTGGATTCTCATTTTGAGGAATTTCAAAAAATGAAATATATTTATTTAATGTTTCATATTCTTTTAATTCATTTGGTTGTTCTTCTTCTTCATTTTCATTATTTTCATTATTTTGAGTTGAATGAATATTTAAATTATCTAAAGTATTATAATTATTTTCTCTATTATGAACTAATTGTGGATTTGAATGCTCATAATTCATTGATAACATTCTTTGTAAAGCAGCTAAAAAATCTCTTGTATTAACTTCTAAAAATTCATCTTCATTTAAATTTTGTAAATTTCTTTCATTTTTAATTTCATCATCTTCTTCTTCTTCATCTAATAAATCTTCTATTTGTTTATTATTCATTTCAATAACAGGAGCAATTTTACCATTGTATTTGCAAAAAGAACCAGGTAAATTATTAGTATTTGAATAAGTATCATTTTTATCTAATTTCATTTTTAAATATTTTGGATTTTTTGGTATTCTATATGAAAAAGCATTTGCAATTGCTCTTCTAACTTCAAAATCTTTATTAGTTTTAATTTCATTTAATAATATCATTTCTCCAAAAGGACCAGCAGTCCTTAAAATAGAAGCAATAAATTCTTTTTTAATTTTTGGTTCATTAAAAAAAGAATCTATTTTTTCTAATGTATCAGGATCATTAACTAATTCATGCATTCTATTAATTGCACTTAAAGCAATATTTCTTCTTTGAGCAGAATTAGAATAAACTTCATTTAATAAAGCTCTTATTATTATTATTTTTTGAATATGAGGTGTTTGAATTAAACAATTTAAAATAAAACTTTGATAATCTTGATAATCTTTAGAAGCTAATTCAATTAAAGTTCTTATTCCATCATATTCCATATTCATTAAACAATTAAAAGTAGCTTTTTGTAATTTAGGGAAATTAAAATCAGTAATAAACATACAAATTAAACCAATATTTTCAATAAGAATATCAATAGGACCATATAAACAACAAATTTCTAAACAAGCAACTAAAAATAATTCTTCTTGTTTTTCATAAGTTTGAAGTAATGAAACTATATTTTCTATTATTACTCCTTTATGTTCTTCATCAATTTCATTTGAATATTTTTTACATATTAAATATAATGCAACTACTGCACCTAAACGAGCTGATCTTCTTTCATCTGTTGTTAATTGAATTAATTTTTCAATTTTTTCATTTAATGATAATCCTTCAAAAACTGGATCTAATAAAGTTAAAGTTTCATTTAATGCTGATAAATATGTTTCATTATTTATTTCTTTTTGAGATGTATTTAAATAATTTTTTTGATTTTCTGATTCTGTATTTAATTCCTTTTGGTTATTTTGATTATTTTGAATCTGGTTTATTTCATTTTGATATATTTTTAAATTTGATGGTGAATTAGGAGAAAATTCTTCATTTGAATCTAAAATTTTTGAAAGAATTTCAGCATTTGAATCTTTATAATTATTTTGTACATAAATATCACTTTTGTTATTTGTATTAAAAGCTTTGAGAATATTTTTATCTTTATTCTTAGGATTTTTCTCAAAAAATAATTCATAATTTGCTAAATTTCTTTGTAACTCTTCATCCTTAATTCCTCTTGAATATTTATATAAATTTCCTGCATTACTTTTGTCTTTATAAGTTTGACTTTTAAATTCTTTTACAGGAGCTTTCATTTGTTTTTTTGAATTTTGAATTTGTTTTGGAAAATTTTTAAAAGATAAACTTTCTAATGTTAATCCTGGACTTGGTCTACTTCCTCCTAAACTTGATGTTGAAACACTTTTTTCTTTCATTTGGTACATTTTTGATTATTTATATATAATTTAATATTATAAATAATTAATATGTGTTTCATTTAGTTTTTTTTCTTTTAGTTATTTTTTTAATATGAAAATTTTTTAATTATATTTATTATTTTTTAAATTTTTTTTTTATTCTTTGGAATTAAAAATATCTTAGAAAAAATATTATTATTTTTTTGATTTTTAACAATCATGAAAAAATAAAAAAATAAAATGAATACAAGTGAAATAAAAGATATTAATTATATCACTATGAAAGATTTTTGTGATTTCAATTTAGATTTTATGAAAGAAGAATTAAAATCTCAAAGTACAACAGAAGAAATAGAAAATACAGATATGAATAATTATAATAATCAAACAGTAATTCAAAATATGAAACATTTTCCTAGTGCAAATCAATCAAGGTTTAATTTCGAAACAAATAATATAAATAATCAAAATAAAAATCAAAATTCTAATTTTGAATATAAATTATTTCTTGAAAATATGGATTTTCCTCAAAAAAATGCTCAGAATAAATCACAAAAAAATCTTAAAAAATCAAATAAAAATTATCAAGAAATTAATTGTATTCAAAATAATAATTTACAAAATAATATAAATTGTAATCAAAATAATGAATTTTATTTTAATAATTATAATCAATTTCAACAACAAAATAATCAATTAAATATTACTCAAAATAATTTTTTCAATATAAATAATATAAATCCTTTATATAATAATTATAATTTTAATTATCCCTTGGTATCAAATTTCAATTTCAACACAAATTTTAACTATATAGAACCTATAAATATTTATGGCATCTCTAATTGTTTATATAATAATAATTTATGTAAGTCGAGTTTTAACTCGAATGTTATAAATACTATTTATAATGGAAATTCTACCAATGAAGGAGGAAATAATGTCACAAGTAAAAAAGGATATCATACTTCTAATGTAGAAAATTTTAATACTTTAGAAGAACTTTTAGAAAGTTTAAAAGGAGGAAAACAAATTGGAAATTATATTAAATCAAGAAATAACACTGAAACAATGGTAAATTTAATTAAAAAGTTACCTTCAGAAAAAATAACAGAATTATTAAATATGATAAAATTAAAATTAAAAGATATAATGATAAGTAATAATAAATTTTCTCAAAAATTATTTGAATTATGTAATGCAGAACAAAGATTAATAATATTAAATGGAATCAAAGATCATTTTATAGAAATTTCATTAAATAAATGGGGTAGTTATTCCTTACAAAGTTTAATTAAAATTGTTTCTTTACCAGAAGAACAGGAAATAATAAAAAAGTGCATTGAAGGAAAAGTATATGAATTAGCAATGGATAAACAAGCTAATTTTGTTTTACAAAAATTAATATTATTACTTAATGAAAAAGGTATGTCTTCTATAACTGATGAAATTTTCCAAATTTTTCATCATTTAATTTATAATCCAAATGGAATTGGATTATTAAAAAACTTAATTTTAACTAATAAATCAAATGAAACAAGAAAAAAATTTGTAAATAAAATAATTGAAAATTTACCTAATATTATAAACAATCAAATAGGACATACTTTATTATTACAAATGATGGAAAAATGGGATTTTGAAACTTGTAAAAATATGATTTTAAAAATTTTTGAAAATATTTCAAAATATTCTGTTTTAAAAGTCAGTTCACTTGTTGTTTTAAAATGTGTTTTATGTAGTGATATTAAAACATTAAAATATGGAGCAAAAATTTTATTTTATTCTGAAAATCTAAATCAAATTATGAAAAGTGAAAATGGGAGAGATATTATAAAAAAAATTTTAATGAAATTACCCAGAAAAAATCAAAATGAAATATTTGAAATAATTAACAAATATTATAATAATAATCTTCCTGATTTTTTCTTAGAAAATATTATTATTAATTGAGTAAGTAAAAGTTATACTTGTTATTTGTAAATAGGTAAGAATTGATGACAAGAAAATATTAATGTTATAAATAAAAAACAATGAAAAGGATATTTTTCAGTGATTGATTTATATCCTATATTGTACATTTATTAATTATATTAATATTATCATATTTATTTGAGTATTAATCTTAAAAATAAGTTTAAATAATTTGATTAACATAAACAATATTAAATTTATAAACATTTATTATATCATTTTAAAAAGTATAATAAATTTAAAGCTTATTTATTTATAATTTAAGCTAATCACAACTCATGAATAAAATAAATCATTATAATATGGCTATAAAAAATCTTAATAATCTCCTTCAGGTTTAGTAACTGTTCTTTTACTTTTAACATTATTTCTAATTCCAACACTTTTATCAATTGTTGTCATCATAATTTTAAATTCATTAAAATCAACTTCACCATCTTTATTTAAATCAATTTGTTCAATAACTTTTTTCCAAGATTCTTCATCTCCTCCAAATATATTTATAATTTCATGAACACTTAATTTCCCAGAATTATCTTTATCAAATATTTTAAAAGCTTTTTCTAATCTTTCATCAGTGACAATTTTTTTACTAGAAATCATAGCACTTAAAAATTCATCATAAGAAATTTGACCAGAGCCATCTAAATCTAAATTAGAAAATATTTGATCAGCATATTCTTTTCCATCATTTTCACCATATAATTCAATTAATTTATCTGTAAAAACTCCTCTTGTTAATTGACCTTTTCCAGAAGTATCTAAACTTTTAAATATTTCTCTTAAATCACTTTCTTCTTTTTGAATATCAAATTGACTTGAAATAAATTGTAAAACAGCTTTTTTAAATCTATTTTCTTGAACAAATTGTGCCATATGAGTAATAGCATTTTTTTGTATATTTTTAAAGTTTTTACTTTTATTTTTCTCCGCATCTTCTAATAATTTAAACCATTTATGATTTAAACACATTTCTGCAGAAAATCTTTTACTTGGGTTTTTATTTAACATATTTTTAATTAAATCAATAGCATCTTTAGATATATCTTCCCATTCATCTCCTCCAAAAGAAGGATTTTTAGTTCTAATATTATGATAAATATCTAAATTAGTATTACCATTAAAAGGTGGATAACCACATAATAAAATATAAAAAATAACACCACAAGACCAAACATCACATTTTTCATCATAATTTTCTTTTAAAACTTCAGGTGCAATATAATAAGAAGTACCAATAAATTTACTTATTTTTTTTCCAGGAGTAAAAATAGTTGCAGCTCCAAAATCAATTAATTTAATTTGATAATTACCATCTTTAGGTTCTCCAGTTAACATAATATTTTCTGGTTTTAAATCTCTATGAACAATATGACTTGAATGAAGATAATTTATAGCATTTAATAATTGTCTCATTATTTTTGCTGCTGATAATTCATTAAATGAACCTGCTGAAGTTATAGCTTCAAATAATTCCCCTCCTTCTAAAAATTCCATCATTATATAATATTTTCTACTATCTTCATATATTTCAAATATATTTGTTATATTTGGATGAGATATTTTTCTTAATATATTTATTTCTATTTTTGATGTTGCTGTTTTTTTACTTGTTATTTTTAAAGCTCTTATTTCATTTAATTGTTTATGACGAACTTTTTTAACTTGACCATATGAACCATGTCCTAAATCTCCTATTATTAAATAATATTTTGATAAAGGCTCTTTTGATATTTTCACTAAATGTTCTTTTGATACATTTATGTCTGGATCTTCTAAATTATTATTTGTTAAATTTGATACTGTTGATAATTTAGAATTTTTCTTTAATATTTCATGAGTTGTATTTGAATTTTTTATTTGAGCTTCAAAACTCTTTTTTTTCTTTAAATCTTCTGTTCTTAAATCATTTTCTGATAAAATTTTTTTCTTTTTTTTCTCTAAATTTTCTTTATTTTCTTCTTCTTCATTTTTAGTAGTATTTTCTAATTTAAAAGAAACAGAACCTCTATTTATTTTTTTCTTTTTTTTATCATTTAAATTACTTTTATTATTTTTTTCATCTTTTTCATTATTTTCATTATTATTTATATCTTGAACTTTTTGTAATTCTTCCAAAGAAATAATCTTTGAATTTCTATAAGTATTTTTAATAATAGTAGCATCTTTTTCAACTCCTAATAAATTATTAATATCTTTTAATTTTTCTTCAATTTCTTCTGGTGATTGTCTTAAAAGACTTTTTCTTCTATCTTTGCCGTCTGGATTAGGAATGTCTAAACTATCTTTTAAATTTATTTTTCCTGTTCCTATTACTGGAGCTAATTCTTTTTCTTCTTCTGTTTTTTTAGATTTTGATAAAGATGAATGTTTTTCAAATGATTTTTCACTTTTTTTTTCTTCTGTTATTTTCTTTCTGTTTATTCCTTTAGATTGTAATAATTTATTAATATATTTGTCTATATCTTCTTCTTTGTGATCTATTAAGAATATATTTTTTATTTGATTATTAGATTCTTCTATATGATTAATTTCATCTAAATTTAATTTTTCTCTATTAAAATCTTCTTTTATTGTTTCTTCACTTTCTTCACTATTATTATTATCATTCTTGTCATTGTTATTATTATTGTCATTTGAATTATTATTTTTTGAACTTTTTTTTTCTAAACTTTCAGCAACACTACTCATACTTTCACTTTTATCATTTTTATCATTGAATTTTAAACTTTTTTCACTTTCTGAAGAAGATAAATTTTCTTCATTATCATCAGGAATTGCATCAGGATTATTTTCATTGCTTTTTGCAAAAGTTTCTTTAACTTCATTAATATTAGATAATTTTTCGAAATTTTTTTTACTTTCAAGTATAGGACTTTCTTTAGAAAAAGAATCTCTATTAATATTACTTTGATTATTTCCTTTTGCTTTTTTATTAAAAATTTGCCAAATAGAAGTTGTAGGATCATCAAAGCACCAATCAAATTTAAGCATACTTTTAGTTAAACCATATTGTGTATTACAATTACCTAATAATTTAATAAATAATCCTCTTAAATAATCATAATCAGGTCTATCTTCAAATCTTAAACTTTTAGTATAATTTAAATAATATATAATTTCTTCAGGTAAACCATAACATAAAATTTCAGTTGGTATTTGTAATTTTTTTTCCATAATTCTTTGATATTTATCTCCTCCATTTTTTAAACCTTGCCAAGGTAAACTTCCTTTTAAAAAAAATATTAAAACATATCCTATACTTTCTAAATCATCTCTTCTACTTTGTTCAATTCCTAAATGAGTATTAATTGAAACATATCTTGCTGTTCCTGTTAACGATCTTCCTTCTCTATATGGTATATGTTGATGATTTTTAGGATTTTTATATCTTTTAGATAAACCAAAATCTATTAAAAAAATAACATTTGATTTATCCTTTGTCCCAATAAGATAATTTTCTGGTTTAATATCTCTATGAATATAATGATGTTTATGTAAATTTTCAATTCTATTTAACATTTGTAAAGCAATTAAACATACAGTACTTATAGTAAATTTATGACAACCACAAAAATTAAATAATTCAATTAAATTAGGT
>JAEEGI010026490.1_pt1 | contig 11165 bp, 8 predicted proteins | sample 8958751 | NCBI WGS metagenome assembly JAEEGI01 (sample SAMN16246545, study PRJNA631951) | gut metagenome | biome: gut microbiome; feature: rumen; material: KS-attached | host: Bos | place: Iran: Karaj | collected 2018-10 | reverse complement strand
AAGACTGAAGGATTTCTACATCCTTACCAAGGATAAGATGAGCCTTGCCGGAAAGGATATGCTCGTACTCCATCCCCTTCCCAGGGTAAACGAGATATCGGTGGAGGTCGACGAAGATCCGAGAGCATGCTACTTCAAGCAGGTCAAATACGGAATGTACGTAAGAATGGCTCTCATCATGACACTTTTAGGAATCAAGGCATAAAAAACGGAGGTAAGTTTTAATGCTTAACGTAGGAAAGATTGAAGAAGGCTTTGTCCTTGACCATATACAGGCCGGCAAATCAATGAGCATTTACGAGCATCTCGGGCTCGACAAGATGGATTGCACGGTTGCGATAATCAAGAATGCCCGTTCCAAGATAATGGGAAAGAAAGATATTCTGAAGGTTGAATGTGATATCGATACTCTCGATCTCGACGTTCTCGCTTTTATCGATCACAACATCACCATAAATGTCATCAAGGCCGGTGAGATAATAGAGAAAAGAAGTCTCAAGCTTCCCAAGGAAGTAAAGAATGTCATCAAATGCAGAAATCCCAGATGCATCACTTCCATCGAGCAGGAGCTTCCACACATCTTCTTTCTTGCGGATGAAGAAAAGGAAATCTACAGATGCAAGTACTGCGAAGAGAAGTTCTCACAGAAAGATAAGTTCTGAAATAACCGGATAAAGCAAAACTGCCGCATATGATATGCGGCAGTTTTTTGTATCAGCGTAACGGATCACGCTGTTTTTATATTCTTCCGTTACTTCTTCTTTGATGCGTTCTTCAGTTCTTCGAGAGCTTCGTAGTAATCATCCGAAATGATCGAAGGATTCGAGCGGATGATATTTCCGATGAAGAACTTCTTGACAGATCCCTTAAGCGTGGTAAAGGAAGCATGCTCCTTTATGACTGAAGTGTACTTTTCTCCGAGAGCCTTGATCTCTGCCATGATATCCTTAACAGAATCGGGAGTGAGTTTATCGGACACTTCACCGGCAGTCTTACGGATATACTCAAGCCTGCGGCTGACACCGGATCCGAACCTGTCGAAATGTTCGCCCATACTTCCCGTAAACTCGGAATACTTGGCAGTAACGGTATCCGTAAAGTCCCCGATGTTTTCCTTTACCGAATCGGTAAACGCATCAACCTTATCTTCGGCATCTTCAGCCATTAAGGCAATGATCACATCAAGACGCTTCTGCATAAGCTGCATTTCGTGACGTGCCTCTTCCATCTTTACAAGTATCGCACGAAGATCCATAGCGGCCTTGAACGAGATGATGAAGTCGATCACGGCAATACCCATCACGACCGCATCGGTCACGGTCAGCTGGGTTATGGTGAACATTTTCATAAGAGCGGTAACGGGCTTTTGAAGGATCCTGTTTACGACAAAGGTTGCCGCAAACCATCCGAGCGATGCGCCGAGGCAGATGTGCCCGTTCAGGTTAAACTTTTCCTGCGAATAATCCCAGTATCTGACCTTGAACAGATGCTGCATGAGTTCGCCGGTAACATATTCGAGAACGGTAGCGCAGATCATTCCCGAGAGACACTCCAGAAGGACATTTCCCTCAAAAGGTGCCGCCGCAACAAGCATAACGCATACTCCGCTTCCGTAGATGGGAAGGAAGGGACCTTTCATGAAACCTCTGTTGACAAGTTTTCTTTCTCTTATCGAACAATATACGGTTTCCCAGATGAAGCCTATCACGGAATAGATACAGAATATAAAGATCCATTCCACATACAGATACTTACCCATTTCTTTTCCTCTTATAAATTTACTGCCTGACATTTAAGTCAGGCAGCAGATCTTTACTCTTTATGCTGTGAACGATACAACAGCATCTTTGGGCTCGCGTGATTTCTCTATCTTCTCTGCATACAGGACAGGCCCTTCTCCGCCGTATTCAGGGAAGAATTCTTTTTTCACCGTGGCAGTGACCACAACCCAGTCCTTATCCTTTACAGGTTCCTGACCCTCACCGTATTTGCAAGCGTATCCGAGGAATGCCATATCCTGTGCACAGCATGTCATTGCCATTCTTCCGGGGATGAAATACCCTTTCGGAAAATCCGGAGGCGTCATGCACAGCGCCTGGAATACGATCTTCTTTCCGTCATATCTTTCAAGATGATCCATCGCATCGAGATAAAAGATCCCGTATGCATTGGTGTCGAGAACAAGCTCATCTGACTTAAGGTCGTAGGGAAGGTCTTCCTCAAAAATCTCATTGATCTCACCGTTTGCATCCTCGAAGACGATATCGGCGCTCTGATTGACCGCTTTGATATTTCTCCTGTATGCGGGAAGATCGTTCCTGACATTATCGCATCTGTTGAATACGATCATCTCGGAATTTCTGATCTGTTCCGCAAGAAGCGATTTCATATTGGTGTAATAGACAGGGAATGTGGAAGCGTCGATAATGGTTATCTGCTGTGCAAGCTTCCAGTTATCCGGCATTTTGAAATCCTTGAAATTCCACATGCCGTTCCACTCGATTATTATGCGGTCGGGCTTGTAAGTCTTCTCGATCGCGGCAAGCTGAATGGGATTCATCTGTTCCTCATCTTCGATAAGGATCATATCCGTATTCGACTTCTTCATAAGCTCGGCCGAATACTCTTCCTCTCCCTCTTCGCAGAGAATGAGAAGTGTGTTTCCCTTTATACGGAAATAATCCTGTCCGAGTGTGAACTTGATAAACTCGGTCTTGCCCGCTTCAAGAAATCCGTTGATGATATAAACCTGTTTGGGTTTTCCTGCAAACATTTGAAACTCCTTAAGCAAAAAGCTCTTTCAGTTTATCTTCTTTAAGTTCGGAACCGATGACGCAGATCTTGCCGGTTACCTGAGGCTTTCCGGATCTTACATTTGTCTCTTCGGGAACATAATCATAGTAGATCCAGGTTCCGTCCTCAGCGGGAACCATACCCTTAGCCCTGAGAATGATTCCGTATTCACCGGAATCAAGAGCCTTAAGGATGGACTCTATACGCTCCTGAGTGAACTTGACGGGAGATTCGATTCCCCAGCTGGTAAATATCTCATCCGCATCATGTCCGTGATGATGGTGATGATGCTCATGATCATCATCGTCGTGATGGTGGTGATGGCAGCACTCGTGATCGTCGTCATCATCGTCGTCGTGATGGTGATGGCAACACTCGTGATCGTCGTCATCATCGTCGTGATGGTGGTGGCAGCGCTCGTGATCGTCGTCATCGTCATCATCGTCATGATGGTGGTGGCAGCACTCGTGATCGTCGTCATCGTCATCATCGTCATGATGGTGGTGGCAACAGCACTCTTCATCATGATCATCATGATCGTGATGGTGGTGATGATGATGTTCGGGAGCCTCCTTGGCTTTCTCCATCATCTCGGCAAGAAGTGAGTCAATGCTGTCATTTCCCTCGATCGCATCGAGAACAGCCTTTGCATCAAGCTGATCGAGAGGAGTGGTGATGACTGTAGCCTTGGGATTGTGCTCCTTTACTATTGCTACGGCTTCCGCGATCTTCTCTGCGGATGCGGTATCGGTACGGCTTAAGATAACGGTTCCCGCATACTCGATCTGGTTGACGAAGAACTCACCGAAGTTCTTGGAATACATCCTGGCCTTGGATGCATCGACAACCGCAACAGCTGAATTGATCTTGACATCAAGTTCTCCCGCAACTCTCTCGATGGCCTTGAGAACATCCGAAAGCTTTCCCACGCCGGAGGGCTCGATAAGTATCCTCTCGGGAGAATAAGTATTTATAACTTCCTTAAGAGATGTTCCGAAATCTCCGACAAGCGAACAGCATATGCATCCCTGGCTCATCTCTTTGATCTCGATTCCCGACTCTTCAAGGAATCCGCCGTCTATTCCGATCTCACCGAATTCATTTTCGATAAGAACGGTCTTGGTCGCATCCACGGCATCCTTGAGAAGTTTTTTGATAAGTGTGGTCTTGCCTGCGCCTAAGAAGCCGCTGACAACGTCGATTCTGGTCATGACATATACCTCCGAAAAATCATAAAACCCGCAATGATCCCGGGAATGCATATCCCGGATCATGCGGAATTAATTTGTTTTTAAGCGAAACTGTAAGCCGGGTTCTGTCTTAAAGCAAAAGCTTCGGGACGATCATCTATCTAGTACGTACGTTGCCGCACGCATCAAGCGACCTACCTGAAAGACGGGCGGGCAGCCCTTAACCTTTCTGTTTGGTCTTGCTCCGGATGGGGTTTACACGACTTCGCATGTTACCATGCGAATGGTGGTCTCTTACACCGCCTTTTCACCCTTACCTGCCTGAAGCAGGCGGTTATTTTCTGTTGCACTGGCCCGGGAGTTTCCTCCGCCGGACGTTATCCGGCATCCTGCCCTGCGGAGCCCGGACTTTCCTCACGAGCATAAGCTCCCGCGATCGTCCGTTTCGCTCAAAATCAATTATACAACTGCTGTCAAATAGGAAAAAACGGATTACTTCATCGCATTGCTGCATTTTGCCCCTGTTTTTTACACGTTGAAACAAGATCCGCCTACGAACTCCCTGCAGATGGAGTTGTTGGGAAGGAATTCGCTGGGAAGAGAAAGGAAATAGTCAAGGAATTTCAGCAGTCTCTTCGCTTCGTAGTATGTGGGATCGTCCTTGTCGATGCTGAAAAGGAGCGGCTCCGCGAACTGCTTTAAAAGTGCAAGTTCGTATACCTGTGCAGAGTTGAACATCACATCGGCTTCTTCCTGGAACGGGAAGATGTTCTCCTCTTCTCCTCTTCTTACGGAATGCCACATTGAAAGAGTTCTCTTTGCATCCGATCCTCTGGTGCGGGCATCCCTTACAAGACGTCTTAAGAGTCTCGCATCTGTGGTGGGGATCCTGTTGTGCTCATCGATATTGATGGAAGTAAGTGCCGAGATATAGATCTTGAACTTACTGTCATCGGGAAGCGCGTAGCTCATCTTGGGATTGAGTCCGTGGATTCCCTCGATTACGAGAATGTCGTCTTTTTCAAGCTGCATGTAATTGCCGTGATATTCCCTCTGTCCGATCTTGAAATTGAATGTCGGAAGCTCGACTCTTTCGCCGGCGAGAAGCTTGAGCATGTCATCGTTGAAGCCCTTGGTATCGATAGCTTCGATGCACTCGAAATTGTAATCGCCGTTTTCGTCCCTCGGAGTATCCTCGCGGTTTACGAAATAATCATCAAGTCCGATAGCGTGGGGCTTTAATCCGAATGTTCTGAGCTGGATCGAAAGCCTGTGTGAGAAGCTCGTCTTTCCGGAGGATGAAGGTCCCGCGATCATTACGAACTTAACGCCCTTCCTGGATGCGATCTCTGCGGCAATCTCTGCGATTCTTCTTTCCTGCTCGGCTTCCTGGACAAGGATGAGATCCTCCATGCTTCCGGAGCAGATCCTCTCGTTAAGGTCGCCGACATTTTCGATTCCGACATATTCACACCACTTATGTGAACGCTGGAATGTATCAAAGAGCATTCTGCTCTCTTCATATTTGGGAACAACCGTGGGTGCACTCTTCTCGGGAAGTATGAGCATGAATCCGCCGTCATACTTGATGAGATCGAAATACTTTACATAGGATGCATTGGGAAGCATGTATCCGTAGTAATAATCCCTGTATCCGTCCATCTCATAGATATTTACATTGGAAGTTCTTCTGTACTTGAAGAGCTTGACCTTATCCTCCATGCCTCTCTTGGAGAAGATATCGAGTGCGTCATCGATGGGGTAGGATCTCTTCATATAAGGAGTACCCGCTTCAACGATCTCGAGCATGCGCTTCTTGATCTTCTCCGCATTCTCATCGGTACTGTCGATAAGTCCCTCCGTATTGATGAACAGTCCTCTCTTAACGGTAAAATCAGCCCTGCACTTGTTCGCTGTCTCTTCACCGAAAAGATCCCAGATGGATTTCATAAGGAGCATCGTAGCACTCCTTACATATGTAAGATGTCCGACATTATCCTTAAGAGTGAAGAACTTTACTTCACCGCTTCTGGTAACCTTCTTGAAAAGCTCTCTTATCTTGCCGTCAAGACTGATCGCTGCGATGGGCGAATCAAAATCCTTCTGGTAATCCTTGGCCACATCTTCCCATGTGGCATCGGGAGCATATTCCTTTTTTTCACCGTTAATGATAAGTGTGTACATAGATTCCCTCTCATTCTTTACTGATGCAAGATCTGATATTGCGGTTAAGCTCCATCAGTTCTCTTATCTCTTCCGTACGCTCATTATGTTCTCCGCTTTCGGAGATCAGTTTCTCAAGTATCCTTTCATAGGAACTCATCTCAGCATCCAGATAATCGGACAAGCCTCTGTTCTCTTTGATAAGATCCGAACCGTATCTGTCTTCGGGGGTTATCGAAGGATCGTCACCGTCTTCAGACTTTCCGGTGTATCTTATCCTCATCGGAAAATAATACTTTCCGGCATCGATGAGAACATTATTGCGCTTTATCTCAAAACCGTTTCGTCTCAGAAAATTCCTGAACTCCGGAATGTTCGACTGCGGCTGGACTATGAATTCGTCCATCTGCTTTATGCAGTCCATACCGTTTATCAGAATATCCCTGATAAGCATTCCGCCCATTCCGGCTATTACCGCGGTCTTAACGCTTCCGGGCTCAATTGCCGAGAACCCGTCTGAGATGATGAGACTGATCTTATCCGAAAGACCTGCTTTTTCAACATTTTCCCTTGCTCTTTCAAGAGGACCCGTGCGAAGGTCTGAGGCGATCACTTTGGGAGAGATTCCTCTCGATACCAGTTCGATAGCCATGAAACCGTGATCGCAGCCGATATCGGCGCATGCAAGTCCTTTCGGAACAAGTTCAAGTATGTTCTCTAATCTGTCAGAGAGCCTCATGTATCCTCCAGATAATCCTTGAGCTGCTTTGAGCGGCTGGGATGACGGAGCTTACGGAGAGCCTTCGCCTCGATCTGTCTGATCCTCTCACGGGTTACGTTGAATTCCTTTCCGACCTCTTCGAGAGTACGCTGTCTTCCGTCATCGAGACCGAAACGGAGTCTGAGTACTTTCTTTTCCCTGTCGGTAAGTGAATCGAGAACCTTGTCGAGCTGCTCTCTGAGAAGCATCTGTGTTGCTGCCTCTGCGGGTGCGGGAACATTGTCGTCCTCGATGAAATCTCCGAGATGTGAATCTTCCTCTTCACCGATGGGAGTCTCGAGCGATACAGGCTCCTGGGAGATCTTGAGGATCTCACGTACCTTCTCCTCGGGAATGTTCATCTCAGCTGCGATTTCCTCGGGGCTGGGCTCTCTTCCGAGAGTCTGGAGGAGCTGGCGGCTTACACGGATGAGCTTGTTAATGGTCTCAACCATGTGAACGGGGATACGGATGGTACGTGCCTGGTCGGCAATTGCTCTGGTGATCGCCTGTCTGATCCACCATGTTGCATATGTCGAGAATTTATATCCCTTGCGGTAATCGAACTTTTCAACAGCCTTGATGAGTCCGAGGTTACCTTCCTGGATCAGGTCAAGGAAGAGCATTCCTCTTCCGACATATCTCTTTGCGATGGAAACAACGAGTCTGAGGTTAGCCTCTGCAAGAGCATTCTTGGCTTCCTCGTCTCCCTTTTCCATTCTCTTTGCGAGTTTGATCTCTTCCTCTGCGGTAAGAAGGGGAACCTTACCGATCTCCTTGAGATACATACGGACGGGATCCTCAATGCTTACGCCTTCGACAAGAGCATCGATATCGATCCTGTCTACGGCATCCTCATCGGCATCAACAAGATCCTCGGGGCTGGGTCCGTCAAGCTCAAACTCATCGGGAGGAAGATCCGATCCGCCGGGGCCGTCATCGGGGAAAAGAATGATTATTCCCTTGGCTGAAAGATTCTCAATAACCTTATCAACCATCCTGTCAATAAGTTCATCATCATCGGTAACCTTGGTTACGGCATCATTGATCTTGTCGTAATCAAGTCCCTTGTTCTTTTTGCAATGCTTAACCAAAGCCGCAGTGATCTCCTGGACCTTATCGTCGAAGGACATCTCTTCGGAATCATTAATAACTATGGGCTCTTCAACAGCCTGCTTGCCCTTATTCTTATCCTTGCCCTTTGCAGGCTTGGTTTCGGGAACAGCCTTACTCTTTGCCTTGGGTTCAGCCTTTGCCTTGGGTTCAGCCTTTGCCTTGGGTTCTGCCTTTACCTTGTCCTTAGCCTTGCTCTTAGGTTCTGCCTTGGGTGCGGGCTTGGTCTTCACATTCTTTGCATCAGCCTTCCCCTGTGCGGGCTTGGTCTTTACATTCTTTGCATCAGCCTTCTTAGGTGCAGGCTTTGCGGCCTTCCCCTGTGCTGCCTTTGCTGCGGGCTTTGCTGCCTTCTTAGCAGGTGCCTTTGCTGCGGGCTTTGCGCTCTTCTTAGGTGCTGCCTTTGCTGCAGGCTTTGCAGTCTTCTTAGCGGGTGCCTTTGCTACGGGCTTTGCAGTCTTCTTAGCGGGTGCCTTTGCCACAGGCTTTGCTGCCTTCTTAGGTGCTGCCTTTGCTGCGGGCTTTGCGCTCTTCTTAGGTGCTGCCTTTGCTACAGGCTTTGCTGCCTTCTTAGGTGCTGCCTTTGCTGCGGGCTTTGCAGTCTTCTTAGCGGGTGCCTTTGCTACGGGCTTTGCGCTCTTTTTGGGTGCCGCCTTTGCTGCGGGCTTTGCGCTCTTTTTGGGTGCTGCCTTTGCTGCGGGCTTTGCTGCCTTCTTAGGTGCTGCCTTTGCTGCGGGCTTTGCTGCCTTCTTAGGTGCTGCTTTTGCTGCGGGCTTTGCGCTCTTTTTAGGTGCTGCCTTTGCTGCGGGCTTTGCACTCTTTACAGGCTTTGCCGCTGCCTTCTTTGCTGCGGGCTTTGCAGCAGCCTTTTTAACATTTTTCTTTTCTTCCTTCTTAGCCATCTGGTTTATTCCTCCTCGTCTGTGATACGTAATTTTTCCTGTTTAAGTCTGTCTATCTCTATCCTGCAGTTAAAGACCTTGAGTTCCTTTTCCGGATCGTCCGTCGTCATCAGAAGATCGCATTTTCTTTCCATGACTTTAATGATCAGATCCTTCAGCATTGCCATCCGCTTTTCCGGAGTATCTATATCCGGTGCGGAATTCTGCAGGATACCCGTTGCATCTTTGATGAGTTCCTCATCTTCAAAGCCTGCAAGAAGCTTCTGCGTATCGAACTCTCCCGCCTCCAGCATCTCATATGCTTTCACGGCTACTTCCCTGCACGATCCGGGTGAGAAATCATCGGCCTTGAGATATTTTTTCACCACCTTGAAGATCGCGGGTTCATCCGTCATCCATGTCAGGAGCGAGCTTTCCGCGGGCGTCCAATCGCTTTCCTTTTTCCTGCCGGAAGGCTTCTTTGGCGGTGAATATACCGTCTTGCCGGCAGATCCCTTGGAAGCATATTCCGGGGGTCTCGTCTCTTCCAAAAGCTTAGATACTTCGGAAGCCGGAATGCCGAACCTGCTCACTATAGAGCCGGCGTAGGAATTCATCCTTACCTCGTCGCCTCCGAACATCCACAGATTCTCTACGATCTCGCGTTTGCATCTGTATTGTTCTTCGGGATCCGACAGGTCGTATCTTTCCTTTACCCTGTCTTCTATATAAAGGAATCCGTTCTCCGCTTCTTCGATGCGCTTTTCGAATTCCTCAGGTCCGTTCTTGTTAAGGAATTCATCCGGATCCTTGCATGGCTTAATGCTTATCCTCTTCGGTGTGATGCCGACGTTCGTAAGCATCCTTACCGCCTTGAGAGCCGCTTTTTCTCCGGCTTCATCCATATCGTAGGCGAGGTAAACATCGCGCCTGTCCCTTTTGATCATCGCCGCCTGTTCTTCGGTAAATGCCGTTCCCAGGGATGCTATAGCGGAATCGAATCCTGCCTGATGCATCGATATGACATCCATATATCCTTCACAGAGGATGTAATATTTCTTGCGCGATCTCTTGGCGAAATTATATCCGTAGAGATTTCTTCTTTTATCGAAGATGGGAGTCTCGGATGTGTTCAGGTACTTCGGTTCGCCGCTTCCGAGAACTCTTCCGCCGAAACCGATGACCTTCTTATCCGGGGTTATTATCGGGAACATCACTCTTCCGAAAAAAGCGGAGCTCATTCCGTACTTTTCATGGTTCGTCGCCATTCCCGAGGCGATGATCAGTTCGTCGGAATAACCCTTCTGCCTGAGATGCTCCACAACCTCACGTCCGTTGTTGCCCGCAAACCCGAGTCCGAAATGTCTTATCGTCTCGTCGGTAAGACCTCTGTCTTTAAAATATGCCAGGCCACTTTCACCGTGCGGAGAACTTAAGTTGTTCATGAAAAAGAGAGCGGCGTCCGAATTGATCGCTTTCAGAAGATCGGATCTCTGTCTTCTTTCCTTGTCCGCAGGGGAATCCTCTGATTCCTTTACCTCCATGCCCGCACGCTCGGCCAGGATCTTAACCGCTTCCTGAAAGGATACGTTCTCATACTTCATGACGAAGCTTATGACATTTCCTCCCTCGCCGCATCCGAAGCAATGGAACATCTGCTTGGGCGGATAGACCGAGAACGACGGAGTCTTTTCATTATGGAAAGGACACAGTCCCCAGTAATTATTCCCTTTTTTCTTGAGAGGCACGTAACTTCCCACGACATCGAGGATGTCATTGCGGGATCTTACTTCCTCCACGAATTCATCCGTAAAATACATTTATCAGATCATCTCCCATGATTTGGGAACAAAGAGGTCATTGTATGTAAGGATTGCGAATCTGTCTGTCATGGCACCGACGTAATCGCACACAGCCCTTTCCGGAGCTTCACCCTCATCGATCATCAGTCTGTTTTCCGCAGGCAGCTTGTCCAGATGGTGCATGTAATAATCGTAGAGCGTTATTACCAGAGTTTCGGCCTTGCCTTCTTCTGACTTGATATCGGGGTTCGTATAAACCCTTTCAAACATGAACTGCCTGATCTCCTTCATGGCATCCATCACGCCGTCACTCATGCAGATATCATTCTTTTCCTTGCTGTTCGTGATGATGTCGTGCATAAAGGTATCGAGCCTGTCACCGGGAGTCGATCCGAGGACATCCCTTATCGAAGCGGGAACGTCCATTTCGGTAAGAACCCCGCCCCTTACCGCATCATCCATA
>JAEEGI010026486.1_pt1 | contig 11166 bp, 7 predicted proteins | sample 8958751 | NCBI WGS metagenome assembly JAEEGI01 (sample SAMN16246545, study PRJNA631951) | gut metagenome | biome: gut microbiome; feature: rumen; material: KS-attached | host: Bos | place: Iran: Karaj | collected 2018-10 | reverse complement strand
ACTATTTAGAGAGATATCTATAGATGACTGTATCACATCCGATTTTAGCAACCATCCAAAGAACCATCACGAGGAGAGAAAACAGCTGTCCTAGCAAATCCAATTTTGCTAATCCAAATAAAAAGGCGACCAAAAAGACAGCAACCATCATCAAGACAGACAAGAGTAAATAAACAAAGAAAATAGTCCATTTGTAACCATAAGTCATTTTATTGCTCATCACCAATGACTCTGTCGGAGAAACCTCTTTGTCAATCATCAAATATAAGGCAAGAGACCATCCCAAGTTAATTATAATACCCGGTATGATACCAAAAAGGAAAGCTGGGAACAGCGACATAAACATCAGGCCGATCAAGGTAAAATACTCACCCATGTATTGACGATATTTGGCTCCAAACAAAAAAGTAGGACTGATCATACTTTGGGTATTCTTACTCAACTCTATGGGCAATGTCTGCATGGCAATGGTGGTACCCACATTAATATAAGGTATCCAGATCGTCAAAACATACAAGATAGAAGCTAGGAACAAACTGAAGAAATTCTTTAATCCTATCTGCAATCCTTCAGAGATTACCTCCATGACCGTGATTTTAGGCTGTCCCACGCCGTAAGACATACTGTTAGAATCCTGGCGATTGCGCAGATCTTCTTCACGTTGGCGTCGGAATTCCTCCTCCTGGCGACGACGGGCATCCTCCTCCTGGCGGCGACGGGCATCCTCCTCCTGACGGCGACGGGCATCCTCCTCCTGGCGGCGACGGGCATCCTCCGCTTGTTGCTGTGAATTATTCACATTAGGAACAACAGTATCAAACCAATAATCACAATAGCGGCACTTCAGTGCAGCACTTTTCACTAATTGTCCACATTTGGGACATCTTTTCATTTCATCCATGGCATTTCAAATTATTAAAAAATAAAAACATTCACGCTATATTCTACAAATATGTATTTGTTACTGAACATCAAGTAATAAGCTACCAGGTTTCAAATCTACCCCACGGGCAGAAATCATCACCTTACCCGGACTTTTCTTAGACTTTAAAACTAGAAGACATTTTCCGGCAAAAGCCTTTCTGTTGTCTGCCTTGAATCGCTCCAAAGATGTTTGGCACCCATTGTCCACACCAGCAATATCAGCTGCGCCACTGACATCAAAGAAGATCTGATTTTCAGCATAGGGACAGATATTTCCATCTTTATCGACCACATCAACAGTGACAAAAGCCAAGCATTTCCCATCCGCATTCATCATCATGCGATTGGAAGAAAGATTGATATGATGAGGAGCACCAGCAGTTTTTATGGTTTGTCTTCGCACCTCTTTGCCATCTTTCCTTGCGATTACGCACACCTCCCCCGGTTCAAAAACGACACGCCACATGACATGATAATGATGCTCATCTTTTTTTCTCACGCCTTGACTTTTTCCATTGATCATGAGCTCCACCTCATCAGCCTGATTGTAATAACACCACATATCAATTGTTTGTCCATCCAACCAATTCCAATGTGGGAAAAGATGCAATACAGGTTTGTCGGTCCATTCAGACTGATACATATAATATGAATCTTTAGGGAACCCGGCCAGGTCGACGATTCCAAAATAGCTGCTTCTTGCAGGATAGGCATACGGTGTGGGTTCCCCTATATAATCAAATCCAGTCCAAATAAACTGCCCACACACAAAATCATTATGTTTTACCACATCCCAAGTTTCCTCATGAGTGCTACTCCAAGATGCATGCATATTGTCGTATGCACTACATTTGAATGAAGGGTCTGTGTATGGCAGCCACCATTCTTTAGGAGCACTGTATATAGAATCACTCGGCATCATATAAAAGCCTCTTGTTTGAAGTGCGGAAACACTCTCACTGAAAATGAAAGGCATACCAGGGAATTTTTGAGGAACATCTTTCACCCATTGATGGTGATAATTATAGCCAATGATATCTAATGCACCACTTTTCCAAAGATGGTTTCCTGGTTCAGGTTCGTTGCATCCGGCAGTAACAGGTCTGGTTTTATCATATTTTCTCACGATTTCCACCAGATGTCGTGTGAGCAGAGAATTGACACTGAGCTCACCCTCCTTGGCTAATGTTGAAGCATCATGTCCTGCGTTTAGTATGAGGTTAGCCTGTTCCAAGGTAAGCGTATCAGCTTCAGCCGAAGACCATTGCTCCAGGACCTCATTTCCAATACTCCACATCAAGATAGACGGGTGATTTCGGTCACGTAACAGAAGGTCAGCGAGATCACGTTCATGCCACTCATCGAAGAAACGCGCATAATCATTCTGCGTTTTCTTGCGCCGCCACATATCAAAAGCCTCATCCATGACAATAAAGCCCATGGTATCACACATGTTGAGTAATTCTGGAGCCGGAGGATTATGAGAACAACGGATGGCATTCACCCCCATTTCTTTCAGGATAGTAAGCTTACGATGCATGGCATCTTCATAAAAGGCAGCTCCAAGACACCCCAGGTCATGATGTTCACACACCCCATTGATTTTCATGGTTTTTCCATTAAGGGAAAATCCTCTCTGAGCATCGAAATGAAAGCTTCTAAACCCAGTGACAGTAGTCACTTCATCAACAGCCTTTCCATTGATCATCACTTCTGTAAGAACCTGATAAACATAAGGATCATCGACCGACCACAAGTGCGGTTTTTTCACCTTCAAAGACATTGAAGGTTGTTGTCCAACAACTTGTGTCACTTTTTTTCCAGCCTTATCGATGACGGTATGGCGGAAACTGATTTTTTCGTGAGGTTTCACCGCCCCGACCGTCTTTACCTCCACCAGCATTTTTCCATTGGCTTCTGTCTGAACAAAAACGCCCCAATGATCAATATGCACCTCAGACGTAGAAGTGATCCACGTATGTCGATAGATTCCACAGCCGCTATACCAGCGCGAGTTAGGTTGATCGCTATTATCCACTCTGACAGCCACCACATTGTCACCATTTCGATGAAGGTAAGGAGTCAGGTCATATTCAAAAGAACTGTATCCATAAGGTCTGTTTCCAAGCAAATGTCCGTTGAGATAGACAGAAGCATTCATATAGACGCCATCGAATTCCATGTAATAACGGTCAGCATTACCTACTCTGAAATGCTTTCTATACCATCCCACACCACCTGGCAAGGCTCCACCACCAGCCCCAGAAGGATTAGCCGGAGAAAAATCGCCCTCTATCGCCCAGTCATGAGGCAAGTCAAGTTTCCTCCATCCGCTGTCACGATAATCCAGTGATGACATCTGAGCAGAATCAGCCAACGCAAAAAGCCATCCTTCATCAAAGGAGATTCTTTCACGCGCCCCTGTGCTGATACAAACGAAGGAGCAAGCAGCAAAGCAAAAGAGTATCTTTTTTATCATCATGTCGATTAAATTAAAAGAAGCACAGCACGCTGCATTGAAAACTGCGGTGTGCCATGCTCCCCATCCAAGATAGAATGAAAAGGATTATAAACTCACCTTGATTTCCTTGCCAGAATAATTGACCACCTTGCCTTCCGGATGATCAAAATCGAGAGAAACTGGTTTGTCCTTAGAGACAGCGACCACATTGAACCGCCGTTCTTTGAGCATACCTTTAAATGATCCATTCCGCTTACCGATGGTCAGTGTTTTTGTTGACTCATCATAAGAGATATCAATAGTGGCATATTTGCCTTTCTCATAATTGTAATTCGTACCTTCATCCTCATAGAGTTGGAAAGTCGCATCTGCGCCTTCATACACATAAAGATTGATCAATTCTGCAGGTTTTTGATCACACCACTCCATCTCAGGCCCCCAAGGAATGATACTTCCTTCTCTTACGAAGACAGGCATGCGCTCCAACGGAGCATCAACGATCAATGTTTGACCGCCATTGATATGCTCGCCGGTATACAAGTCATACCATCCACATTGGCGTGGGAAATACACAGACCTGTTACGAGCCTTATAGTATCCTACAGGGCAAGCCATGAAAGCAGGTCCAAACATCCATTGATCAGGGATATCATACACACGCTCATCACCATTGAAGTCCATGGCCAGTCCGCGCATCATGGTATAATCCTTGAAATGAACCCATCCCGCCATAGAATAGAGATAAGGCATCATGTGATAACGCAATTTATCATACCACACAATCGTCTTATACGTTGGATGGTCATCAGGAGCGATATTCCACACCTCTCTCAGAGGCCACTGTCCGTGCGCACGGTATAAAGGAATAAAGCAACCGAATTGATTCCACCTGGCTTGCAGTTCTCTCCATTCAGTGAGATCAGCATTTTCCTGTCCGGTCTCATCAAAGATTTGCTGCGCTTTTACATACCTGCTTTCCACAGAGAAGCCACCCTGATCCATGCCCCAGAAAGGCAATCCACTCATCGAGTAATTGAGTCCGGCCGTCATCTGTGAACGCATATCTTCCCATCTTGTACCTATATCACCGCTCCAAGTAGCAGTGGAGTAACGCTGTTCGCCTGCGAAGCCACTACGTGTGAGCAAGAATACACGCTGATTAGGATTGACCGATCGCTGTCCATTGTAGATCGCATCAGCATTGACGATAGAATAGGCGTTGAAATATTCGGTTGATGTACCCAGTGCGGTAGGTCCGCTTAAAGCCTTTCGATACCATATCGGTGTGCAGTCACGCACATTCGGTTCAGACGCATCCATCCACCAAGCATCAATGCCAAACTTATATTTTGAGTAGAGACGGTCATTCATCTGTCTCCAGAACATCTTCCTTGCTCCTGCATCATACGCATCATAGAAAGAGCCCATGTATCCCAACCAGTCGTGAATATCATCCTTGATAGCCTGACGGTAAATCCATCCCTTATTATCAAGTTCTTTATAATTATCGACAGTGTCATAGAACTTTGGCCAAACAGAAATCATGAATCGTCCATTCATCTGGTGTACGCTATCCAACATAGCTTGTGGATTGGGGAACCGTGAAGCTTCAAACTGATGACTGCCCCAATCAGGAAGTGGCCAGTAATTCCAATCCTGCACGATATTGTCGACAGGAATATGTCTTTTACGGAATTCCATCAATGTGGACTCGATGTCTTCACTGCTTTTATACCGTTCTCTGCTTTGCCAGAATCCAAGCACCCATTTAGGATAGAGTGAAGCCTTGCCTGTCAACGTGCGATAACCGCTGATCACATCGTCCATGTTATTACCTGTGATAAAATAATAGTCCATATCACGGCTCATCTCACTCCAGATGCTGATCGCATTATTCTTGTTGGCCTCATGTGCTTCCACAGCCCTCAATCCACAGTAGCTCACGCCTCCATCAGGTTTCCATTCTATCCTCAATTGAGTTTTTTCTCCTTTTCGGAGAGCAGCAGTAAACTTCCAAGAATTAGGATTCCATGCAGTTCTCCACCGTTCAGCCACGACTTCCTTTCCACCGATATAAACGCGCATATAACCAGCATAATAGAGGATGAAATTGTAAATATCAGTGCTATTGGATTCAATAAACCCATCGTAGACGACAGTCGCACCATCCAGATTGAAACCTTTAGGCAAATTCTTGATCCCCCCAGGCTCAGTTGCATTTCCAATAGCAGATGTAGAAGGACAATCAAACTCGTAATAGATAGAATCCTCTCCTCTCACTATTTTTTTGCCATCCCTATCGATGTAAGTGCCCGTGAGCTGGCCAGGTTTTCCATTTTTGTCATATAGTTTAAATACCCGATTGAGTTGCTGGTAATCATTAGGATTACCCCATCTGCATAGGCTATAACTATCCCACAGCAATCCGAAATTCAGATTGCTCATCACAAAAGGAACGCTAACCTTTGTGTTATATTGGTATAATTCCTCATTTTTACCCAGCATGTTATATTCTTCTGCCTGATGTTGTCCCAACCCATAAATGGCCTTGAGATCATTCTGTGGTTCGAAGAGAGCATGCCATGACAATCCATTGAGTTCTTCTTCTGAGAGCTGACGTTGCACTACTCCCAATTCTCTTTCCGGAACCCTGAAATGTTTGAAAGTCTTTCCATTTTTTGCCTCCTTCAACAACCTTTTTCCATTGGCATCGAAAAACGTGACATCTCCCGAGTTTTTGTCAACAACCGCCTGTACTTGTGCAGCTTTCACATAGACATTCGTCATATCCTCTGTGACACTGAACTTCGGGTGAGCATTTTGTTTGACGATGATCAGGCTGTTTTTTTGCGGTAAAGATTCCTCACAAGTGGCACGCACACGAATAATCTGATCATTAATGACTTCCAACTGTACGATTTTGGCACCATCATTCGTAGGTTGAAGCACATTTACAGTAATACCATTGTCATTTTTCACATACCCCTCAGCATTTGCTGTGATTGTGAAAACAGACATGAAGGAAAGAAAGAAAATTTTCAGATTTTTCATAATAAAAAAGAAGATATTTCAGATATAAATTATTTAGATTGTTTTACACTGCTGTCACGAATTTTCAAAATCATCGGTATCACCTCGCGATAGATTTTCTGGTCGCCATTGATATTCCGCAGGAGCAACTCACAAGCTTTCATACCTTGAAGATGAGCCTGATCCATAATTGCCGACAACTTAGGAGTGACAAAAGCGGCTGTGTCTCCATCAGTAAACCCCATAATGGCCACATCATCAGGTATTCTGAGTTTCAAACTTTTGATAGCATCGAATGCAGCATAAGTAATAATATCATTGAAGGCAAGGATAGCATCGGGAGGATCCGGCATTGACAACATTCTAATAGCAGCATCTCTTGCCACATCAAAGTCAATTTTCCCACAAGCGACCAGTGCCCTGTCAATCTTGATTTTGTTGTCTCTCAATGCCTCAAGATAGCCATGCTTTCTGCGTATCACCATATCGAGGTGATTTGGTCCCCCTATAAAGGCAATTCTTCTACACCCATTTTCTATCAAGTGCTGTGTGGCCTTTTGTGCAGCCTCATCACCATTGGCAACCACTTGCGAGAAAAGGTCAGGCAAACACGTTCTGGCAAAGAACACCAAAGGAATTCCCATGTCGTGTATTTCTCTGAAATGAGAGTAATCAACCGTATCTTGTGCAAGACAAGCAATGATCCCCTCGACATGCATAGAGATGAAGTTGTCTATCGCATGCTCTTCAATGAGATGATTTTCATGGCTATTCGAACTAATGACGGAATAGCCCTGCTTTCTTGCATACTCCTCTATTCCATCAAGTACAGCCGCATAATAATGAGTAACAAGATTAGGTACAACGACGCCAATCACTTTAGGAGCCTCTTTTCTAAGGCTCTGAGCGAAAGGATTGGGGCGGTAATTGAGTTGTTTGGCCAAAGCCTTGACTTTTTCCCTCATTTCCTCCCCCACCTCATGACTACCTCTTAGCGCTCTTGATACGGTGGCGATAGAGACGCCGAGTTGCTTTGCAAGATCCTTTAATGATGTACGGTGTTGTTTCATAATTCACTGCAAAGATAAAACAAACCTCCATCAAATCAAAACAATTTGTTGACTTTTATCATAAAAATTTGTCAGATTATCCGCTTCATTCCTTGCATTTGTCATACAGATCCTTCAGAGAAGGTTTGGGAATCCCCTTATCCACCAGTAAATCCAAATCCCTTTTTGCCCCGGCCTTGTTTCCCAAACGAATTCTGACATCCACCCTATTGATGACATAGTCTGTATTATCAGGATCAAGTCTCATTGCCTCAGAATAGTCATACTCAGCCGGTTCGAGCAATCCCCTTTCCAATTCCATGCCTGCTCTTGCTGCATAAGCGACCGGATGATCAGGATAAAGCTGTATCAATCTGTTGATATGGTCCATTGCTTGAGTATAATGCATGTCTTTTTGTTCAAGTAGCGCCAATCCCAACAAGCCATTAAAATTGCCAGGTACCAACTTCAACATGGTGAGATAGTCCTTTTTGGCATATTTATACCGATGTTTTTTTTCATTGACAAAAGCTCGGTAATAGAGTGCAGCCACATTGTCCGAATCATTAGCCAAAATGATATCATATTCCCTTAAAGCGTAATCCCATTGTTCGAGAAGTAAATTCCATGAAGCCTTTTTCAACCTCAAGTCAATATTCGTTGGATACTTATTGAGCATTTGGGTCGCCAGTTCCAAGGAATCACGCATTTCGTCATAAGATTGTGCATAGGCATTTAGAGAGAAGGCAGACAACAAACATGACAGTATCATCGCCAGCCCCCCTCTGTAAACAAGCAACATTTTATTCAACATACTCCTATTCTACCAGACTTCTCATTCCTTTTTACTTGAGGAAATTGAGTTAATAAAAATGCATTTGTTCAACTAAAAGTTTAATGGGCAGCGATCCAATCGACAATCCACTTCCCCACCTCTTTCGTTCCATAGACGGGTCCCCCATCCACCTGTATTTCGGGGGTTCTCACATGCGCATCAAGACTGGCATTGACAGCCTGTCTGACACAGTCGCCCTCTTCATTTAGACCGAGATATTCAAGCATCATTGCCACAGAAAGGATTTGGGCTAATGGATTTGCGATATTCTTACCAGCAGCTTGTGGCCAAGAGCCATGGACAGGTTCGAAGACCGGTGTGCTTTCACCTGTGGAAGCAGAAGGCAACAAGCCCATCGAACCAGAGATACAACTACCCTCATCAGTAAGAATATCACCAAATGTATTCTCTGTCACGATGACATCAAAGAAAGTAGGTTCCACCAGCATTCTCATAGAAGCATTATCAACGAACATATAATCAACTTTCACATCCGGGTATAGCGGTTCCATCTCTTTAGCTATCTGTCTCCACAAACGGCTCGATGCCAAGATGTTCGCTTTATCAACAACCGTCAGGTGATGATGTCGCTGACGCGCATACTCGAAACCGACCTTCAATATTCTTTCGATTTCAGGACGAGTATAATAGTTGGTATCATAAGCCTTATCGTTATCTTGGTATTTTTCACCAAAATACATTCCACCTGTCAACTCCCGTATACAGATGAAATCAGCACCCTCAATCAATTCAGCCCGAAGAGGACTTTTGTGTAAAAGGCATTTAAAAGTCTGCACTGGCCGTATATTGGCATAAAGGCCCAATTTTTTTCTCATAGCGAGAAGTCCTTGCTCAGGTCTGATTTTGGATGTAGGGTCATTATCATATTTAGGATCCCCCACAGCGGCAAAGAGTACTGCATCAGCCTCTTCACAAACCCTGAAAGTTTCTTCGGGGAAAGGATCCCCCACCTCTTGAATGGCATGAGCGCCACAAATAGCCTCTTTGTATGCCACCTCATGTCCATATTTCAATGCGATAGCATCCATCACAGCTATGCCTTGTTTCATGATCTCAGGTCCTATACCATCACCAGGAAGGACCGCAATGTTTAATTTCATATCAATCGTCATTTAAATTATTCTACAAAAGCATGTCAATAAAAGGACCAAAAAATCCGTTGTCCATTAAGATAAGAAGTTATTTATCATGAGGATTGCTCCTCAAAGATATTGAGCATTCTCATGGTGGCTTTAATAGCAGCAGCGGTCTGATCGGCATCCAAGCCACGTGTCCGTATGATTTTCTGTCCGTTTCTCCACGTGATGACCGTCTGTACCAAAGCATCAGTCCGCCCTCCCGGAGGGATAGTGACCGCATAATTGGCCAAAATAGGAAAAGTACGATCCAAATAAGTCTTGTATATTTTCCTTAAAGCTTTCACAAAAGCATCATACTGTCCATCACCTGTAGAGTCGGCCTCATATTGTCTGCCGTTGATTTCCACTTTTAAGCTGGCCAAAGGTTTCAGTCCATATGCAGACGAAACCATGTAACTGATCAGTTTCACATTATCCTCAGGTGTTGTATGCTTCAGGACATCACTGACGATAAAAGGCAAATCATCTTGAGTCACGATTTCCTTTTTGTCCCCTAACTCTGTGATACGATCCGTCACTTTCGTCATTTGCTCAGGCGTAAGTTCCAGTCCCATTTTTTGCAAGTTAAGGGCCAAGTTAGCCTTCCCGCTGGTTTTTCCTAACGCATACTCCCTGCTTCTTCCAAACCGCTCAGGAACCAAGTCGTTGCAATAGAGATGGTCTTTGTTGTCTCCATCAGCATGCACCCCAGCTACTTGTGTGAAAACATTATCGCCTACGATCGGTTGATTGGGAGCGATAGCAATACCACTATATTCCTCAACGAGTCTGCTGATATCATTCAGTTTATCTTCCTTGATGTTTGTCTGAGCCTTGAACTGATCTTTTAAAATGACCTGTACACTGGCCAGCGGAGCATTTCCGCATCTCTCACCCAACCCATTGACTGTGACGTGCAAGCCCTTCGCACCACACAACACAGCCGCCAAGGAATTAGATACGGCCAAATCATAATCATTATGGGCATGGAAATCGAAATGTACGAGGGGTTATCTCTTTCTCATTTTCCGGAAGAACTCTATCACTTGCAGCGGATTGGTGATGCCGAGTGTATCCGGCAGCATAAACCGTTTGATGTTAGTATCCACGAGCACCTCCATCATATGATAAATATATTCCGGAGAGTCTGACATGCCACTGCTCCAATCCTCCAAATAAAGATTGACATCAATTCCCAACCTTTCAGCATACTCCAATGCTCTCAGAATATCACTGATATGTTGATCTGGAGTTTTGAAAAGCTGCTGTTGGCAATGTTTCAGCGATCCTTTTGCAAGTAGGTTGATACACTTACATCCGCAATCATTGATCCAGTCAAGCGACAATTTGCCATCCACAAACCCCAGGACCTCCACTTTTTGCAGCATGCCGATATTGTCGGCATATCTGCAAATCATCTTCACGGCATCTTTCTCACCTTCTGACACTCTGGCCGAAGCCACCTCCAGCCGATCCACATTGATATCCGTCATCAGCATCCTTGCGATCATGAGTTTCTCGTGAGGCAAGAAAGACACGCCGCTCGTCTGTTCCCCATCGCGGAGCGTGCTATCCATAATTTCGATGAAGGGAGGAGTTTGGGGTATAGTATTCACTTGTTCTTGCGTTCCCATTCCTCTATCAATTCAGTATTCTGCGTCAGGAAATCGATATCATCAAGGCCGTTGAGCAGACAATGTTTTTTATATCCATTAATTTCAAAAAGTT
>JAEEGI010026484.1_pt1 | contig 11166 bp, 10 predicted proteins | sample 8958751 | NCBI WGS metagenome assembly JAEEGI01 (sample SAMN16246545, study PRJNA631951) | gut metagenome | biome: gut microbiome; feature: rumen; material: KS-attached | host: Bos | place: Iran: Karaj | collected 2018-10 | reverse complement strand
TCTTTCAAGAATGCTTTCGAGAATTTGTAGATGTTGATGGTTTTGTAATAAGAGTCTATATCTGAATAATTGAATGCTGTTTTTGGAACGAAGCTGACAATTTCATTGTCTTCGTTGATGTGGACCATGGTGCCGTCCATCCATGATTCGTATTTCGCCACCAATGCGAGGTTGGGTAATGGGTCGTTGAGAAGTAAGTCAAGAATCTCGGAGTCAAAAATGAGGTCGCTTTCAAGCAGTATGGTATCGTCTTCCTGAAGTTGCTGCTTCGTGAGTGCCAAAGAATAGATGTTATTGGTCTGGTCGTAAATGGGATTGTTGACGTATTCAATCCTAAGACCTTTCCAATCCTGACCGAGATGGTCTATCAGTTTCTGACCTTCATAGCCTACAACAATTATGACTCGACTCAATTGGAGATGGCAGAGTTGGTCCAATACTCTATCTATCAACAGTGTTCCGTTCACGGGAACCATGCATTTTGTGTTGGTTTTGGTGTATTCGCCAAGGCGTTTTCCCATGCCAGCGGCTAGTATAATTGCTTGCATATTTATTAGTATAGTTGAAAAGTCAATACGGGTATTGGGATGTTAATGTAAATCTACATAGATGAGATGTTTCTCCCTTTTCTCTTTAGGTGGAATTTTCATATAATCACCAAAAAGTCTTGTAAGGTAACGGTCGGGGTCGAAAGGACAGGGGAAAGTGTGACCTTCGAATTGGATTTCTTTCAGCGGGAGAATCATGTCCTTGGTATAAGCAGCACCGCTTGGAGCAAAGTGTTTTTCGTAACCAAGATCTTTTTTGTTGCCGATGCTAAACATCCTCCAAACGATGTCCAATCCTAACTTAATAATTGGGAAAGTGATGGCAGCCAAATGGTTTTTCAAGTTCACTTCCTGTTTAACAATAAAAAAACCGCTGGTCTTCCAATACCAATGTAGAATGCTCTTTCGAAGTTTCGGATTGATGTTTGGATAAGGCTCTAGCTTGAATATGTCAATAAACATACCTTTATGATAGTCTTTTGTGAAATCGTCGTGCGGAGTAATAAAAAAAGAATTGTTGTCTCTGATTTTGACAAGTGTTCTGCGAAAAGAGGGATCGGAAGTTTTGGTTTGAAGAAACAGATTCTTGGGCAATTCTTTTGGAGCGATTTCCAAGAAACGATGATAATCCTCTTCAAGCATGGCGATGTCAAGGTCGTCGTCCCAAGGGATAAACCCTCCATGCCTTACAGCACCAAGCAGTGTCCCGCAATCAATCCAATAATTGATGTTATTTTTGCGACAGATTCTATCAATTTCCACCAGCATGTCGAGTAATCTTAATTGAACTTTTCGTAAAGTTGTGCCTTCTCCGTTATATTGTGAAAAATCTTCCATGGATGTTTAGGGTATTTTGTCGCAAAAATACATTTTTATCACGAATGTTCGCATAAAATCCTTATTTTTGCATGGAATTTAACTTGAACGCATGATAGATTCTTCGGTAAAGCAATACAAAAACATTGCGGTTATCTTGGCTGGTGGTGTGGGTGCTCGATTGGGAGCATCAACTCCGAAACAGTTTTTTAAAGTGGCAGGTAAGACCGTAATTGAGCACACAATAGATGTTTTTGAGCGCCATGATGGCATTGATGAAATAGCAATTGTTGTTCATCCTGGATATGTTGACACGATGGAAGATCTCGTTTTACGTAACCAGTGGAAAAAAGTGAAGAAGATTTTGAAAGGTGGTGACGAACGGTATCACTCCTCTCTTTCAGCTATTCAAGCGTATGATAATGAGCCTGATGCAAATCTGATATTTCATGATGCGGTACGACCTCTCGTTAGCCATAGAATCATTAATGATGTTATCGATGCGTTGAAGCATTACGAAGCTGTTGATGTGGCTGTTGCAGCGACAGATACCATCATAGAAGTAGACGAAAAGGGTGAAAAGATTACACAAATACCCGACAGAAGAATGCTCCGTCGTGGGCAAACACCGCAGGCTTTTCGCCTTTCAACAATCAAAAAAGCTTATGAGCTCGCTTTGTCGGATCCAAGTTTCAAGAGCACTGACGATTGTGGAACGGTGGTTAAATACCTGCCTAAAGTGCCAGTTTTTGTGGTAAATGGAGAGGAATCGAATATGAAATTGACCTATAAGGAAGATGTGTTTCTTCTTGATAAACTATTCCAACTTCGCACGTTCAAAGTTCCAGCTATAGACGACTTTGAGTTATTGAAAGGTAAAGTGCTGGTGGTATTTGGAGGTAACTCGGGTATAGGTGCCGAAGTTGTCAAGATGGCATCAGAACACGGTGCAAATGTGTTCTCATTTTCCCGTTCATCAACCCATACCAATATTGCAGATTACCAACAGGTGGAGGCTGTTGTTGAACAGGTGTACGCTAAAACAGGTCATATAGACTATGTGGCAAATAGTGCTGCTATCCTTTCGAAAGAACCTTTGGTAACTATGGCCAAGAGCCTGATTGACGAAATTGTTGCCACAAATTACAATGGCATGGTTAATGTGGCATTGGCTTCTTATCCATATTTGAAGGAAACCAAGGGGCAACTGCTTTTATATACTTCCAGTTCATATACTCGTGGACGAGCTTTTTACAGCATTTATTCATCTACTAAGGCAGCTGTGGTTAATTTTATGCAAGCCCTATCTCAAGAATGGGAAAAAGATGGGGTTAGGGTCAATGTGATCAATCCTGAAAGAACAAAGACTCCCATGAGAAGGAGGAATTTTGGCATTGAACCAGATGATACTTTATTGAAGGCAGAAGAGGTGGCAAAGGTATCTTTAAGAACACTAATATCCAATGCAACTGGTGAGGTAATTGATGTGAAAATCTCAAAAGAATAGCCGGCAATAAAAGATTAGACTTTTTTTTAAACAAATTCTAAGAAACGTTTTTAAGTAATGGACGGTCCAAAAAACTCTTTTATTACTCAATTGCGAGTGTTGATTGCATCCACGCCAGTATATGTGCTTGAAGAGGTACTGGATTATATTGATGGCATCAATGTTCTGATGGTGAATCCGGGATTTGCGGGGCAAAAAATTGTTCCTTCAACAATCAAAAAAGTCGAAAAGGTTGTTGAACTTCTTCGTAAAGAAGGTCGTGAGAATATTGTTATTGAGGCTGACGGAAACATCACTCCACAACACGCTTTAACGCTAAGCCAAATGGGAGCCTCGATGTTTGTATGTGGATCATCGAGCATTTTTATTGGAGGTGTTAATGCATATAGACAAAATGTTAGGTCCTTTAGAGAAGTTTTTAAAGGCATATAGGCAATAGTGAAATACAATAAAACAACAAAAATGAATATTCTTTTTATCAATCATAGTGACTGCTCTCCTGAAATCGCCGGAGGCGTTAACCGAGTCATCTACGCTATCACAAGAAGTTTCATAAAAGATTACGGCTATAATTGTTACATTGGCTATTTTAAGGATTTACGCGCTGGAAAAAAACCTGCTGAGTTTTCTGGAAGGATAAAACTTTCTTCTAACTTTAATGGAAATGAGTTCAGAACATTTCTTGTCCAGAATCATATCCAAATAGTGGAAGTGAACTTCTTGCAGAAAAAAAACCTATTCACGCTCCCTTTGATTTACAAAATAACCAAAGAAGTTGGGGCCAAGCTCATATACGAACTACATGAGTTTCCTGGATTTGAAGTAGAGGCTTATGGCACATTTGATAGGGTATTGTTTAGTATTCGAAACAAGGACAAGATTGGGGTAGAATTGTACAGATGGATGATAACCCTGTTTAGGCCAATACTCAGACCATTCGCCGATATCCTTATTCGCAAAAAATATAGGATGCCGTATGACAATTGCGATAAACTGGTTCTATTGTCACAATTCTATCAAGACACATTTTGTAGAATCGCTGGAATTACTAAATCCGAAGTGGTGAAAGATAATAGATTTGTGGCTATAGGCAATGGCTTGCCATTTGATGATATTATTTCTGACGAGGACATATTAAAGAAACAGAAAAACGTGGTTGTTGTCCAACGTATGGATGATTTTGGAAAAAGAGTATCTTTAATTTTGAAAATGTGGAGATTGGTTGAACATGATCCAAGATTAAACGATTGGACGTTGACAATAGTCGGGGATGGAGAGTCTTTAAATTATTACCGCTATCTCGACAAAAAACTGAAATTGCAAAGAGTCACTTTCACGGGACACCAATATCCCGTTGAGTATTATCGGAAAGCGTCTGTCTTTTTGATGGCTTCATCGATTGAAGGTTGGCCAATGGTGTTGATGGAAGCACTGCAAAATGCTCTTCCCTTGCTTGCGTTTGATTCGTTTGGAGCGTTACACGATATCATTCAAGATGAATATAATGGGAAACTACTTCCTAACAATAATATCGATGCCTTCTATCACTATCTTGCCGATCTGCTTCTTGATGATGCCAGAAGAGTTAAAATGGCTTATAATGCAAAAAAGAGCAGTGAGCAATTCAGACTCTGTGTATTTGTGGAAAAATGGGTGCAATTATTTGAGCAGATGATAGATGAGAATAAAATAAGGTAAATGGGTATTATTCACGATGAAAGTTTCAGTTATAACAGTAACATACGACGCTGAACAAACCTTGGCAAAGACTATGCTGAGCGTGTTGGGTCAGTCCTGCCATGATTTTGAATACCTGATTGTTGATGGCAACTCGTCCGATGGTACAACGGCCATTGTTCGGGATTTCGAAAGCCGTGTGTCGAAAGGGGAGTTTTTGATTGGTTCAGAACAGTTTCGTTGGATTTCTGAGCCTGATCGAGGGTTGTATGATGCCATGAATAAAGCCATAAACCTTGCCAAAGGGGATTTCGTTTGGTTTATTAATGCCGGCGACAAGATTTATTCGTCAGAAACTCTTCAGCATGTGGTGGATGCCATTGACCAGAATCCTGATGCTGATGTGGTGTATGGTCAGACGGTTATTATAGGACAGGACGACGAGGTGTTGGGTGAAAGGCATCGTATTGCACCAGCGAAGCTTAGCAAGAAAAGCCTTCTTGATGGTCTTGTAGTTTGCCACCAGTCGGTGATAGTGCGCCGTAGCATAGCACCGCAATATGACCTTCGATATAGGTTGACCGCTGATTATGACTGGATGTGCCGAGTGCTTGACATTTCTCGTAAAAACGTGTATATTGACGGTTACCTTTCAAGATTCCAAACAGCAGGTCTTTCGTCGCAACGCCGCAAGCAAAGCCTTAAGGAAAGGTTTGTGATTATGAGACGGCATTTCGGACTGCTTCCAACATTGTGGTCGCATTTGTGCATTCTCTTGAAATATCCTTTTGTTACGCGAAAACGCGTATATTAAGCCTTTTGCTTTTGCTTTAGCGCCAACGCGACTCCTAAGAGCATGATAATAATGCAAACAATGGAGGCTATGTTGCTAATTTTACAACCGAGCAGCCTGGCATGGGGCGTGTAAGTGAATTCGATGTCGTGGCTACCCGCGGGAACAGTCATGGCTCGCAGCAGATAGTTGGCTCTGAAGTGCTTGGCAGGTTTTCCGTCGATGGTGACATCCCAACCGCCTTTTTCGTAAAACACTTCTGAGAAGACCACGAGCTGCTCACGATTTGCATTATACTTGTATTGCAGCCTGTTAGGCTTACACAGCGTATTGACAATGGTAGCAGCGGAGTCGATGCCGAAAGTTTCTTGATCAATCCTGTCGCTGAATTTTTTGTCCACAAGGGCGACACGCTTTAGGTCAGTCGATTTGAGTGAAAGGATTTCTTCATCAGCGTTCTCAACCCATTGTACATGATCGGCAAACCAAGCATTCCCGTAACGGTAGGGATTCTCAATAGGTATGGTTTGGTTGTCTCTGCCTGCAAGGATGAAATATTTGGTGTTGAGCATGTTGAGTACTTTAAACTGTTCGGGATTGACCAACTCCATGGCTCCTTGTGCATTCACAATGGCAGAGTATCCTTGTCTTATCTCATCCTGTAGGTAAAAATCGATAATGTCTTGGTAACGGCGCAATTTGACTCCGCTATAGCCGCCAATCGACTTGTGATAATACGATGTTTGGGCGTCATTGAAGGTACTTGAGGCAAAATTGGCAACGCGGAAGTTAATGTCAGTGTCTTGCGAGATGATTTTGTTGGCTTGTGTGGCTTCAAGTCCGCTCTCCGCTTTTTTCTTGGTAACGAAGTCGTCATTGCTGAGATAACGTTTCGCGACGGGCCACATGTCGCCTGTGGTGATGGCACAAAGTATCACCACTGGAATCCATGACTTTTTGGTCACTCCTTTCAAATGGAGGGTGATGGTTCCGAATGCCAAAAGGATGAAGATGAGGGAGCGGATGGCATCTTTCGTGAGCATGGACTTACGGTAGTCGTGAAGTATATCCATGATCTTATTGATGCTGTTGCGGTCGAATCCAGCCGAAGCGAGTTGGCTTTGGAACTGGGCATCGTTGATGCTGGTGAAGGTGAAGACTGTGGCACCGAGAAGCAATACTAGTAAGCAGAGCCCGCCAGTGATGTATAGGCTGTAACGCAAGTGTTTCCATGCCTTTTTCTTGTCATAACCATCCGAGAAAATCTCTTTTAAGGCCATCAAGCCTAACATGGGCATAGCCACACCTGCAATGATAAGAGCCATAGAAGGTGCTCTGAATTTGTTGTATAAGGGCAGATGGTGGAAAGTCCATTCGTTGAACGGCATGAGGTTTTTACCCCATGCAAGCACTAACGAGATGATGACTGTTGCGATGAGAATCCACTTTTCGGGGCCTTTCACGGTAAAGAGGCCGAGAATGAAGAGCAGACACACTACGGCTCCGGCATAGACTGGTCCCGAAGTAAAGGGTTGCGCGCCCCAGTAAGTAGGCAGATAAGTGGAACCATATCCCGCTTGTCGCAATTGCTGTACGGTAGGGTCGTTTTTTTCGAGGATGGCATGTCCGCCTCCGTATACGTTTGGAACAAGTAGCGTAAAAGTCTCTGTTTTGCCATAGCTCCATGCGTATGCATAATCAATGTCCAAACCACTTTGTTTGGGAGTAGAGGAGGTATTGCTGAGACCCTCGTCAGGTTTGACGCTCAACTCTGATCCACCCCTGATGGTATCTTTGCTGAATACATAGTTGGCATAGAGATTGGCCATATTGGGACCCATTGCAAAAATGGCTGAAAGTAACAGGGTTCCACTGGCCAGCCAGAAAGGTTTGAAAGACTTCTTGTCTTTGATGTATCTGATGAGATAGTGAATGAAGAAACCCAGAATAAAACAAACCACCATGAGGGCGGCATAATAGGTGATTTGCAGGTGGTTTTTTGCAATTTCGATACCCAAAAACACCATAGTGACCAAAAAGCCTGCGAAATAGTGTCTCCGATAGCACAGGATGATGCCTCCGAGCAAGGGGGCGATGAAAGCCATGGCATAGCCTTTTAGAACATGCCCCGCACCAATGATGATAAAGTTGTAGGAGCAGAAAGCGTATGCTATGGCACCAAGGAGCGACAGCCAGGCACTGCATCCAATACATAGCATGAATATGTAGAAACCAATGAGATAGCTGAACATCATGCCTGCAGTGTGGTAGTCAAAGCCGCCTGTGAACGCCCTGGAAATTTTATCGAATATATTGAAAGGTTGTTGAACGTACATCGACTCGGTGGGCATTCCGCTGAACATCGCATTGGTCCAACCTGAGTACTCGCCGGTTTTATTATGGAAGTCGCGTACTTCTTGAGAGGCTCCTTTAAAGTTGACCACGTCGCCTTGAGTAATCGTTTTGTCGTCAAAGCAAACCGGACTGAAGTAAATCAAGGTGAAGAGATACATGATGGCAATGGCACCGATGTGTGGCAATGCCTTTAAGAGCATAGATTTCCAGTTGATGTTTTTCATAATGCAGTTGATGTTGTTTCGTATAAAAAGTTATAAATGTTATCAGAAGGGAGTTTGCCGTCAAACAGGTATTGCTTAAAGAAGGCTTCTCTTTGAGGTTGCATGGGGTCGTTGCCCGAGATGACGGTGTCGTTGATGAAATGCTTGATGTTTTCAAGCCCCTGAGCGTGGTAATGTTGGTCATAACATTTCCGACCAAAGGGATTCCAGTGGGATTCAACTTGTTGCTGGTCGCGGACGATGAAGAGCACTGGTTTTCGGGTGAAAAGATACTCTGCTGTAAAGGAGGCGCAATCGTGAATCATGGCATCGGAAGTCAGGAAAAGGTCAATGTAATAGCCCTCTTCAAGTTGTGTATTGGGCATGTCGACCCATTTCTGGTAATAGGCTTCTGTCTTTTCCTTGCCCCAAAGGTTGATGAGCTTGAATTTCAGTACAGGATGGGGTTTGAAGGCAAATTGTACTTGGTCACGGTATTTCTCGGCAATTTCCACCATCTGGTCGCACAAGGTCATAAAGTTGGAGAAATTGAACAGATAGTCGACAGTGTGGTGGGGAGCCCAAATGATTCTCTTCTTTGGCTTGTCCTGCGGTTTCCAAGGGTCACTGGGTTGGTACTGAGCATCAACCATCTGTTCACATCCCAAAGCACCTACAACGATGGCGTTATCGCCTTTGCATAGCGAATATTTCTCAGCAAATCCTTTCTGATAGGAGGTCTCGACAAGAAGTTTCCATAGCAAATTGTTGAAAGGTAGGTTGTAGTTGGTACGGAAAATATCAATGCAACAAATACCGTATGGAGCGTGGAGAGTCAGTTTATCCTGAAAATGGTATAAATGGTATTTGGGAAGCGTGTCTTTGTAAGGCTTGGTGAAGAAAACGATGTCAGGATTCAGTGTCTTCTTGATGTCAATCCATTTCTTATGCTCGAAATCGTATGAACTAATAGGGTTGTATCCTTTTTCCTCGGCAAAGGCAAGCGTTTTTTTCATTACGTTGAAGCATTCCTCCATATCATAATTCAAATGGATGTTGTATGGCGAGACTACAATATAGGGATTGAATCGGTCTGATGCCTTGAGTTTTTGATAGAGATTGTCGTATTTCCAGATGGAGCTGCTTTGTAAGAAAAACACTACGGTGACAACATCTTTTTTGCGGATAGTTTCGATAGCTTTCTCCTGCAGCTTCCTGACCTTTTTCATCCTTCTTTTTTGAAACCAAGGTGATGCGGCGATGAAAAGGTCTCGGAAAATTATGGATTTGTATATTGTGTCAAGTAACATGCTGATTGATTCTTCTATTCAACTTCTTCAAATTCAGTATATTCTCCAAGGTTTGGGTCAATATGGGGATTCTGGGACTTTTTAGGCGTCTCTTGCATTTCATCTTCAACTTGTTGGCTCATTTGACGGTTGAGTTTACGAATCTTATGGCTGAATATCAGCTTGATAATCGTGCTGAAAGCGTAGAAGAACAAGACGATGACGAGTAATATTCTGAGAAGTCCCATGAATGTTTTATATTAAAAGGTGCTGCGAAATTACGGATTTTCCGCTTGCAAAGGTCGTTTTTTGCTCAAAATGTCTTTCCAAGCAGCTCCAAGAAACCCCAACCCGTAACCAAATAACTGGCAATAAGCTGCTGGAACAGAAAGTAATGCCACTTTCAAACTCTTGTTTTTCAGCAATGAATCGACAAAAACCATCAGGCAGTAGAGTAGGATAGGAGTGAACCAAAGCCAATGGCAGAAGATACCCAATAAAACCAACAACAAATTGCCGACCACAAACGCCGCTGGCAAAAGATGCACTAGTTTGAAAGTCTCGGGATACTTGTTCTTCAAGACCACACGCGCCTCGCCTGAATGTTTCACCTGACGGAAGAACGAGCTGAACTTGACGCGCCGTTTGTGGTAGACGAATGCTTCGGGGAAAAGGCGGCAACTGTAACCGCCTTTGAAGATTCTGGTACTCAAGTCAATGTCTTCGCCATAGCGCATGGGTGCAAAGCCGCCCAAGACCTCGTAAACGCTTTTCTTGATGCCCAAATTGAAGCTGCGGGGATAGAACTTGTCCATTTTTGCTTTGCCGCCACGGATGCCCCCTGTCGTGAAAAACGAAGTCATCGAATAATTGATGGCCTTTTGGATGGGTGTGAACGAAGGATGTGCGCGGTCGGGACCGCCAAAGGCATCGCAAGGCTCTCTGTCTAACTCCTCCTTGATGATTTCCAAGTAGTTTTCGGGTACGATAACATCAGAATCCAGAATGATGAGGTACTCGCCTTGGCTACGTTCTGCGCCGTAATTACGCGAGGGTCCTGGGCCGGAGTTAGGCTTGAAGTAATAGTTGACAGGCAGTTGATCGGTGTATTTTTGACAAACCGCATCACACTTTTCCGTCGAACCGTCTTCCACAACCACCACCTCAAAGTCCTTGAAGGTCTGATGGCATAAACTTTCTAATAGCTCATCGACTTCCTGAGGTCGGTTATAGACAGGTATGATAATCGAAAACAGCATTTTCATTATTTTTTGCAAAGATAGGGATTCTTTCCGTACTTTTGCGCTATCAAACGCGATTATCTCAAATGAAGAAACTGATTTCCCTTTTCACCAAGATTTTTCCCCGCCAGTGGCTCATCAAGTTGAGCTATCTGTTTAGCCTCTTAGTCCGTCCGTTTTATATCGGCAACAAGGTGGAATGCCCTGTCTGCGGCGGCCATTTCCGGAAGTTCTTGCCATACGGCTATGGTAAAGCTATGGATAACCGCTTGTGCCCCAAGTGCTTGTCTCTTGAAAGGCATCGTTTGTTGTGGCTTTATCTGAAAGAGAAGACGGATTTCTTCACCGCGCCATTGAAAGTGTTGCATTTTGCACCCGAACAACCCTTCCTGAAGCGTTTCCGCGCCTTGAAGAATCTCGATTACACCACCGCCGACCTTGATTCGCCCATTGCCGACTTGCATTTGGATGTTACCGCCATTGATCAGCCGAGTGACACATACGATGTGGTCATTTGCAACCATGTGTTGGAGCATGTCAACGATGCGAATAAGGCTTTTTCGGAAATCAAACGCATCTTGAAGCCTAGCGGCTGGGCGATTCTTTTGGTACCTATCAATCCTGATGTGGATACCTTTGAAGACCCGACTGTCACCGACCCGAAAGAACGTGAGCGTTTGTTTGGACAATAAGACCATGTGCGCCAGTTCGGCCGCGATTATGCCGAGGTGCTGCGC
>JAEEGI010026483.1_pt1 | contig 11166 bp, 7 predicted proteins | sample 8958751 | NCBI WGS metagenome assembly JAEEGI01 (sample SAMN16246545, study PRJNA631951) | gut metagenome | biome: gut microbiome; feature: rumen; material: KS-attached | host: Bos | place: Iran: Karaj | collected 2018-10 | reverse complement strand
CGTGTAACACGCATGCCCTCGACAGGATTCACACGAATAGCATAACTACGGATGGGTGCAAACGAAGCTGGCGCATAAAGTAGCGCCACATCAATGCCGCGCTCATCGGGCGAAGAAGGCATCAGATACTGATAGCCGGCATTACGCAACAGCGAGCGACGCGTGAAATCACGCATCACCGAATCGTTTTCAACCTCACATAATGCCACCAAATCAGGGATACCATTACCTTCATCCGAACACGAAAGCAATTCCTGAGCCACCATATTCAGTTTATGCCAATAACGTTTCGACGTCCAATGTCTGTCCGATTCAGGAAGGAATTCTGTATCTTGCTTACCAGCATCGTGAGTATAGTCAAACAAGTTTTCGCAGTTCAACTCTACAAATGTCAAGAAGCCCGATAACAGCAGACTGAGTATCATTTACGCTTGATTTTCCAGCCAAGCCCTGCCACAAGGATACTCGTGATAGGCGACAGGATATTGAAGAAACAATAAGGCAGATAAGTGAGCGTAGCCACACCAAGCACAGTGCTCTGGGTAAGTCCGCAAGTGTTCCAAGGAACCAGTACCGAGGTTACCGTTGCACCATCTTCGCAACTGCGACTCAGCAAACGGGCCTCGTAGCCACCTTTCTTATATACATCCTTAAACATCGAACTGGCCAGCATAATCGACAGGTACTGATCGGCCATCGCGATATTGCAGAACAGCGAGGTGCCAACCGTCGAAGCTACCAACGAAGCTGTACCACGCACCCAGCGCAGCACCACCTTCATCAAATCGGCCAGCTGTCCGGTTGCCGTCAGCGCGCCACCGAAAGTCTGTGCACAAATAATCAGCCAGATAGTCGGCATCATACCACCCATACCACTGGTCTGCACCAGATCGTTCAGCATCGGCACGCCCGTTTCAATATTCGTACTACCATAACATACCTGCATCATACCTTTGTAAGATGACAGGAAACCATCGTGACCCGAAATCTGTCGGATCAGGTCGGGCTGTACCAACAATCCTACCACAGCTGCCAACAGAATAGCCAGGAACAGTACCACCATCGATGGCCAACGGCGCGCAATCATCACACCCGTCAGTACAGGTACTATCAACAACCAAGGCGAAATCACAAACGTATGCTGCAAGCCGTCCATAAACTCCTGCACATTGCCATGACCCGATACGTTCATCATCAGTCCTGCAATCAGGAAGATAGAAAGCGATACCAAGAACGAAGGCACCGTGGTATAAAGCATATAACGGATATGCGTAAACAACGGCGTACCCGATACACTCGAAGCCAACACAGTAGTATCGCTCAATGGCGACAACTTATCACCAAAATAAGCACCTGTGATGATAGAACCGGCAATCCAGCCATCATCAAAACCATGTGCCTTACCGATACCCATCAGCGCCACACCGATGGTAGCAACGGTAGTCCACGACGAACCGATCATCAAACTCACCAATGCACACAGCACACTACTGCTCACCAAGAACACCTCGGGGCGGATAATCTGCATGCCATAGTAGATCATCGTAGGCACAATGCCCGATACCATCCAGGTTCCACCGATGGCACCGATCAACAAAAGGATAATGATAGCCGGTGTACAACTGGCTATCTTATCCGTTATCTCTTTTTCCAGATTCTCCCATTCCAGTCGTTTGGAGAAATGGCCTATTAACACACTAACTGCCGATGCCGCCAACAACGACACCTGACTGGCACCATCTAAAGTTGCGTTGCCAAAAACGGCAACGCAACATGTAATGAGTACTATCAGTACTATGAATGGGATAAATGAAATCATTTAGCAAACTTTTTCGAGACGCTTCATCATAGCGAACATGAATACTGCTGCTACCAAGCAAACGCCCAGGAACACACTCCAGCAGATCCAGAGGGGTACTGCACCCCACAGCAATCCACCTACTACAACAAGCTGATTACCGATGGCAGTAGCAACAAACCAGCCACCCATCATCATACCCTTGTACTTTGGAGGTGCAACCTTTGATACAAATGAGATACCCATTGGGCTGAGCAGCAGCTCACCGAATGTCAGCACCAGATAAACCATAATCAGCAGGTTTGGTGTAACATCAGCTACATGAACAGCAACAGGGTTACCATCAGCACCTACCTCGGTCTGAGGCATTGGCAGGCCGAATGATGAGAAGGCCATCAGTGCATAAGCGATAGCGGCCACAATCATACCATAAGCAATCTTACGGGGAGCAGATGGCTCCTTGCCCTTAGCTGCCAACGAACCGAAGATAGCCATTGATACTGGTGTGAGGGCTACTACATAGAAGGGATTGAACTGCTGGAAGATAGGAGCAGAAACAGTTACTGTACCCTCAGCATCATACTGAATAAACAGGAAAGCCAGTGCCAACACAATCACACCCAACGAGATAGCCTTTGCTTTTGGAGTCTTCGACTGGAACAGTGAGAACGAAGCATACACAATGAATACGATGGCTACCAGGTTCCATACGTCGAAGCACATAGCCTGCAGGCCCTGAGCACTCTGAGCAGTAAACTCATCGGCAAAGTATGTGAGCGACAAACCGTTCTGGTGGAAGGCCATCCAGAAGAAGATTACCACAGCAAATACCAGGCACAGAGCCACAATACGCTGTTTGGTTTCCTCCTTGGTGAGCTCAGGCTCGGTGCTTGCTGCATCAGCCTTAGCAGCCTTCTTGGTTCCACCCTCGGTATGACGGAAGGTTGAACGGAACATGTAATAGATGGCAATCGAGAGTACCAGCGATGCACATGCCACAGCAAACGAGAAGTGGTAAGCATCGTTAGATGAATAACCAAGCACGGTCTCGGCATACTCCTTGATACGGATGGCAGCAGTAGGTGCAAACAGGGCACCGATGTTGATAGCCATGTAGAAGATAGAGAAACCGGCATCGCGCTTATCCTTATACTGCGGATCGTTATACAAGTCACCCACCATTACCTGCAGGTTACCCTTGAACAAACCGGTACCAAAACCAATCAGCAACAGGGCAGCCAGCATCACTACCAGCGCTACGGTATCGCCACCAAGGGGCACCGACAGCAACAGATAGCCGGCAAACATAATGATGATACCTGTGGTAACCATCTTTCCGAAACCGAACTTATCAGCCAGGATACCACCAATCAGGGGCAGGAAGTAAACCAGCATAAGGAACGAACTGTAGATTGTGCCTGCCATAGCTGGCGACAATCCGTAATTAGCTCTCAAGAAAAGAGCAAACACGGCAAGCATGGTATAATAACCGAAACGCTCGCCTGTATTGGCCAAAGCCAACGCAAATAAACCTTTGGGTTGATTTTCGAACATAATTAATTATTTATTTGATTTTAGAATTCTTTGTTCTGATGATGTCAAACAGATAAGTACACTTAATCACGATGTTACCGAAGTTAGATCGCGAAAAATAGTCGCGTTTTGTGTTGCCATATATGTTACCTAATCCGTAGTAGTAGCGGCCTTCTATCATGAAATGTCCAAAGTGGCGATTGCTGAACTCAAGTCCTGCACCTACAGCAATACCATAATCAAACTTATTCTCGATGGCCATGGTATCCTGTGCCACCACATGCGATGCACGCAGGTCACCATACATGTAGTCGGGACCGAATTTTCCATCTTTGATTGCTGGGTTAAAGGCAGGATCGTGCACATCAAAATTGCTCTCCACCTTATCGTTCAGATAGAATCCTATCTGAGGACCCAAATGGATAAAGGCCTGCACGCCATTGCGCTCACGGCCCCAGCCCAGTCGGGCCAGCAGTGGTATCTGCACGTAAGTCATCTTACGTTTATACTCCAGATTCTGCGAAGGATCGGTATGCAGGGGCACGGGCTGATCGTTCATATCCCATATCTTTTCCTGCCAACCTATCTGTGCAAAGTTCAGCTCAGCCGTTACAGCACAGATACTACTGAAATATTTCTCACAAGTGTAACGGGCCGTGATACCACCGGTAATGCCACCTAACATCGACTGTGGTACCTTCGACACAAACGATACATTACTCATTACATAACCGCCGTTCACACCAACAGCCAAGTCGTTACGATAGTCACCTACCTGAGCAACTGCCGTTGCAATGAAAAAATGGAAAAATGAAAAAATTACAAATATACGCTTTATCATCCTTACATTCCTCATTCTTTAGAACTTAATCGTTTCCACGCGGCTATCGCGGGTGTAGTGAACAAACAATTGTGTATGGTTACGCAATCCGCCATTGCCATAACGCTCAAACTGCAATGGTGTCTGCACATAGTCGGGATTACTCTCTGCACCCAAGAACTTACGTCCCTCGCGGTGCAAGCCCATCAGGAAGAAGTAAGCATGATCGAAACCTGTCAGTGCAAAGCGAGGCAGATTGTTCTGCATATCGGTATGGAAATTCCAACGGAACTTCTGCTGCAGACGCTTGGTTGATGCCGACAGCGGATTATAGTAGAACACCGACGGTATGTAGGTATTAAACTTATAGAAGTTCTCTAAGTGCGTACGGGTGTACATCAACCACTCGGTATAACCAAACATGGTAATAGTCAGATCAGGATCGGTTACCTTCAAACCATTCAACTTTGAGAAAGCAACACCCAGTTCAGGCGAACGACCGGTATTCAGTATCACCACATTAGGCTTGGTACGACTGAATGCCTTTGAGAAATCGCTCTCGCCTGATTTCAGATTGGTAATGTTACATGTCATCTTCTGCTGCTCCAACTGGCGACGCAGGGCTGTGGTAAACTCACCCTTATTACTGGTAGAGTCGTTACAGTCGATAATCACCGTATGGTAGTTCTTGAATCCCTTCACAAAATGCTCGATAGTGGCCGAGTTCTGGGTAATATGACTCTGGTACACCTGATAGATGTACTTATTATCGGCCAACTGGGGCGCATTGATAGAGAATGGGATCAGCAGTTTAATCTTATGTTTCTCGACGAAAACCGACAAGGCAGCCATCTGCTTAGAGTAGAGAGGACCGATAATCAGGTCGCACTTGGCAGCAGCCTCATCATTCAGAATCTCGTTGATATTGCCGTCCTCAGCAGCATTCCAGGCATGGATATCAACCGAAACGCCACGCTGCTTCAAGCTGTCGCAAGCCATCAGCACACCACGGTAGTACTCTACCATGCGCTTGCCGTCGCCATTCACATTGTGCAGCGGCAGCATCACACCCAGTCGGATGGCACGCTTACGTACATCATCGGTAGCATCCATATCGGGCTCTTTGGCCACGGGGGCTGCTACCTGCAGGGTAGCAAACGGAATCTTCAGCACGTCGCCTTTCTTCAGTTCGTAACCAGGCTCGCTCATCTCGGGGTTAGCCTTCATCAGCTGTTCGATGGTGAGATCATACATACGCGAAATGCCGAAGATGGTTTCCTTCTTCTTCACCTTATGCAATCCGCGTATCTGTTCACCCTCTTGAGCCGAGGCCACACCAACTGTCAGACAGAGGGCAGCTAAGAACAAAAAATATCTTAAAACTCGCGTCATATTTTCAAAATTTAGTCATTTCGCGTACAAAAGTACTAAATAATTATCAAATATCCGCTCGGTTTTACCGCTTTTTTTAAAAAAGAATTGCCAATTATCAATTTTTTAGTATCTTTGCACTTTAAATGAGTAAAAAATGATATTTCGACAGATAATTCCTACCGTTTTAGCCTTGTTTGCATCGCTTTCGGTCAGCGCACAGACCGATTCGGCTGCCATCGACTCGACTACCAATACAGGTGTCGAAAGCAAGCTCATTATGCCCAATACCTTTACACCCAACGGCGATGGGCATAACGATATTTACAAGGCCAAGGAATACCGCAACTTATCCGAGTTCCGCGCGTACATATTTAATAGGTGGGGACAGAAACTCTACGAGTGGACCGATCCTGCCGAAGGATGGGATGGCAAATATCATGGAAACGATGTAAAACCTGGTGTTTACTTTGTGCTGGTAAAAGCCCGTGGCACCGACGATGTGATATACAACATACGCAAAGACGTAAACTTACTAAGAGGAGATGAACAGAGAAGATGAAAAGATAAATGTGTACGGTGCTCGTGTACACAACTTAAAGAATATTGATGTAGAGATTCCCCGCAATTCGCTCACGGTGATTACGGGATTGAGTGGCAGCGGCAAATCGTCGTTAGCCTTCGACACCATCTTTGCCGAAGGCCAGCGCCGCTATATCGAAACATTCTCGGCCTACGCCCGCAACTTTCTGGGTGGTATGGAGCGCCCCGATGTAGATAAGATTACCGGCCTGTCGCCAGTTATCAGCATCGAGCAGAAAACCACCAACAAGAACCCACGTTCAACAGTTGGTACTACCACCGAGATTTACGACTATCTGCGTCTGCTCTTTGCCCGAGCCGGTCGTGCCTATAGCTTTGCTACAGGCGAGGAGATGGTACGCTACACCGAAGAGCGTGTGCTGGATATGATTACGCACGACTATGCCGGTCATAAAATCTACATCCTGGCACCACTCGTTCGCAGTCGTAAAGGTCATTACCGCGAACTGTTCGAGAGTATGCGCCGCAAAGGCTATCTGCATATCCGTGTAGATGGTCAGATGCTCGACATTGTACAGGGCATGAAAGTGGATCGCTACAAGAATCACGATATCGAGGTTGTGGTTGATAAGCTTAAAGTGCCCGATACACCAGATGTAGAGCGCCTGCAGAAGTCGATTTCCCTGGCTATGAAACAGGGCGACGGACTGATTATGATTCTTGATCAGGACACGGGCTCTGTCAAGCATTTCTCAAAGCGCCTGATGTGCCCCACCACAGGCATCAGTTATAGCGACCCTGCCCCAAACAACTTCTCGTTCAACTCGCCCCAAGGCGCCTGTCCACACTGTAAGGGATTGGGCGTTATCAACGAGATCGATCTCGACAAGGTAATTCCCAACAAGCAGGCCACCATCCGTGAGGGCGGTATCGTGCCTCTTGGCAAATATAAAAACCAGATGATATTCTGGCAGGTAGAGGCTATCCTGAAGAAGTTCGAGTGTGATTTAAATACCCCTATCGCCGACATCCCCGACGATGCGATGACCGAACTACTCTATGGTTCGCTAGAGGATGTACGTATCGATAAGGATCTGGTACGCACATCGAGCGACTATTTTGTATCGTTCGATGGTATCATTAAATACCTGCGTGGTGTGATGGAGAACGACGACTCGTCGGCTGGACAGAAATGGGCCGACCAATTCCTGGCCGAAATTACCTGTCCTGAATGTCATGGTCAGCGACTGAATCGCGAGGCCCTCTCCTACACATTCGGTGGTCGCAATATCGCCGATTTGGCCAATATGGATCTGATTGATTTGCGTAAGTGGATCGACGAACTGGAAATAGGCAATAACTTATCGAAACAGGAATATACCATCGCCAAAGAGATTCTGAAGGAGATCAAAACCCGTTTGGATTTCCTGCTCGATGTAGGTCTCGACTATCTGTCGCTCAACCGCCAGTCGGCAACCCTGTCGGGTGGTGAGAGTCAGCGCATCCGACTGGCTACTCAGATTGGCTCGCAGCTCGTTAATGTGCTCTACATTCTCGACGAGCCATCTATCGGATTGCACCAGCGCGACAACGAGCGACTCATCAACTCGCTCAAGGAACTACGCGATATCGGTAACACTGTGATTGTAGTAGAGCACGACGAGGATATGATGCGCAGTGCCGATTACATCGTGGATATCGGTCCACGTGCCGGGCGTAAAGGTGGCGAGGTAGTGTTCCAAGGCACTCCTGCCGAGCTATTGAAAACCAATACCCTCACAGCGCAATACCTCAACAAATCGCTCACCACTCACGTTGCACCGCTCACCCCGAGAAAGGGTTCTGGTCAGAGTCTGGTACTGCGCGGTTGTACAGGTAATAACCTCAAGCATATCGATGCCGAATTCCCATTGGGTAAGCTCATCGTAGTTACCGGTGTGAGCGGCTCAGGTAAGAGTACCCTCATCAACGAGACGTTGCAACCCATCCTGTCGCACCATTTCTATCGCTCGCTCAAACGCCCTATGCCCTACGAGAGCATCGAGGGTCTCGACCTGATAGATAAGGTGGTGAGTGTGGATCAGAGTCCTATCGGTCGCACACCGCGCTCTAACCCAGCTACTTATACAGGTGTATTCTCCGATATCCGCTCGCTGTTTGTGAACCTGCCTGAGGCTAAGATTCGTGGTTACAAACCTGGCCGATTCTCGTTCAATGTCAAGGGTGGTCGTTGCGAAACCTGCGGCGGTAATGGATATAAGACCATCGAGATGAATTTCCTGCCCGACATCCAGGTGCCTTGCGAGGATTGTCATGGCAAACGTTATAACCGCGAAACCCTCGAGGTGCGCTACAAAGGTAAGTCGATTGCCGATGTGCTCGATATGACCATCAATCAGGCTGTGGAGTTCTTCGAGAACGTGCCCGACATCCTGCGAAAAATCAAGAGCATTCAGGATGTAGGTTTGGGTTATATCAAATTAGGTCAGCCCTCTACCACCCTCTCTGGTGGTGAGAGTCAGCGCATTAAACTGGCCACCGAACTCTCCAAACGCGATACAGGCAAAACCATGTATATTCTCGACGAGCCCACCACGGGTCTGCACTTCGAGGATATCCGCATCCTGATGCAGGTACTTCAGCAACTGGTTGATCGTGGCAACACCGTGATTATCATCGAGCACAATCTCGACGTGATTCGACAAGCCGACTGGATTATCGACATCGGTCCCGAAGGCGGTCGTGGCGGCGGCGAAATTCTCTGTGCCGGCACTCCCGAACAAGTAGCAAAAAGTAAGCGAGGCTACACACCTCGCTTTATCAAGGAGATATTAGACAAATAAGAATTGAAAAGCGGAAGGCAACTTCACCTCTACCCTAACACTAACCTTGTTCTACTATCAGGGTAAAGCATGGTTAGTATTAGGGTAAATTTGTAAGCAAATAGCAACTTTTGCTTACTTTTTATTAAAAAGTTGGCAAAATGTTTGGCGGTTTGAAATTAAATATATACTTTTGCAGCCGAAATGTTATAAAGACAACATAGAATATGAACAGAATTCAGAACAACTATTGGTGGTGGCAGAGCTCGAGATTAAATAGTCGCGAGGTTTAATGCCGTATACCTATAGATATAGTATAAAAAGGCTCGTCGCGACAGCGACGGGCCTTTTTTAATTAAACATTGAAAATTGAAAATATAAATAGATATGGAAAATTATTTTGCTGACGAGAAAGGTTTTTACGGAGAGTTTGGCGGGGCGTATGTTCCCGAGATACTCTACAAGTGTGTACACGACCTGCAGGAGGCTTACCTGCCCATCATTGAGAGTGAAGAGTTTAAGGCAGAATACCATGCCCTGCTGAAAGACTACGTTGGTCGCCCCAGTCCACTGTATTACGCTAAGCGTATGAGCGAGAAGTACGGCTGTCAGCTGTACCTGAAGCGCGAGGACCTGAACCATACTGGTGCCCACAAGATTAACAACACCATCGGACAGATTCTGCTGGCCAAGAAGATGGGTAAAACCCGTATTACTTGCGAGACAGGTGCCGGACAGCACGGTGTAGCCACCGCTACAGTATGTGCACTGATGAATATGAAGTGCGAAGTGTTTATGGGTGCAACAGATGTGGAGCGCCAGCACACCAACGTTGAACGCATGAAGATGCTGGGAGCCACTGTAAACCCAGTACGCACAGGTAATATGACCCTGAGCGATGCCTGCAGCGCTGCTATCCGCGACTGGTGCTGTCACCCACGCGACACCTACTATCTGGTAGGTAGCACCATGGGCCCACACCCCTACCCCGACCTGGTAGCCAAGATGCAGGCTGTGATCAGCGAAGAAATCAAATGGCAGCTAGAGGCCCAGATTGGTCGCGACTATCCCGACTATCTCATCGCCTGCATCGGTGGCGGTAGCAACGCAGCCGGCACCATCTACCACTACGTAAACGAGGAGCGTACCAAGATAGTACTGGCTGAGGCTGGCGGACACGGTTGGCAGACCGACCATACTGCGGCTACCATTCACAAAGGTACAACCGGTATTCTGCATGGCTCAAAAATGCTGGTGATGCAGGATGAGAACGGACAGATACAGGAGGCATTCACCATCTCGGCAGGTCTGGATTACCCAGGCGTAGGACCTATGCACTGCAACATGGCCAAGAAAGGTCGCAGTAAGGTGCTGAGCATCAACGACGATGAGGCTATCCGTGGCGGTTACGAGCTGACCCGCATGGAGGGTATCATCCCCGCCATCGAAAGTGCCCACGCCATTGCAGCACTCTCGAAACTCACGTTCAAGAAGGACGATGTAGTAGTGCTGACGGTAAGCGGTCGCGGCGATAAGGACGTAGAGACCTATCTGAAGAATAAGGCTATGGCTGGTGAATACGGAAATTTTTGATTGAACATTGAACATTATGAGTACTTTCAATTATACAACTACAAGCAAAACCATTCTGGCGGATTTGTATACGCCAGTGGGGGTATATATGCGACTGAGAGATTTGTACCCACAGAGCGCGCTGATGGAAAGTTCGGACTATCACGAGAAGGACAACTCACGCTCGTTTATCGGTATCGAGCCCATGGCCAGCGTAGCTATCGGTCACGGTATGGCCACTATCACCTACCCTGATGGCACCACACTGCAGCACGAGGTAAACAAGGATTACCGCAGCGATAAGGCTATCCACGAACTGATAGATCGCATACACGTAGAGGGTGACGATGCCAAGCTTTGCGGACTGTTTGGCTATACCAGCTTCAATGCCGTACGCTACTTTGAAGATATCAACGTAAAGGACGAGACTCAGGCTAAGAACGATGCCCCCGACTTGCTCTATATATTATATAAGGTGGTGATTGTGTTCGACCACTTTAATAATACCATCAAGCTTGTTTCGCTGGAAGCCCCCTCCAACCTCCCCCAAAAGGGTGAGGCTCAGGTGGATGTGATTCTTAAAGCCATGAACAAGGCAAATGTAAAGGCATACGATTTCCATCCTGTAGGCGATGTGCGCTCTACCTTGACAGATGATGAGCATCGTGAGAACATCCGTCGAGGCATTAAGCACTGTCTGCGTGGCG
>JAEEGI010026482.1_pt1 | contig 11167 bp, 3 predicted proteins | sample 8958751 | NCBI WGS metagenome assembly JAEEGI01 (sample SAMN16246545, study PRJNA631951) | gut metagenome | biome: gut microbiome; feature: rumen; material: KS-attached | host: Bos | place: Iran: Karaj | collected 2018-10 | reverse complement strand
GCCCATGGCTTGTGCGGCCACCGCTTCCACGCTGGGCATGGCGTTGGCGCTCTTGTATCCGGCAATGTCCTGGTCTACATCGCCCAGCTCCTCCTCAATCACTGCCAGTCGCTCCTTGATAAATTCGTTGGTCGATATGCTGATTTGGTTGCGGTTTGCCACCCAGTTCTCGTTGTAGATGTTGACGATGGTCTTCAGGATGTTGTCGGCCTGAGCGATGGAGTTGTCGGTGCACTCAATGTCGATGATGTTCTTTGTCTGTGGTTTCAGGCTGGCCGTGATGAGGCTGCCGTAGTGTTGCGAGGCCTCCACAAACCCCACTCGCTTCACCAGTATCTCTTGGCGCATCTCTTTCTTATAGTAGAGCGAGGGCTTCAGCAGCATCTTGCCGATGGGTGTCTGCGTGGTGTCGTTCATGTGGATGTCGAAGGCCCCGGCTAAGGGTTCGCCTTGCAGCATCATCTCCGAGATGTTGGCGGTGTTGTCGCCAGTCAGCTTCAGCTTGAAGTCTAACTTTACGTCGTCGGCCAGGTCGATGAACTCTATCTCCACGGGCAGCGTTGCAGCATAGAGTGTTTCGTCGCGGAAAAAGCCGGGACGGCGGTAGCTGATGTCGAGGTGCAGGCGCTTCACCATCTCGTAGATGGCGGCTGGCGAGTGGATGGCGACTATTTCGTCGGAGATGTTCGACGAGAGGTTGTTCACGCCCAGGTCTTCTATCAGCTTGATGTCGTTCGACTTCTCACCGCTGTTCTTCACCAGGATGGAGGTGGTTCGTGTGTAGATTTTCGGTGTGCGGAGCAGATAGAGTGTTGCGGCTCCCATGAAGAGGACTAATGAGAGCACGAACCATGGCCAGTGGCGCAGACACACCATCAGCATGTCGGTGATGCTGAGCGACTCTCTGCTGGGTGTCCGTTGGCTGTAGGCAGTTGTCTTTTTGGTTGCCATTTTCTGTTGTTTGGTGGTTATGTTGATGTTTAAAGTGAAGAGTGAAGTTGCCCCCTTGGGGGCAGAAGGGGTGCTCACCACTCACTTCAAGATGTTATATATCAACAGTGCTGTTGACATCAGGGTCGAAAACATGCTGAACCAGAAGCTTGGCGTGAACGCACTCGACCCCATCACCGTGCTGGCGCGTTTCGCCTTGTCGTTGGGCTCCACGTAGATGACATCGTTCTGTCGGATGTAGTACACCGGTGAGTGATAGATGTCTTCCGCACTTGTCAGGTCTACCCGGTAGGGCACCTGCTTGTCGCCCTCTTGTCGCATCACCAGCACATTCTTTCGCAGTCCGTTAATTTCCAGGTCGCTGGCCATGGCGATGGCATCAAGCAGGGTGATGCGGTCTTTGTTGATCATCTTCACTCCCGTCCCGGTGCTGCCCAGTACTGAGAACGACATGTTGTAGAAGGCCACCGTGACCACAGGGTCCTTGCAGAGGCTCTCGCTGATGAGGCGGTTCTTGATGGTCTTGCCCACCTCGTCGCGCGTCATCCCCTCTATCTTGATGTTTCCCAGCACAGGGAAGTCAATCTCGCCGTTGGTGTCAACGGTGTAAGGGGCGTAGTTCTGCCCACCGGCCGTCATGGTGTTTATTGCTCCGTTGCGACCTGAAATATTGAACAGGTTCATCAGCTGTTCATCTCGGCTATGCACGAAGATGCTCAACTTGTCGCCGGGATAGAAGCGGATGTAGCCGTCGCCCTGTGTCTGGATGGCTTCGTTGGTCTTCACATCCTGCAGATAGGCGATGTCAGCGGGTGTCTTGCACGCACCGAGCAGCACTACTGCCATTAGCAGCACAAATGTAGTCTTTTTCATCTTTCTATGTTTTTTGTTTCTTCTTCTGTCAGTAGTCTCATGTAGCCTCTTGGAACGTCCATTATTGCCACCGCCATCTCCTTGCCTATGGGAATAACGATGCCACGGTTGCCCCTGATGCGCTTGATGCGTCCCACCACTCCAGCAAATGGCCCCTCGGTGATTTGCACCTCCTGGCTGGGCTTGCAGGCGTAGTTCATGTTGTCGAGAAACACCACCTTCTCGTTCTCCTCGGCGGTGACGCGTTTGAAGTCATCCATCCTTTTTTCCGAGATGTAGAGCGCCTCGCTGCGCTTGGCCAGCTTCTCGTCGAACGACGGGTGCATCACGAAGCGCAGCGGCTCGTAGTCTTCGTGGCTGCTCTTCGCCCGCTTCAGCCGCTCCAACGAGGAGTGGACAAAGATGTAGTTCACAAGATAGGGCACGAAGTCCATCTTCGTGGGGCTTACTTTGATGAAGCGCATGGGGGCATAGGTCTCGTCAATGTCGTCGTCGTTGCCCATGAGGTCCATCAGCGTCTTCAGTCGCGAGAGGCTGGAGTTCCTTATCCGCATAACAAACCAGTGGGGTTCGTTTTCTTTCAGCATGTTGTCAACAGGGCTTTTGGCGTAGGCACATTTCTTGGGGTCACCACATCGGGGGCATGTGGAGACGAAGTAGGCATTGTCCGAGGGCATTGTCTGTAAATGTACTGAATGCCAGTGACATTGATAGGCAATCGTGATGGTTGGTTCCCAATGGACTTTATTTAGATGTCTTGAAATGTCGGCTGCAAAATTACAATAAAAAATGCACAAAACAGGCGTTTCCTCCGAAAAAAACACCTGCGGCATCATTTTATTGACGAGAGTTGTAAACACTTTTGACATCACGCCCAAGTAAACTCATTTGTGCCTTTTTCGAGGGGGATCATTTTTGCTATATGATCCAGGCTCAAAGTGAAGCATTTGCTTCTGCGATACCGCGCCAGCCCCCTACCCCTGCAAGTGGACTACCCTTTATGCACTTATCCTATCAAAAGTGCCCCCACCGCTCTTCTCCGCCACTGTAAGGCAATTGCTCCCTCCTCGCCATGTTTTTCGAGTGTCGCCTCAGCGGATTTAGTCCACCGCAAATTGGGAACAGGCGATGGGGAAGCGGGGAAAAACACCGTGCCTTTTGGGTTGGCAGCGGACGGGGACATGATTGGCAGCGGCCGCTGCCAATGATGGCAGCGGGCGGGAACAATGATGGCAGCGGCCGCTGCCAACCGTTTTTTTCACCTTGTCCACATTGTTTAAGTTGTCGGCGCGACATCGCTTGCCAACAAAGTGACGCAAGAACACCAAATTTTCAATTGGAATGCTCCCAACGAAAATTGTGGCTTCTTCCAGTGAAAAGGTTTGTCAGCAAATGGAAGAAGTTACTCCTGCAACTGCGTAGAGACCTGAGGGGCTGTCCCCTCAGTGGGTTTGGGATTGATGACGAGTTTCTACTTTCTTTTGTGTAACATTTTCTTTGCCGTATGTATCATCTTCGCTTCCCCGTGCCTCTGAACCCCCAAAATTTCTGCATTTTTGTCTAAAATTGACAGTGGGCACCTTCATTTTGTTAAAAATAGACAATAATGGTTCGCGTTTTTTTTCGTAAATTTGCAAGCGGAAACCATTTCCTATCATAAATAAGTGCGTGAAAACCGTCCTGTGGATGTTTAATGACGATTATCAACTTAAAACATACGATTATGAAAAAGATTAAATTATTGTTGGCACTTTTCCTGCTATGCGTGGGAGGTGCACAGAGCGTGTGGGCTCAAAAAAAGCATTTTGTAAAAGTGGAGGAGCCTGTAACTATCGATAATCTAACATTTGTTATTTATGAAATACATGAATGCCCTGAGGGAAGTATGGTTTGGTACCAAAACGGCTCTTATGCTGTGCTGACAGGCATCAGTGGCACAGAGGAGAATGTTGTGGTTCCATCTACTATTAATATGTTTACTTCAGTGCTATATGTCCATGGTACCATTTCGAACAGTTATGTCAAGACCTTGACTTTTGAAAGCGGTATTCGCTTTGCTGGAACTCTCGATAGTGATCCACCATACGATCGTGATGATCATCTGTTTGTCGGACACTTAGATTGTCCGAATCTTAATACCATTATTTTTAACGACAAACCTAATTTGAATGAATTTCAATATGCCACTTCTATTCCTGCCTTGCAATGCCCAAACCTGAAGGACATCTATTTCAAAGGTAGTTCTGTGCCAGATTATTCTACAATATATGGTCTTCCTCCAACTTGGGATAAAATCTGCACGGCTCCTGCGAGCAACATTACTGCGCATGTGGCCGCTTGGACGCAGGAGCAGTGTGACCAGAAGCATCTGAGCGCCAATATATGGAAAGAGCTTAAAGCCGTGGTGCCCTATATCACTACACATACCGCAACGTTAAGTAGCAACGGCGGCGGAGAGATTCAGTTATGGAGGAATTCATTCACTGATGGTCTATTGGAATACACTCTTAGTAGCAATGGTGGGCAGGAAACCATGACGCTCTACGATGACTTCCGCAAATACGAGCTTCATATCTACTATTCTGGACAAAAACCAAAACTGATACGCAACGGAACGGAAGTCAACACTATCGTATCGGACTTCGGCTACTGCTACTATAAAGAGTCTGATCCGATGGGTGTCGATAGCTATCAGGTCGTCTATGAAGGGCCTCGCAGCCTTCGACTTGTCAATTTCGGCAATGGTAGCGTTAAGCTCACTGGTCAAGTTAACGGGGTGCAAAAGAGTCATATTATAAATGGAGCTATAGAAGCATCTTATAGCTTTGACAAAACACAGCCTGTCAGTGTGGAGATAACTCCGGAGAACGATTATAAGGTGCGGAAGATAGTACATTGGGGTTCTATACCAGTGCCATTTGATGAGAATGAAACTACTGGAGTTGCATCTACGGTTTACCATTTCGCCAATGATGGTACAGAAGAGTCGTTGAAAATTTACTATCAGAAGAAAACCATTCCCGACGGTACGCAGTTTAATGTACATATGTCGGTGGAAGGAGCACAAGGCTCGTGCCGTGTTAATATAGGCGATGGAGATAACGATTGGAGAGACTATGGTAATACCATTCCTTATGATGAAATGGAACCAGGAGATATGTTCGATGTGATTGGCGTCTATCACTCAGATGAAGACCAGTATGTAGAGTTCTGGACCGTCTATGATTTCGGAGAGTATCAAGAAGAAGGAATCGTTAACTCAGTCAAGGTATATGCCAATGGTGAGCTTGCTCAAGCGGAAGAAACCAATGCCAATGATGGAGACCACTATTATATACCACTTGACGGTGGCGACACGGACATACGTGTTGTCTTCGAGAGCAATGGCCGCCAACTGTCGGGAAACAATGGCAGCGGTGGCACTCTGGCTATCTACAAGGAAGGCAGCAACGACGCTTTGTCGACCTACCCATCTGGAAGGTTTGTTTGGCTCACTCTGCCAAAGACAGGAACTTACTATGCTGTTGTCACGCCTGACATGGGGAAGACCGTGACGGCAGTCCTCAGGGATGGTAAACTGTTGCTTTCGCCCAACAGCTTCCTGCAAAGTGATGGCACCTATCGCATCCCCTTGGAGAAATTTGGCGAAGGAGAAACCTCCTATCAGCTGTCCATAGCTTATGGCGACGAGTCCTACTACACATTTGACCTTGCCGTAGTGGGCGACGGCTCGCTGACATGCATTCCTTTCAAAGAGGAAGACGGAAATATTCAGGCTATCCGTGAGGTGACGGCATCCGAGACGGAGGGACGCAATCAGATGGTGAAGGCCTATCGCAACGAGATGGGTGAAACCGGTTATGTTGAGTTCCACTTGAGTGTTCCCCAGGAGGGCGAAACCGTGAAGGTGTATTTGGATGGCGTGGACGTAACAGACAAATTTGCCTTAAAGGATAATCTGAACAATCAGTATCTGCTTGGATTTATTTCGTCGACACCTGCTGAGGGACAACTGTGTGAACTCAGTTCGGCATCGGTGCTGGCCATCTACGAGAAAGATGCCAATGATGTCACCTGGAAGGCTTCTATGGTTGGAGATACGGGTACCAATGAATACGTCGTAATAATGGTTGCAGGAGGCGATTTCGAGATTGACCTCTATCCCGCAACACCCACACAAACAGATGCATTTGACCAGTCAGAGATTGATACAAGTTTCGGGCTGTATGTCTATGCGGAACCAGACAAGATTGTTCAATTGTTCTTTAATGGCGATGACTACACAGACTTACTTGAGGGGGAAGGGGAAGAAGATGGTCTTATGGTATATAAGATTGAAGGCGACAACTATGCCCAATTCTTTGTCGATGGCGACTGGGTTGTTAATTTCACGAAGAAGCCCGCAGATGATATGCTGACGGCCTCGCTTGTGCCGTCTAATGGCTGGGTATTGTATTTTGGCGATGGTAATACTATTTCGGATTATGGTGATAATTCGAGAATTGTGAAATTCAGAAAGGGTAGCGACGTCGTGATTTCACCTTATAACCTTATTCCTGGTATGTATGATGTTCACCTCTATGTGAACGGAGTAGACCGTTTTAGTGAGCTTGAAGACAACGAGAATGATGAAAAAGAGCTGCGCCTGCAGAATGTCACCGAGGACCTCGTGATAGAAGTGAAGTATGAATTGAAGTCTGTCGATATCTCTACGTTCTCCTCCAAGGGCGGTACAACGACAATCTCTTATACTAATACTGATGGTGGCGTGAGTAACCATACTTTAGAAGTTGACCAATTGGGTATGTGCTATTCGATGAAGCCCCATTCTGATGTCACCTTCACTTTCCACCCACAGGATGGCTATGAGTTGGGACTGGTGCTTTATGAATACGAACGAATTATTGGAGACGACTGCGATGTGCAGCAGCAGAATGATGGTTCGTATAAGTTCGTGCTGCCTGCCGAACAGTTTGTGAAAGCCTATCCTTCTATCACTGTCATCTACAAGAAGATTGGCACTGAAATGAACTACGACGTGAATGGTGACGGCGATGTGACCATCACCGACGCCGTGCTCATCGTGGACGAGATTTTGAATCAAGAACCCTAAATTCACTCGAGCGGGAGGGGGGAAAGTCCCTCTCCCGAGCTACGCTTGCCTACCCGCCTGCCTGTCCGTCTCGTGCGCGCGCAATATAATAAAGTGTAATAATAACCAAATAGAACTATACCAATATGAAGAAGCTAAACAAACTACTCGTTCTGTTGCTTCTGGTGATGTCGTGCAGCGTCATTGCCCAAGAGCAGCTTTACAAACTGACAAACTGACAAACTGACTATGTAGCTGAATTCTACTTTTCTACTTTTCTACTTTTCCACTTACCCCATGTCCTTAGGGTTAATTATTATAATATAATAATTAAAATATATAAATATAATAATATTTCATCAATTCAATAGGTCGATAGGTAGTTAAAAGTAGAAAGTAGAAAAGTAGATATTTTTGCGTAACTGCCTGATAATTCCCTGCATTTCGTAAAAAAAGCCCCTCCCCTGCGGTGCGTTTTTCATAGATTGGAGCGCTGCAAATTTCAAAAAAACGATACCAAATGATGAGTAAGCGTTTGCAAAGAGGGATAAAGAAAACGATAATCCGCTCAACATCAGGCGCAGCACGTCGAAATGGCAGGGGCTGGCTCCGCTTCGTTTTATCACCACTGCTGCCATTGTGTGGACTTTTTCAGGTGGACTCAATTAGTAACCGTTAAATAATTTTTTTTGCGCAATTCGTCGTCAACCGTAGGGATAGACCTTGTGTCTGTCCGCAAACGAAATGTCACAAGGTCACACAACGTTTTTCTTTGCATTATCCGAAAAAAATGGTGGAAAAAGTTGCACATTCCAATTTTTATTTGTAAATTTGCAAAGGAATTGAAAGTTAGCAGCATACACAACATGAAAACCAAACAAACAAAAAAGCATCTGGTGCGCGTAGCCATAACGCTGCTCGTAGCATTACTCTGCCCCGTTACGGGGGCCTGGGCGCAGGAAACGTTTGTTTTTGCCGGTTTCTCCGTTTCCTATAATTGGGGAACGGGTGAATGTAGATCGCTCATCGATGGTAAGTACACTAGTTGTAATCACTCCAAATGGTGTGTAGAATCCAATCAAAGGCTTAGGCCTACGTCGGGCTCTGCCCAAGAATGCTATTGGTTGGAATTCAACTCTGCTTCACCCATTAACGTGGAAAGCTACATCCTAACCACGGCTAACGACAACACTGAATATCCAGGGCGCAACCCAAAGTCATGGCGTCTCGAAGGCAAGCTCAACGCGAGCGACAATTGGAATGTCCTCTCTTGGGTCGAAAACGACGCGACGATGCAGGATGTGAACTTTACCGACTATGAGTTCCCGATAACCAATCGGGGCAGTTACCAGTATTTCCGCTTCTTGGTCTTCGCCACGCAAGGCAGCGACACCTTGCAGCTCGAAGAGTTGCGCTTCAGGGGAAGCGCCAACCCCACCTATATGGCCTGTGCCACCGTAAGCGGCCTACAGCGCAGATACCAGTACACTGGCTCATCCATCCCCCTCGACTATCTCGTGTGCGACTATAATGGCAACCAGCTCACCCAGGGCACCGACTTCTATGTAGAAATCATTAGAGACAACAATTACAAGAGCGAGGTCAAGGAAAAGGGCACCTATACCCTCGCCTTCAGAGGCAGAGGCAGCTACAGCGGTGTGCTGAACGCCACCTTCGAAGTGGGCGATGGCTCGCAGACGGAATTTCAGATTGGCGGAGGCACTGACCAAAGCGCGTACTTGCCTATCGATGCCTATTATAACTATTGCCTCACACAGCAGCTGTACACAGGCGACGAGATACATGCGACAGGCACCATCAACAGCATTGCCTTCAAGAACGTGGGGACGGAAAAGACACGCAGCATCGACATCTACCTCGTACTCACCGACAAGTCATCTTTCAGCGGTAGCAACGACTGGATCTCCGTCAGTGAATCCGACAAGGTGTTTAGCGGCGAAGTGAATTTCATCAGTGGCGACTGGACTACCATCACGCTCGACACACCCTTCGCCTACGACGACAGCTACAACCTCGCCGTCATTGTCGATGACAATACAGGCAGCTATACGAGTAGCACGAATTTCCTTGCTTATAGAACCAGCAAGAACCAGGCGCTGTATGCACGAAACGACGGCACCGACTACGACCCGGAAAATCCGCCAAGAAATGGCATTAACGCTCCCAGTAAGAACCAGCTGCTGCTCGGCATGGAGATTGGCGACGTGGGAATCTGCCCCCTACCGACGCCCCCGACGATGGGCTCCATCACCATCCACTCGGCCATGGTGACGTGGGCTGGCAGGGGTGACACATGGAACCTGCAGTACAAGGCTGCCGCAGCAACCGACTGGACAACGGTGACCGGTCTGATCGCCCGAAGCTACCCCCTGAGCGGTCTCTTTCCAGGCATCGACTACCAGGTGCGCGTGCAGACCGTCTGCGGTGCCGACAACACCAGCCCCTGGGTCACCACCAGCTTCACCACTCCCACCATCTTCCAAGGCGCCGGCACTATCAGCAATCCGTGGCTCATCACAACCAAGGACGACTGGGACAACCTCGCTGCCGAGGTGGCTGCTGGTCATACCTACGAAGGAGAATACCTGGAGATGAATGCCCACATCGGCACCGCCGCCGAGCCTGTCACCCGTATGGTGGGTGGCCAAGGCAAGCCTTTCTCTGGCCATTTCAGCGGCGGCGGCTTCACGCTCACCGTCAACATCGTGGGCACCCAATCCGAGGTGGGCGCAGCACCCTTCAGCAACATCGACGGTGCAACCATCGAGGGCCTCACCGTCATGGGCCATGTCAAGGGCAACGCCTTCCACGCTGGAGGCTTGGTGGGTTGCTGCGACAGCAACGCTGCCAACGTCATCGAGAACTGCACCATAGAGACCAATGTCGAGGCCAAAGACTATGGCGGCGGCATCGTGGGCCATGGCGGACATGGCAACCTCACCCTGCAGAAGTGCGTCTACAGCGGCACCATCACCAACAACACCAACACGACCTTTAGTGGTGGCCTGCTCGGCTGGTGCGACCAGCTGACGTTCACCATCAAGAACTGCCTGTTTAAGGGCGCCTTCGTCGGTTCGGCCAGGTATCACCCCATCGCGTTGAGCAACAACGGCAGCAAAACAAACCCCACTGTGAGCAAGGCACTCTACCTGAACACCATCACCGCCACGGCAACTGGCACCAACAAGGTCATTGCCGGAGCCGAGGGCACGCCAGTGAGCACCACAGCCACCGGTGAGTATACCGTCCCCATAAAGGCTGCCGATGGCATCATCTATTATATGGAAGCTACGGGCGGTGTCGCCACAGACGTGGAGGTTGGCGACGGGGGTACTGCCTCGGATACTTACCTTCCGACCTACAGCTACTACAAATACTCCCTGACACAGCAAATCTACACACCCGACGAAATAGGAATGGCCGGAACCATCAGTGCCATTGCCTTCAAGAACACAGTAGTGGAGCGTACCCGCAACATCTCCATCTACATGGTGGAAACCGACAAGGCTACCTTTGCTAATGGCACCGACTGGGAAGCCATCAGCGAGGAAGACTACTTGGTATTTAGCGGCCAGGTGACCTTCACCGTTGGTGAGTGGACGAAGATTGACCTTGACGCCCCATTTGCCTACGACGCCAATTCCAACCTGTTGGTGTGCGTAGCCGACAATTCTGGCACTTACGATGTTGGTTCGCAGTACATGTCCTGCTTAGTGTTCAATGCCTCAAGTCAGGCCATCCGTTCATATCGGGATGGGTCGGCCTACAACGTTGCCAATCCCGGTGTGGGTGGTACAATCATGAATGTGAAAAACCAGTTGCAGCTCAGCATCACCCCAATCGGCGGCTCGTTCTGCGCAAAGCCGAAGCTGACCGTGGGCGACATCACCGGTACTGGGGCCACACTGACCGTCAGCGGCGGCAGTGAGACCTACAACGTGCAGTATCGGCTGGCCTCGGCCACCAACTGGACGGATGTGGCTACGAACAGCACCGATGGCACCTTCACCCTAACCGGCCTACAACCCCAGACAGCCTACGTGGCCCGTGCGCAGAGCGTGTGCAGCACCGACGTCAGCAGCGAATGGCGAGAGGCAAGCTTCAATACGAAAGCTACGGGCCTTGTGGAGATTGGCGACGGGAGTACAGACTCGAATACTTACCTTCCGACCTACAGCTACTACAAAGACTCGCCGACCCCGCAGATCTACACACGCGACGAAATAGGAA
>JAEEGI010026476.1_pt1 | contig 11169 bp, 10 predicted proteins | sample 8958751 | NCBI WGS metagenome assembly JAEEGI01 (sample SAMN16246545, study PRJNA631951) | gut metagenome | biome: gut microbiome; feature: rumen; material: KS-attached | host: Bos | place: Iran: Karaj | collected 2018-10 | reverse complement strand
CTAGCAAAAGCTAGTTTTTTTCTATTTAAAGACTTATATTTATTGACTTTAAATGAGAAAAAATATATAATGTAAGTAGGGTGATAATATGAAACGAATATTTAAATTGTTTTTAGTATTAGTTTTATTTATGCCAATGTTTGTACATGCTGAAACATTACAAGATATGTATAATAGACTTGCTAATTTACAAAAGCAATATGAAGAAAATAGAAATAAGAAAACATTAACTCAAAATGAAATAAATAAATTAAATAATGATATTCAAAACATTACTGCATCAATTGAAAAAACAAGAGAAGAAATTAAGCAAGCTGAAGAAGATATTGCTGATTGCAAACAAAGAATTGAAGATAAAAAAGTAGAAACAGATGGCTTACTACAATTCTTACAAGTATCAAATGGTGGTAACATTTATCTAGAATACTTATTTGATGCTGAATCGTATACCGATTTTATATATCGATATGAAGTAGTAAGACAGCTTACTAATTATAATTCAGATCTAATTGATGAACTTGAAGCTTTGATTGTTAAATTACAAGAAACTGAAAAAGAATTAGAAAAAAAGCAAATACAACTAGAAAATGAACGTAAAGAACTATCTCAAAAAGTAACCACTCTAACAAGTAGTTTATCTAACTATATGGCTGAAGGAGTCGACATTGAAGCAGATATTAAAGATTTAAAGAAACAAATTCAAATCTATGAAGGTATGGGTTGTGGAAGAAATCAAGATATTAAAGATTGTGTATCAAGTGTTAGTGCCTTTGGCTGGCGTTATCCCCTTGAAAGAGGCTGTGTAACTAGTGAATATACCGGATACAATTTAAGAACTGACTGGTCTGGTGGTGGTGGACACCACGCTATAGACGTAGACTGTGTCGGCGAAGGAACAAAAGTATATCCAGCAGCTGACGGTGTAATATCAAGAATTGCCTTTTATTCTACGTGTGGTGGTAATGCCATGTATATCTCCCATATTGTAAATGGTAAAAGATATACAACCGTATATATGCATTTAATATATTATGCTAGTGATATGTATGTTGGAAAAGTAGTAACAACTAATACTGTTATTGGCTATGTTGGTGGTTATAGTACTGCTGCTAACCACGGTGGATATGATTACTGTACAACCGGTGCCCACTTACATTTTGGTGTAGCTGAAGGTGATAGTGCATTTGACTTCAATTCACATTCAATAAATCCTCGAGAAATACTATCGTTTCCTAAATTGGTATATAGTGGTGGAGGATACTTCTATAGATAATAAATTGAGTTCCAACGAGCTCAATTTTTAAGATATAAACGTATGGAGGCATGCTATGAACGGACTAAATAGACAAGATATTGAATATCGTATAAATAATAATTTAGTAAATAACGAGAATATTAAAAACTCCCGTGATTTAAAAACAATATTTATATCTAACTTACTGACATTATTTAATTTACTCCATGTTGTATTATTTGTATTTGTTCTAACAACCGGTTCAATAAAAAATACAACATTTATGGGAGCAATATGTTTTAATATTATTATTAGTATCTATCAAGAAATTAAAGCTAAAATTATTATTGATAAATTAAAAATAACTAGTGATGTAAAAGTAAAAGTAATAAGAGAAGGTAAAGAAGTAGAAATAGATCCATCTGAAATACTTTTAGATGATCTATTATACTTACGTCAAGGTGATACCATACCGGTAGATGCCATAATCATTAAAAATGATAACCTTGAAGTAGATGAATCTATTATTACTGGTGAATCAAATGCTGTAGTAAAAAAAGAAAACGATAAAGTATTATCCGGATCAATCATTACAGCCGGTAAATGTTATGCTAAAGTTGTATCCATTAATAGAGATACATATGCTAATAACTTAATAAAAGAAGCTAGTAAAAAGAAAGATGATTCGTCATACTTAATGAAACAAATTAATACTATCTTAAAAGTAGTAACATTCTTAATTGTACCTATTGGTATTCTCTTATTTATATCACAGTTTGTCTATAGCGGTAGCACTTATAGTGAAGCCACTTTAGGTGCTGTAGCAGGTATAATTGGTATGATTCCAGATGGACTTGTCCTACTAACATCAATATCACTTACCGTTGGCGTCATTAAAATGGCTAAACACAAAATAATTATTCAAAGACTTAGTGGTATTGAATTATTAGCTTGCGTTGATATTCTTTGTTTAGATAAAACCGGAACCATTACTGATGGTAGTATGCGTGTCGTTGATGTTATTAAAAAAGATAATAAATACGATATCGATAATATTTTAAGTGCCATGGTAAGTAAAGATGGTAATGTTACCGATAAAGCATTATATGATTATTTTGGTATTAATAATAGTACTTTGAAAGTTAAAAATCATATTCCATTTACTTCAAAAAGAAAGTATTCATTAATAGAAACAGATAATGGTATATATGCTCTTGGAGCACTTGAATATATGACTAAACATAAAATTGAAGAATATAATGAAGTAACGGATGCACTAAATAATGGATATCGTATCCTAACACTATGTAAATGTGATCCAGAATTTAATACCGATACAAATAAAATTATTGGTTTTATAGCTATTAAAGATAATATAAGGAACAATGCTAAGAATACTTTAGAATATTTTAAAAAACAAAATGTTAATGTCAAAATTATTTCTGGAGATAATCCTATTACTGTATCCAATCTATTAAAACAAATAAATATGGATGGATATGATAAATATATATCCGGTAATGATCTACCAGAAAACTATAATGATTTAGTAAAAATAGTCAATGATTATGTCATATTTGGACGTGTTACACCATATCAAAAGAAACAAATAGTAAAAGCCTTAAAAGAAGATAATACCGTTGGTTATATTGGTGATGGTGTAAACGATATATTAGCCTTAAAAGAATCAGATTGTGGTATTGCACTAGCCTCAGGAATAAGTGCTGCTAGAAGCGTTGCTGAAGTAGTATTAACTAATGCTGATTTTGGTGTTCTTCCCAAAATTGTCAATGAAGGTAGAAGAGTAGTTAATAATATTGAAAGAGTAGCTAGTATGTATCTAATTAAAACTGTTTATTCTTTCCTAATATCATTAACATGTATCTTCTTAAGTCATGAATATCCATTTTATCCAATACAATTATCATTAATAAGTGCCATATGCGTTGGTATTCCATCATTCTTCTTAGCAATAGAACCAAACTATACCAAAGTAGAGAAGGGGTTCTTGTTAAAAGTATTTAGAAATGCTCTTCCTAGTGCACTATGTGTCTGGATAAACATGTTATTTCTAATGATGTTCTGTTATATATTTAAATTAGATTTTGAACCATTTAGATTAACGGTTGTAGCAGTAACTGGATTCTTAAATTTAAGATTATTATATAATATTAGTAAACCATTAACATCACTAAGAAAAATACTTGTATATAGTTGTTTTATTACATTCTATGCTTTATTAATTATCTTTAATAAATTCTTCTTAGTATCTAACTTCAATATATGGTCATTTGTCTTTATTGCAATACTAATATTTACTAATTATTATGTAACAGAATTCCTTGAAGGAATATATGATATATTTGCTAAAATGTATAAAAAAAGAAGGAGTAAGAAAAAGAAATGAAAAAGAGTGCTTGGAAAATAGTGTGGATCGTAGGAGTATATGCCATACTTGTATCAGTATTATATTTAGTAGTCCTATACAAAGTAAAATGGGAAGATAGAGATTTAAATACCTATTTATATTTCTATAATTGTAGTAATAATCTATGTACTACTACTACTAAACCAAATAAATATTATTCTAGTGTTGTATGTAAAGACAAAGTATGCCCATATATTTCATCGATGAATGATAATCTACTAGTATTAACTACTGAAGATAAAGATTATGTATTTGATTACATAAATAATAAAAAAATACATGAAGAATATACAAGATATAAATTTACCGATAATAAATATTTAATAGCTACTGACGCTGAAGGAAAACAAGGAATTATCAGCAGTGTAGGAGAAGTAGTAGTTCCATTCAAATATGAAAGCATTTTAAATTATAAAGATGGCTTTGTATCATATATTTCAAATAGTAGAGTAGGTATTGATAATGATGAAGATAATACCCATATCGAACCAAAATATGAAAATGTCGTATTGTTAACTCCTAATGCTTATGCATATCTAAATAATTCCGTATATCATATCATATCATATGATAACGAAACGCCTATTAACGATAATGAATACGATTATATATATGCCTATAATAATACAATCTTAGTATTTAGAAATAAACAATTAGACATTTTAGATGATTCATTTAATTCTCAACTCCTAATGAAAATTAGTACTCTATATGATTACAAAATAGAGAAGGATAGAGAAGGGCTAAATATCCATGTAGAGGGTAGTTTATTACATTTTGATATATTTAATGGTAATGGTTATAATCATTACGTATATGACACAAAAAACAACAAAATTTATGAAACATAAAATAATAGGGTACTAATTTTAAAAAAATTAGTACCCTACTTTAATTTAATAAAATTTTTTCTATATCCATATTATATATATAATTAGGATTTGCATCCAGGATGAATAACTAATCATAAATAAATATCTCGTTGCAAATTTTAAATTTAGATTCTTGCATCCTAGCTTAACATCTATTCACTTAAGAGTATCTCAGTGCAAATTTCAAATTAAAAGATTTGCATTGTAGGTGGATAAGTAATCATCTTTAATTATCTCAATGCAAATTTTCATACACATATATATCCATATTATATATATTATAAGGATAATATTATTATCCATATTATTAAATATATAAAATGATAATTAATATTTAAATTAACTATAAATTTAGATTTAATTTAAATTATAATTTATCAATTCATATTAGTAACAAATATAATTATATAAAGAAATAGTGGAGTATTATTTTTAATGATATATCCATATTTAAAATATAGAGAAGTTAACATAATATATATTATCGGAACTTAATTCGTGCTTTAAAAATAGTTATTTCATACTAAATAATATATACTCTACTATCTATAATAATATAGTTATTTTATACATAATATATTCTATCCATATTATATTATAAATAAAAACGAACAAATATTTAAGTAGTAAAAAAGAAGGTATTACCCTTCTCTATTGATTATATATACCTCTAGATTGAATTTCAGCTATCTTATCAAATACTTCACTAGCATTATGTTCATTTATTTCCGTATAACCTAATTCTTTTAATGCTAATACTTTTGCAGTATTTAATTCTTGTGTTCTAGATAACTTTTCTTCATTCTTCTTAGATAACTCATTTTCCCAACGACGATGAGATTCAGATAACTTAGTTCTTGAAGCACCGCCATTATTATATAATGTCATTGCTGAATACATAATACTTTCAAAAACAAATTGTTGATCTTCTTCAAACTCATATACTGTTGGTGGTGTAAATCCATTAGCTTTAGAAATATATCCTAATATATATTTACATTCTTTATTTTTATTCGTAGATTGAATGAAATGATATAGATAATTAAGTAATGTCATACTATTCTTAGTCTTATCTTCATTTAACATTTCCTTAAGTAAAAATACAATATCATTTATAACCGTTTGTTCTTCAGGACGAAGTCCAGTAAGTTCAATAATTTCATTCTTTTTAGCTGTAGATCTTTTTGAATTAAATAACTTATTACCTACTTCTTGAATATATTCTTTAGTTAATTCTACATTCTTAAGTTCTTCTTCATTCTTAACATCTAACAAAGTAAATAATGCTTGTGACTTATCATTAGATAGTTTTGATAGGTCTTCACCATCTAAATAGTTATATACCATCTGTCTAGATACTCCAAGATACTTCGCTAAATTTACTTTTGATATGTTTGCTTCCTTTAAAATTACATTAATCTTTTCTACTGTATTCATAAAGACCTCCATACATATATAATTTTATCATTTTACATTTACTGTGTCAAGTTATTACTTATGATAATTTAATCTTCAGATAACTTAGTACCACAATATTTACAGTAATTACCAGCTACGATTTTATGACATTTAGGACATTCAATATGATCACCTAAATCAATTATTAAACTATCCTTAACATTAGCAAGTCTTTTAACTTTTTTAATACTTAAAGTATATACAAGTATTACAAACATTAAGAATACTAATAATAATACTAAATTTTCACTAAATAGACAAAAATCATAAATACCATGAATAATTGTCGGAATAATTATACTTAAATAAATATATTTCTTTTCTAAATCTTTATTACCCTTAAGATGTTCTATTCTAGCAAGTCCAAAATAATTAGCCATAAATATTGCATCGCAAGCATGACTTGGTATAGCTGATACTGCCCTAACTAGCCCAGTTACTACCCCACTACCAAGAACATAGAAAATATTTTCTAATGCTGCAAATCCAAGAGATACAAACACACAATATACTACTGCATCATATATATGATCAAATTCCTTGTGATTATATGCTATTTTATATACCATAAACCATTTACAAGATTCTTCGATTAAGGCAACTCCTACCATAACATAAATAAATAGTTTAAACATTGACATTCCATCTGTAGAACCAAATATTAAAACAGCTATTTCTTCAAGTATCAGTGCAGGTATGCAAGACAATATACCAAATACAAATAACTTAGTTAATAATTTTTTAGATTCTTTATCCTTATCTTTTTTATAAATATATAATGCTATTAAATATACTGGTAGAATAGCTATTAATAGTAAAATTATTGCCTTCATATTATCACCGTAATAATTATATCATAAAAATAAAAATAAGACTATAAGTCTTATTTAAATACTTTATAAATTATTCCACCAGCTAAACATATTTCACCATCATATAGAACACAAAACTGTCCTGGTGTAACAGATTTACCATTCTGATAAGTTAATTCTATCGTTTTATCATCCAAATATTTTACATGACAAGGTACATCGATACCACGATATCTAAACTTGCAAGTACACTCTTCTACTCTCTTATCAGTTAAGAAATTTACATCTGTAATAATAGCTCTATTTGAAAATAAATATTTATTCTCATCACCGCTGCATACATATAAAATATTCTTATTTAAATCCTTTTCTACGACAAATATCTTATCCGTAGAGCCTCCTAGTTCTAATCCCTTTCTCTGCCCTATTGTATAGTACATTAATCCATTATGACGTCCCAACACTTTATTGGTTTCAATATCAATAATATCACCCGGTATATTAGGTAAATAATTCTTTAAAAACTTTGTAAAGTTTCTTTCTCCAATAAAACAAATACCTGTAGAATCTTTCTTTTTAGCAGTTACAAGTCCATATTCATCGGCTATTTTTCTAACTTCAGGTTTTGTTATATCTTGAAGTGGAAATATTACATCCTTAAATATTTCTTTATCTACATAAGCCAAAAAATAACTTTGATCTTTATTTCTATCACTAGCTCTACATAACTGACCATCTACTATTTTAGCATAGTGTCCAGTAGCTATATAATCAGCCCCAAGTTCCTTTGCTTTTTTATAAAATAAATCAAACTTAATATACTTATTACACATAACATCAGGATTTGGTGTTCTACCCTTTTTAAGTTCATCCAAAAAATAAGTAAACACATTATCCCAATATTCTTTGACATAATCAACACGATGTAATGGTATTCCAATCTTATCACACACCATTTTAGCATCATTATAATCTTGTTCTTGTGGACATATATCATTATTAATATCTGGATTACCTAAATAGTCATTATTGATTGAACTATCCCAATTACGCATAAACAAACCAATAACATTATATCCTTGATTTTTTAATAAAATGGCTGCTACAGAAGAATCTACACCTCCTGACATACCAATTACTACTGTTTTCATTTCTTTCACCCATTAAAAGTATATCAAATGTTTCCATATTTTTCAAGTTATACATATAGCTTAATAATAAGCTTTATTAATGGAGGTAAAATAAATGCTTCAATTAATGCAGAAAATATACTAATTAATATTACTAAAATGAATATAATTAAATAATTCTTAAAGAATTTCCTCGTATCAATATTATCTAATTTAAATACTACTTTAAATAACTTTAAAGAAAACATAATACTATAAATTGTAATAAGAATTAAAACCATTATATTTATAAGTTGTCCAAGTAATAAATATAAAATAGATAATGGTATTCCCCTATAACTATAAGTAATAATAAATGAAGCTATTGAAAATCCAAATATAAACCCTTTAAAGAATAATATCCCAGTATTTACAATTATTCCTAATAGTGTCATACCCAGTATCCATATAATAAATATATATAATAAATTAATACCTAAACTATTTTTAAATACTAAAATACTATTTAAAGTATTATGATTAATATTATCTATAAATAACGTAATCTTCTCTACAACTATTTTCTTATCATTAAGTCCTAGTATTGATGAAAAGATAGCTCCGGCAATTACACCCAGTATTAAAACACAAACTACAAATATATTAATCTTTTTATGTGGTACAATTAATCTCTTAATTTTAGTATATTTCATCCTCTCACCTAAATCATTATATTCATTTATTATTGTAAATATTCATAATCTTTTGTATAATATTACTAGAGGTGTACAGATGAGTAAAAATAAAAAGAAAAAAAAGAAATATAGTATTGGCGTTAGAATTATTGGTTATATCATGTTATTACTAATGGTAGTATCTCCAATAATTGGTATAATTTCATATTTTATAAAATAAAAAGAACTGCTAACAGTTCATTTTTTTTAATAATAAAATGCAATAAATGCTACAATACCGGCTACTACAATTGTAATTACTGCAAGTAACCAATAACTACCAAAACCACTACTTACTTGTGGTTTTAAATTTTGTGGCATTATCTCAGGTTCTTCTTTTACTACTTTAGGTGCATCCACTTCAGCATTATAACTACCTACGACATAAGTAATAGCTGGTGTTTCAAACTTCTTATATGATGTAGCATTTACATTATATAATTGAATTAATTCAAGTAATGACTTGCATATTACTCTTTCATGATATCTAGTAATAAACCAATTAATAAATGGTTTATAACGATCGTTATTTACAAGTATTATTTGATTATCTAAAGCTACATTATTAGCTTTTAAACAAGCATAAGCACTATTTATAACCATACCAAGAAGTCTATCTATCGTATCGAATCTAGTCGTATCCATTTTTTCTAAAACACCAACTTTTTCATCATCCAATATTGGCAATACAAGTGTAATATTGTATCCATCGATATATGAAAAAGTATTTTTAACATTTTCCATAACCCATATTTCATCATTAGTATCTATATTATAATTATCCATCTTAGATTTAAGTTCAATACACATATTAGTCTTACTAATATTCTTAGGAACAGTTATATAATACTTAAGATCATCATTTTTAACATAATATACATTGTGATTATGTAACTCTAAAACTAATTTCTTTTCCATAATTAGCCTCCATTATTTCTTTCTTTTATTAACTTCCAATCCCGCTTTAATCAATTCATTAATTGTTACTTTCTTTTCCTCTAAGGCAGTCTTAACTAGCATTTTATTGCCATTAGAAAATTTTACATATACTGAATTACTCTTAGTACAAGAAAATGAATAAATATAATTATCATCTTCATAAAAGTCTTCTTTTACTTTAGCACAAGCATATGATGCATCAATAATAGTAATCTTATTTTTAGATAATATATTATTCTTTTTACCAAGTAATAAACCTAATATTACTAAAATAACAGCTATAACTACTAAACCGACCCATAAAACTTTCTTCTTATTCATACCTTATTCTCCTACAATATGATTATATCATATTAAAATAAAAAATAAAAGATAAATTAACATTTATCTTTTATACATTTAACTATTTTTATTTAAGAAAACTACAATGCTTACATAATTCTTCACATTTTTTATGCTTCTTAAACCCATCAATCATCTTTATCACTCTTGGCTTTTTATCTAGATCACTAATCTCATCCTTATAAATATTTCCTAGATTAATTATTCCTTCACTATCAAGGCAACACGGTATAATGGTTCCATCAGAGAGGATTCCTATATGATCTATTAATCCCTTACACGTACCGTCTTCGTTATAATAATTATTATTCATATCAGGCCATACAAATAAATGAAATGTATCAATCATTAAATTCTTAGCTATTTTAATCTTTTTATTATCATTTAAATTAATACTATCTATACTATATCTATTTTTAATATAATTAATAATATCTTTAGTATGTTTATCCTTAACCCATAATCTTAAACTAACAAATGTATTGTCTCTTATTTTATCAATAACATTAAAGATATTATTTAAATAATCATCTAATGATACATTATATTTTTCATTATAACTATGAAGTGATACATTTAATCTATGAATATTTCTATTATCCATAATATTCTTTATTAAATATCCATTCGTAGTAATATTAACAAGTAATCCTTTATCTGTAGCATAATCTATAAAATAATTAATATCTTTATGAAGTAAAGGTTCACCTAATATATGTAGATATAATTCTTTAGTATAATCCTTAATTTTATCAATTATATATTTATAATTATCTCTAGTAAGATCTAATATCTTTCTTTTATTTTTAATACAAAAAGAACAATTCAAATTACATCTATTAGTAATTTCTAAATATATCTTTTTATAACGCATAATACCACCAAACTTATAATATCATATTTATGAAAAAAGAAGAATTAATTCTTCTTATTTTATTAAATTATCACAATTTTCCATTATTTCATTAAAATAATCATCACCAGTAATTCTCTTTATATGCTTAATTATTTTCTTAAAGTTATCTACCGTATATGTCTTATCCATACGATGTATATCCGTACCCAAATATTCGACATATTGATGCTTTAACATATATTTCATTAACTTTTCACTTTCTCTATTGTAGTATCCTAATATACTAGCATAATTACATTGAAATAATAGTCCTTCTTCTTTTAAATTATCCACTAAATCATAATTATCATGGAAATAGTGATATCTTTCAGGATGAGCTAATATT
>JAEEGI010026475.1_pt1 | contig 11169 bp, 9 predicted proteins | sample 8958751 | NCBI WGS metagenome assembly JAEEGI01 (sample SAMN16246545, study PRJNA631951) | gut metagenome | biome: gut microbiome; feature: rumen; material: KS-attached | host: Bos | place: Iran: Karaj | collected 2018-10 | reverse complement strand
GGCCGCGCGGCCAGGGGCGGGATGCCCCTATGAGCGCAATAAATATCCACAAACTACTCCGTTGAATCGAAGGGAATACTTTTCTTCACTTTTTTCAAAAAAGACTTGCAAAAGTCTTAGAATACCCTCTGGCCAAGTGGAAAAAGTTCCTTGCCCTGTCGCATTTCTGGGATCCGGCCAACTTGCTTGTCCCGATCATGCTGGCGCCGTTGTTATTCCTAACCTTACCCTGGGTATCGGCCCTGCCCCTGCTGCTTATCCTTTACGCGCTGAGCGTCCTCAACGGATATCTGGCAATGCGCATCAAGCGACGCGGGTCATACCAGTCGGAAAAGAAGGTTTCAGTATCTTTTCTCGGCGAGGCTTCCCTGTCAAGCCGTCATGCCCGCTTCGGGCTGCAGTATAAGAGTTTCCTGAGGTCGAAGAGGATGTGGATATCGGTCGTGTTTTGTTTCGCCTTTTTTGTATTTGAGTACATAACTAGTTACACAGTGTCGGGAAAATTAAGGACATCAGGCACTATTATGCTATTCATGGCTGTGTATTACCCGATTTGCGAGCCCCTTCAATTTGGGTTAGGCATTGAGGCAAACAGCTTCAGCGCCCTTTGGACCAGGCCGGGCCACCTTTCGGAAATCCTGAATGACAAATACCGGTTCGGAATGATGATGGGCGGGATTATCGCTACGATCATGCTTATCCTGCATTTTACGATGCATACCCCTATCCTGGAACCGCTGAGCTACGTGTTTTTCGTGGTCGGACTGGGTAGTATGATTCATCTGGTCCAAGCATACCGATGCGTACCGTTCGACCTGTTCGGTACGGCTTTCTTTAATCACCAGGGCACCAGTTCCTCTTTCTCCTTGATATCCGTTGTGGGCATAGTGATTGTCATGACGGTGGCCATTTACGCGGATCAGAGCATTCCCGCTCCCTATTCCCACGCGGTCCTTACCGGCCTCGGCCTTCTGGGATTTGCGATTCATCGGCCCGTCTTCCGCATGTCGGAGAAGGCCTTCCTCAAGAAGCGGTACAAATACATGGAAAACTATTCTAAAAAATGATACATTTCAGCCAACTCAGCAAACAATACGCGGAAAGGACCGTCCTGGACATTCCGGAACTGAACCTGAAAGAGGGCGAACTCGTCGGCCTCGTGGGCAACAACGGCGCGGGAAAGACCACGATGATGCGCCTGATGCTGGACCTGATCCAGGCGACGACCGGCGTCGTCACCATGGAAGGGAAACCGGTCAACGAGGATGAAACCTGGAAGCAGTTCACGGGCTCCTATCTGGACGGTACCTTCCTCATCGAGTTCTATACGCCGGAGGAATTCTTCGGCTTTGTGGCCGAGGCTTACGGCATCCCGGACGACGAGCTGAAATCCCGCCTCAAACGCTTCGAGACGCTGATGAACGGAGAGATCCTGGGAACGAAGAAACTGATTCACGATTTCTCCAACGGCAACCGGCAGAAGATCGGCATCGTCGCCGCCATGCTGGTGAATCCCCGCGTGCTCATCCTGGACGAGCCTTTCAACTACCTGGATCCCAGTTCGCAGATCACTGTGGCGCACCTGATCCGGCAGATGAATGAGGAACTGGGGACCACCGTGCTGGTATCCAGCCACAACCTCAACTCCATCAACGATATCTGCCGTCGTATCATCCTGCTGGACAAGGGAAAAGTCTATCTGGACAAGGAGCACGTCCCCGGTTCGCAGGACGCGGAACTGGAGGATTACTTCTTCCACGCCGCCCAGTAATTCTTCGGGGCCGAGGGGTGATTTTTGCGAGAAATTGTTTATATTTGTATGTTTTGAATATAAAAGATACACTATATGAACCTGACTATTTCCAGCACCAATCTCCTGAAGGCCCTGATGGATGTTTCCAAGGCCATTCCGTCCAAGTCCCCGCTGCCCATTCTGGAGAATTTCCTCTTTGTCCTGAAAGACGGCAAACTGGAGATCACCGCATCGGACTCGGAACTCACGCTGCGCACCAGCATTGAGGTAGAGGTCGCCGAGCAGGATGGCGCCATCGCCGTCCCGGCCCGTCACATGATTGACCTGCTGAAAGAGCTTCCGGACCAGCCCGTAGGCATCAAGACCGTGAGCGACAGCTCCTTCGAGTGCACCTGGGCCAGCGGTAACTCGGCCCTCCCGTATTTCCCGGCCGACGATTACCCGGAGATCAAGTCCACCGGCGAGGACGCCCTCAAGGTCGTCTTCCCCGCCGAAAGCCTGGTAGAAGGCATCCAGAGCACCGTTTACGCCACCGCCGACGATGAAATCCGTCCGGCCATGAACGGTATCTTCTTCGATATCGCCCCGGAAAGCACCACCCTCGTCGCTTCCGATTCCCACAAGCTCATCTGCTACACCACCAAGGATGTCCAGGCTTCCGAGAAGGCCTCCTTCATCCTGCACAAGAAGCCGGCCGGCGTGCTGCGCTCCATTATCGGCAAGGATGTGGAGAATGTGGAAATCGCCTTCGACAGCGCCACCGCCCAGTTCACCTTCGGCAGCACCACCATGATCTGCCGCCTGGTCGTGGGCAAGTACCCGAAGTACCGCGACGTCATCCCCATGAACAATGCCAACGTGCTGCAGATAGACCGTCAGCTCCTGCTGAACACCGTCAAGCGCGTTGCCGTCTGCGCCAACAAGGCCAGCAACCATATCAAGTTCACCCTGAAGGAAGGCCAGCTGGAGATCTCCGCACAGGACCTGGGCTTCGCCCTCGCCGCCTACGAGAAGATCAACTGCAACTATGCCGGTGAAGAACTCACCATCGGCTTCAAGTCCACCTTCCTCACGGAGATCCTCTCCAACATGGGATGCAACACCCTGGTCATCAAGTTTGCCGATGCCCGCCGCGCCGCCCTCCTTCTCCCCGCCGAGGAAGAGGCCGAGACCGAAAAGGTTTGCGGCATCTTAATGCCTATCATGATTCAGTAACCTTCGGTCACTGGATCCGTTTCACTAACGTTACCTCCACCCTAAATCCCTCCCCTCGGGGGAGGGACTTTCTATCGCCCCTTCGGGGCTCCAAGTATTATGGAACTAAATTTAGAGAGACCGTTACTATTCTTCGATATTGAAAGTACGGGATTAAATATTGCCACTGACTGTATTGCCGAGCTGAGTTTTGTAAAGGCGTTCCCCGGAGGGGAGACGCGGATCAAGACCTGGCGTTTCAAGCCCTGGGACTATGTGGCTCAGAAGCAGTATCCGATTCACCCGCAGGCATCGGCCGTGAACGGCCTCAAGGACGAGGACCTCAAGGACTGCCCCCGCTTCTGCGACAGCGTGGACGAGGTGATCTCCTGGATCGCCGACGCAGACCTGGCCGGCTTCAACAGCGCCAAGTTCGACCTGCCCATGCTGGCCGAAGAGATCGAGCGTGTGCGCCTGTACATGAAGAAGGACATCGACATCGACCTGCACAGCAAGCTCATGGTGGACGTGCAGAATATCTACCACTACATGGAGCCGCGCAACCTGAAGGCCGCCTACCGTTTCTACTGCGGAGGCGAGGACTTCGAGAACGCCCATACCGCCGAGGCCGATACCGTAGCCACCTACGAGGTGCTCAAGGGCCAGCTGGACATGTATCCGGACAAGCTCAAGAACGACGTGGGCTTCCTGGCCACCGTCGCAGGCCGTCCCCGTACCGTGGACTATGCCGGCCGCCTCATCCTCAACGAGAACGGAGAGGCCGTGGTAAGCTTCGGCAAGCACAAGGGCAAGACCGCCCGCCAGGTCTGGGAGACGGAACCGTCCTATTTCGCCTGGATCGAAGGCGGCGACTTCACCCTGGACACCAAGCGCCAGTTCGCCCAGCTCAAGGCCCAGTTCCAGAAGGAACGCAAGGAGGCCCTGAACCGCCCCGCCACCAACGACGAACTCCAGAACCTGGCCGACAAGTTCAACGGCCGCCTGTTCTAAAAAAGAGATGCCCGGTCGGAGCCGGGCATGACAGACACCTCGTTCGTCATGGCCGACCTGATTGGCCATCTCGTTTTATTTGTCGCTGCGGACGAAAATCATGGCCATCAGCGGGAGGGCCAGGATGGCCATCGTAGCGCTGATGGGCAGGTAGATGCCGAAGTTGACGAATTCCACCACCAGATAAGTGACCAGCAGCAGGCCTACACCCATGGCACTGCTGATGAGGTAGTGCGCCCGGATGTCCTTGCTCTTGCAGATGAGGCGGCTCAGGTTGGGCACGCCCAGGGAGATGAAGCCGATAGGGCCGCAGATGCTCACGGCGCTGGTCACCAGGCACATGATCGCCAGCAGCAGGAAGGCCTTTCCCCAGGAAGAAATCTCCGTCTCCTCCTTGAAATGGCGCGTGAGCAGACCCGCCTGCGAAAGCGCAGCAGACAGGCCGATGGCGAACAGCACCAGCGAGAAGATGATATCCCCCGTCGTCACCCCTTCCAGACGGAAGTTGGCGGCGCCCCAGAGGTAATACTGCTTGAGCAGGTCTCCCGTGGGGGCGTTCGTCACCACGATCGTTCCCAGCGAACCGATAAACGTACCGAACAGGATACCGAAGGTAATCAGCTGCTGGGTATTCACCTTGAGGGTGATGAAAAAGCAGATGATGGTGCACAGGAGCGTGCAGAAGAAACTGCCCACCGTCAGGGAGCAGGCTCCGCTCATGGTGGCGGCGGCCGCACCCAGGCACGCGGCGCTGCCCAGGCCGAGGCTATAGACATCTCCCAGCTGGTTGCGCCACAGATACTGCATCTGAATACCTCCGATCGGCAGGGCGATGCCGGAAATCAATACGTATAAAAGGCTTAGTAACATAAGTTTACCATTCAAATTCAAGTGTGATCATCCCATTGATTCCAGGCATGGGATACCCCTGTACGATCTCGTAGGACCGGTTGAAGATATTCTTGCAGACAGCCCCTACCTTCCATCGGTAGAACCGCCGCGAAAGGGAGACATCGCTGGTACTCCAGGGAGCAACATAATAGTCGGACGTATTGGCCGACCGGGACCACCGGGCGCCGGTAAGCGCCGTATCCCAGTTCAGATGCCATTGCTCATAACTGAAGGCAAGGCCGATGCTGCCGCTGTGCAGCGGAATATAGGGAATCTGGTTCCCCCAGGTCTGGCTGCCGGGCGTACTGTGGTCCAGCGCCCGCTGATAGGTATAGCGGAGCACCGCCTTTACTTCCAACGCTCCTTCATAACCGGCTTCGGCCTTCACGTCCAGTCCCGTCACATCCACCTTGCCGATGTTCAGCATGGTCCAGCGGAACTGCGAAGACGTGGGAATGGCCACGATCTTGTCGGTAACATGGTTGTAGTACGGACTCAGCCGGAAGGCCCAGGACCAGGCCGCCGACCGTCCGGAGGAGAGGTTGACATCGGCCCCGATCTGCGTGGCCGATTCGGGCGAAAGGCGCGCGTTGCCCATGAGGCTGTAATACAGGTCGTTGAAGGAAGGGAGCCGATAGCTGCGCCGGGCGAACGCACTCACCTCCATCCAGGGCCGGGGTGAGTAATAGACGGAAACGGACGGCATCCAGGCATCGCGGTAGCTGTCTTCGGCCGACCAGCCGCCGGCCGACGGCGTCATGAACCAGTCCCGGGCGCCCATATACACCAGACTGGCCGCCGTACGGAACTCGTCCCAGGCCAGTTTGGAAGCCAGGGCACCGGTAAAGGTGAGCCGGCGGGGCGTGACGAACTGCCCCATGTCGGAGTTCAGCCCGGCAAACTGGACGTCTGTGGCGAGGTCCACGGTCCAGGGATAGGCCAGGATATAGGACTGCGCCAAAGAGAGATATCCGCTCTGCTGCCGGTAATGCAAATCATAGGGCAGCGCCATGGGATTCTTCTCCGGATGCGTATCGTAATGGGTGTAACTGTTGGCGTATTTGAACTTGACCGCCGCAGAATAACGGTCTGTCAGGGCCTGCGACCATCCGCCCTGGACGAAGAGGTCCTGGTCGGCCTGGCGTTCGGCGCTGAAGGGGAAACCCACCGCCCGGCGGATAACCGGTCCGGGGAAGCCCCGTTCGGAGCCGTAACTGTAAATATGCAGGTTCCAGTCTCCTCCACGGAGCATCCTGGACAGGCGGGCTTCCAGGCGCATACTGCAGATGTCTCCGTTCTCCCGCACCTGCGTGGTGTCAAAACAGGGATACTTATACTTGCCGTTGCTGCTGAGGAACTCCCCGCTGACCGTAAGGTTTAAAAGCGGCTTCAGTTCTTTCTTCCACAGGACAGAAGGATTGACGGTGGCGAAAGACCCGCCCCGCAGGCGGATGCGATACCCCTCCGGGTAATAGGCATAAGCATCCATATCCAGATATACGGCCGCGCCGGCCGCATATTCCCGGGCCGTCTGCAGGCGGTTGCTTTTCTGTCCGCTGTACAGGGAGACCATCCCCAGCATGTCCGTGGAGAAACGTCCCAGGTCCACCTGCATGTTCTGGGCATTGTCAATCTGGATACCGTCCAGGAAGATGCCCACATGCTCGCTGCCCAGGCTGCGCACGTTGACGGTCTTCAGGCCCCCCACGCCGCCATAATCCTTAACCTGGACGCCGGTGAAGTGTCCCAGAATATCGGCCACCTGCATGGGCGCCAAAGGAGATTGGCCGACAGCCACCCATTCCGTCGCCTTGACGACAGAACGGCTTTTCACCGCAACGATCTCGGAGGCCGATAAAGTATCTGCTTCCTGGCCGGATAACGACCAGGAAACAGACAGAATCATCAAAAAGGATATGAGTCCTTTCAGGCGCACTAATACAGGGCGAAGTGACCGGGGCATACGCCGGCCGTCACCGTCCAGAGTTTGCTGCCGTTATGGTAGCAGGCGACGGTACCGGGGTTGAAGTAGTCGCCGGCGTCGGACACGAAGAAGGTGGAAGCATCCAGGGCGGCCAGGCCGTAAGGAGCCTCCGTAATGGTCAGGTTCCATGCAGACTTGGCGCCATCGACGGCGGCCCAGGAGGCATAGACATGGGTAGCGTACCAGTCCAGTTCGCTTTCGGTGCCGATGCAGTACACCTTGTCGCCGCAGATAGCGGAAACGCTTACGTAGTCTGCCACTTTCTCCACGCTCTCAGGATGGGCAGCCGTGAAGGTATAGAGGCCGGAGTGGACGTCATTGTAGTTGCCCAGGGTGGTCACATAGATGCGGCCCTTGCCGTCGGAATAGACGTTCTTGAGGTTCACCTGGACGGTGACGGTCTTTTCTACCTTGAAGGAGGCGGCATCAATGATGCTCACCGTATTGTCATAGGCATAGTCGGGACCCAGCTGGCTGGAGATACCGCCGGAATTGGCCACATACAGCTTGCCGTTATAGACAGCGATGCCTTCGGGCTGATAACCCACCTCAACGGTGCCTTCGACCTTCTTGCTGCCCAGGTTGATGCGGTACACCTGACCCTTGCAGTTCTTGGAATCGACAATGTTATAACCCTCATAAGTCGCAAACGCACCAGCCCAGGAAGTCACATAGGCATAGTTACCGTCAAAGGCGATGTTGCGGGGCGTGGGCACTTTGATGGCGGCGATTTCCGTCTCATCCTCGGCCGAAATCACTTCGACGATACCCGAGTTGTTCACCACGATCCAGGCCTCGTCGCCATGGATGGCGATGTCGTTACCTACGTCACCAAGGCCGGCACCGATCTCCGGATTCATCTTCTTGAAGCTGCCGGTGACGTACTTTCCATCCTGGAAGCGGAGGAAGTCCAGCGAAGCGTTGTTGGAGCCCAGACCGCCCTCATTGAGGACAAAAAGTTTGCGGGCCGATGTAGAAAGGGAGGATACTTCTACGGCAGTGCCGTCCAGAGTGGAATCCTTTGAAGGAACAGGGTCCTTCTGGCACGCGCAGAATGCGAACGCACCACAGAGCAAAAGCAAGAATGCTTTTTTCATAAAAATATTGAACCGTTTATACCGAAGCTTGTCCCCGAGCTCCTACGTTAAACTTGACAAGGCAGGTCTTCTGACTGCTCCCGGCGCGGCGCCTTCTCGCACATGCGTGCAATGACATACTGCCGGACCGTTAAGGAGTTCACAGCTGCGGGCACAGTTCCGGACTTTCACCGGCTTCCCTTTTCAGGCACCCCCGGCACGGGGCGTGCACACCTTTGTCCGGCGCAAAGATACATAATTTTTGTATCTTTGTATCATAATTCTGAATCATGGATATCATCAATAACGCTTACGTATCGGACAAGTACCAGTACACCATGGGAAAGTCCTATCTCGAATGTGGGAAACAGGACCAGATCGCCGTATTCAACCTCTTCTACCGCCAGGCCCCGGAGAATAACAACTGGGCCGTAGTGAGCGGCACCGAGGAAGTCATCCAGATGGTACAGGCCCTGGGTTCCGAACCGGAAGAATTCTACGAGAAGTTCCTCCCGGGAGACGCTTACAAGGAGTTCCGCCACTACCTGGCCACCATGAAGTTCACCGGAGACCTCTACTGCATGCGCGAGGGCGAAATCGCCTTCCCCAACCAGCCCATCGTCACCGTCGTGGCTCCCATGATCGAAGCCCAGGTACTGGAGACCCCGATGCTGTGCATCCTCAACCACCAGATGGCCGTGGCCACCAAGGCATCCCGCGTATGCCGTTCCACCGACAAGCCCGTTTCCGAGTTCGGCTCCCGCCGCGCCCACGGTCCCTGGGCCGCCGTCTATGGCGGTAAAGCCGCCCAGATCGCCGGCTGCGCCAGTTCTTCCAACATCCTTACCGGAGCATTCAACAACGTGCCTTCCACCGGCACCATGGCCCACAGCTTCATTACTTCCTACGGCAGCACCGTGGAAGGAGAGCACAAGGCCTTCTGCGACTATATCAAGACCCACCGCGGAGAGAACCTGATCCTGCTGATCGATACCTACGACACTCTGCGCTGCGGCGTCAAGAACGCCATCCGCAGCTTCCGCGAAAACGGCATCGACGACACCTACGGCCCCGGCTACGGCGTGCGTCTGGACAGCGGTGACCTGGCCTTCCTGTCCCAGGAAGTCCGCGCCATCCTGGACGAGCACGGCCTCACCAAGTGCAAGATCTTCGCCACCAACGGCCTGGACGAATACCTCATCACGGACCTGGAGCGCCAGGGCGCCAAGATCGACAGCTACGGCGTCGGCGACGCCATCGCCACCTCCAAGGCCGCTCCCTGCTTCGGCAATGTGTACAAGCTGGTCCAGATCGACGACCAGCCCGTCATCAAACGCTCCGAGGACAAGATCAAGCTCATCAACCCGGGCTTCCAGATCACCTGGCGTATCTCGGCCCAGGACAGCGTGAAGGGCAACCACTACGACGGCTACGTGCACAAGGTGGACGTCACCTGCCTGCGCGGAGACGAGATGGACATGGCCCTGCAGCACGGAGAGACCGTCACCGTCCGCGACGAGTACGACTTCTACAAGTACAAGACCTTCGAGCAGGGTACCTACGAGGCCCGTCCGCTGCAGCACCAGGCCATCGCCAAGGGCGTCCGCGTGTGCCCGCAGCACACCCTCGGCCAGAAGAAGCAGTTCTATCAGGACAACCTGCACCACTTCTCCCCCGCCGAAAGACGTCTGATCAACCCCCACTATTACAAAGTGGACATCTCAAACGCCCTTTACGACGTCAAGATGTCCATCATCGGTAAGCTTGTGAAGGAAATCGAGAACTTCCGTATCGATTAATCCAGATCGTCGGCGTCCGTCACCGCGGCGCCCTTGCCCATCAGGTAAGTTTTCATAAACTCATTGATATCACCGTCGAGCACAGCCTGTGTATCGGCGGTGCTATATCCTGTGCGCAGGTCTTTGACCAGTTTGTAGGGATGCAGGACGTAGTTGCGGATCTGGGAGCCCCACTCGATGCGCTTCTTCTGGCCTTCTAGCTCGGCCTGTTTTTCCTGGCGCTTCTTGAGCTCGATGTCGTAGAGGCGGGATTTGAGGATGAGCAGGGCGCGCTGACGGTTGTCCTGCTGGCTGCGGGTCTCGGTGTTTTCCACCATGATGCCGGAGGGGATGTGGCGCACGCGGACGCCGGTCTCCACCTTGTTCACGTTCTGGCCGCCGTGGCCGCCGCTGCGGAAGGTGTCCCACTCCAGGTCGGAGGGATTGATCTCGATATTGATGCTGTCGTCCACCAGCGGATACACGAACACGCTGGAGAAAGTAGTCTGCCGTTTGCCCTGGGCGTTGAAGGGGGAGATGCGCACCAGGCGGTGCACGCCGTTCTCGGCCTTGAGGTAGCCGTAGGCATAGTCGCCTTCGATCTCGACGGTGGCGGACTTGATGCCGGCTTCGTCTCCGTCCACCAGGCCGGTGACTTCGGTCTTGTAGCCGTTGCGTTCGGCCCAGCGCAGGTACATGCGAAGGAGCATGGCGGACCAGTCGTTGGCTTCGGTGCCGCCGGCTCCCGAATTGATGGTCAGGATGGCGCCGAGGTTGTCACCTTCCGCGCCCAGCATGTTCCGCAGTTCCAGGGCTTCCACCTTGGCGAGGGCGTCCGCGTAGGCGGCGTCCAGTTCGCGGCTCTCGTCGGTCTCGGCCCCTTCCTCGCCGGTGTCGGCGTCCTTCGCGAATTCCAGCAGGACGTCCAGGTCGTCCGTGGCGGAGGCGGCTCCGTCGTAGTCGGTAACCCAGGATTTGATGCCGTTCATCTGCTTGAGGAAGGTCTCCGCCGCTTTCGGATCGCCCCAGAAATCAGGGGCTTCCGTCTTTTTCTGCAGTTCGGCGACCTGGAGACGCTTGCCTTCGATGTCGAGGCAGCCGTGCAGGGTGTCCAGGCGCTGGCGGAGGTCTAGGATCTGGTCGGAAGAAGTCATGCTCTGAAACAATGTGGACCGACTTTTTCGCCGGTCCACAAATATAACAATAATAATTGGAATATTATCCGCAGTGGAAGTACTCTTCGACGAGACGGCGCATCAGGTCCGGATCGGACTTGGCCTGCTCGTGCAGGTCATGGTCGTCGAACTTGCGGAGTTCGGCGATGATGCCGTCGATCATCTTAGGCACGAAGACGCCGTGGGCCTCGAAAACGTCGCGGCGGGCCTGGAGGGCGTCCCCGGATTCGCTGCAGCAGACCGGGAGAGCGTCGAGTGTCGCCAGACGGGCGGCGTTCTCGGCCTTGTGGATGTCCATGTCGACGTA
>JAEEGI010026469.1_pt1 | contig 11170 bp, 11 predicted proteins | sample 8958751 | NCBI WGS metagenome assembly JAEEGI01 (sample SAMN16246545, study PRJNA631951) | gut metagenome | biome: gut microbiome; feature: rumen; material: KS-attached | host: Bos | place: Iran: Karaj | collected 2018-10 | reverse complement strand
TCTCAGCCCGGTGGTCGGCAGCGAGCAGGGCGGCATGCGCCCGGTGCTGATCGTGCAGAACGACACCGGCAACCGCCACAGCCCTACGGTCATCGCCGCGGCGATCACCAGCCGCCTCGACAAGGCGAAGCTTCCGACGCATATCACCCTCGCGGAGGGCAGCGCCGGGCTCAACCGCGACAGCATCATCCTGCTTGAGCAGATCCGCACCCTGGACAAATCCCGTCTGCGCGAGCGAATGGGCCGCATAGACGAGAGCACAATGAACGCCGTCGACGCAGCCCTCGCCGTCAGCTTCGGATTGAACTGAGCGATCGAATAATGGAACGCCTCTCCCCATAAGATGGGGAGAGGTGTTTTGCTATGCAGATCCCGATCATCCACGACGGCAGACGGATCGGTCTGCTCGAGACGCGGCGCGAGGGCGCCTATATCCGTTTTGAGGCACGCTGCGCGTTCCTATCCGGCGTCCGGCGTCTGTGCGTCTTCGGCGGGGGAGGACACGCGATCCTGGGCGTGATGCAGCCGGAGAGAGGCTCGCTCGTGCTGCGCCGCCGCCTCTCCCGCGCGGCGATGAGAGCCTTTCCCGAGACGATCGAATACGCCGGCTTCGAAGAAAGGAAGGTCGAGACCCCGCCGCCCGAGCAGGCCGTACATCCTGAGGAGGAGCCGGCAGCGGAGGAGAGTTTTTTCCTTACCGAGGACGGCGCGCGCTTCCTCGCGCTGCCCTGCGCGCTGCGCCGCGCCGCGCCGGGAGCGCGCGTGCGCGAGCTCGGCGGGAGGAGCTATCTGCTATTTCGCACTTGTGATTGAACGCGCTTTGGTCTATACTGGAGACATCCGGAAAAAGAAACGGGGCGATGATATGCGCATGACCGATCTGATCGCGAAGAAGCGCGACGGCGAGCGTCTGACGACGGAGGAGATCGCGGAGATGATCCGCCTTTACACCGCGGGGGAGATCCCGGACTATCAGATGAGCGCGATGTGCATGGCGATCCTCTTCCGCGGCATGGACGACGGCGAGATCCTGGATCTGACGATGAGCATGATGCGCTCGGGCGAGACGCTGGACCTCTCGCCGATCCGCGGCGTCAAAGCGGACAAGCACTCCACGGGCGGCGTCGGCGACAAGACCAGCCTGGTGCTCTGCCCGATGGTCGCCGCCTGCGGCGTGAAGATCGCGAAGATGTCCGGCCGCGGCCTGGGGCACACCGGCGGCACGATCGACAAGCTCGAGAGCTTTCCCGGCTTCGTCACGGGCATCTCCGAGGAGCGCTTTTTCGACAACGTCAACCGCATCGGCATCGCCATCGCCGGCCAGACGGCGGAGGTATGCCCCGCGGACAAGAAGCTTTACGCCCTGCGCGACGTCACCGGCACCGTGCCGAGCATCCCGCTGATCGTCAGCTCCATCATGTCCAAGAAGCTGGCCGCCGGCGCGGACGTGATCGTGCTGGACGTCAAGTGCGGCTCCGGCGCGTTTATGAAGACCGCGGAGCAGGCGCGCGAGCTGGCCGAGGGCCTCACGCGCGTGGGCAGGCTCGCGGGGCGCAAATGCGCCGCCGTCATCACCGACATGGACGAGCCGCTCGGCTTCGCCGTGGGCAACGCGCTCGAGGTCAAAGAGGCGATCGACGTCCTCGCCGGACGCACCGAGGCGGGCGAGCTTCTGGAGCTCTGCCTCACGCTCGGCAGCTTCATGCTCTCCCTCGGCGGCCTCGCCGCGGACGAGGAGGACGCGCGCGCCAAGCTCAAGGCGACGATCGCGGACGGCAGCGCGCTCGGCAAGCTCGCCGCGATGGTCGAGGCGCAGTACGGCGATCCCCGCGCGGTCTACGACACGTCCCTGCTGCCCGCCGCGTCCGTCACGCGCGAGGTCCCCAGCGAGGCGAGCGGCTATGTCGCGCACATCGAGGCCGAGGACGTGGGCCTCGTCTCGATGCACCTCGGCGGCGGCCGCGCCACGAAGGAGAGCGCGATCGATCTCGCCGTCGGCGTCGTGCTGAAAAAGAAAGTCGGCGACCGCGTCGAGGCGGGCGAGAGCCTCGGAACGATCCACGCCTCCGACGCGCAGAAGGCGGCCGAGGCCGCGGCGCTGCTGCAGAAGTGCTACACGCTCTCCGCCGCGCCGGTCGAGAAGGCTCCCTTCATCAAGGGCGTCGTGCGCTGAAGGATATAAAACATAAGCATCCCCCGGCCGGAAGCCGGGGGATGCTTTTTTGCCGTTTCCGGAGCCGCGCTTACGCCAGCAGCTTGTTGAGCGCGGCGAGGCGCATGCTGATGCAGTAGACCTCCATCGCCTGCTCGAGCTGCTCCGTGGGCGGGAGAGAGGGCGCGACGCGCATATTGCTGTCCTTCGGGTCCCTGCCGTAGGGGAAGGTCGCGCCGGCGCCGGTCATCGTGAGGCCGGCCTCCTTGCACAGCCGCCAGGTCTCCTTCGCGATGCCGGGCATCGTGTTGACGGACACGAAGTAGCCGCCGTTGGGCTTCTGCCACTGGGCGATGCCGCGCGGGGCGATCTCGCGGTCGAGCCAGTCGAGCACGCAGCGGAACTTCGGGCCGAGGATCGCGGCGTGGCGCTTCATCAGCGCGAGCACGCCCGCCTTGTCCCTGAGATAGCGCACGTGGCGCAGCTGGTTGACCTTGTCGTAGGAGATGACCTGCACGGTCAGGAGCTTCTTGACGTATTCCATGTTGTGCTCGCTGCACGCGAACACCGACACGCCCGCGCCCGGGAAGGTGATCTTGGAGGTCGAGGCGAACTCAAAGACCATGTCCTCGTTGCCGTATTTGGCGCATTCGCCGAGGATGTCCGGGAAGGGGAGATAGTCGCCGAAGAACTCGTGCACGCAGTAGGCGTTGTCCCACATCAGCAGAAAGTCCTTCGCCGCGGGCTTCATCGAGGCGATGCGGCGGATCGTCTCGGCGCTGTAGACGATGCCGTCGGGGTTGGAGTACTTCGGCACGCACCACATGCCGCGCACGTCGCCGTCGCGGATCAGCTCCTCGACCAGATCCATGTCGGGCCCCTCGCTCGTCATCGGGACCGTGATCATCTCCATGCCGAAGCTCTGGGAGATCGCGAAGTGGCGGTCATAGCCCGGCGCGGGACAGAGCCACTTGACCTTGTCGAGCTTCGCCCAGGGCTTGTCGCTGTTGACGCGGCCGTGGGTGTAGCACTTGGCGATGGTGTCGTACATCATCTGCAGCGAGGCCGTGCCGCCGCAAAAGACGTTCTCGGGCTTCACGCCGAGCAGCTCGGCAAACAGCGCGCGGCAGGAGGGCAGGCCCTCGAGATTGCCGTAGTTGCGCACGTCGATGCCGTCGCACATATAGTCGCTGTCGGACTTCAGGATGTCCATCATCTCGCTGGTCATGTCGAGTTGGGCCTTGCCGGGCTTGCCGCGCGCCATGTTCAGCGAGAGCTTTTTCGCCTTGAGCTCGTCGTACTTCGCCTGTACCTCGGCCCGCTCGAGCTCGAGCTCGCTCCGGGTCATCTCCGCGTATTTTTTCATATCCGGTCCTTTCTTCATGCGCGGCGCCGCGCGGCGCCGTCGTAGTACGGGGCGGAAGACCGCCTTTTGTTCAATCATACCATATCCGCCGCATTCCATCAAGCCGGATTTTGGCAAAAAATCATAAAGCGCCCCTTTTCCTTTTTTTCTCTTTCCCTTTACCGCGGCGCGTGGTACAATGCAGAAAAAGCTGACGGGAAAACAGAGGAGGTGAGGAGATGCGCGCGATGCTCTTTCCGATGGAGCTGACGCCGAGGATGCTGCTGATCGTCGTGATCGGCGTCTTCCTCGCGTCCTTTACCGACGGCGTGGCCGGCGGCGGCGGGATCATCTCGGTGCCGACCTATTTCCTCGCCGGTCTGCCCGCGCACCTGGCACTCGGCACGAACAAGCTCTCGTCCTCGATCGGCACGGCCGTGTCCACGGCGCGCTTCATCCGCGGCGGCTATGTGGACTGGAAGCTCGGCGTCCCCTCCGTCGCCCTCGCGCTCTGGGGCGCGCACCTCGGCACGCGGCTGCAGCTCGCGCTCGACGAGAGCTGGCTCAAATGGCTGCTGCTGATCGTGCTGCCTCTCGTGGCCTTCTTTGTGCTGCGGCAAAAGCAGCTGCCCGAGGAGCGAGGGGAGATGCCCCCCGCCCGCCGCGCCGCGATCGTATGGATCGCCTCGTTCCTCGTCGGCGGCTACGACGGCTTTTACGGCCCGGGGACGGGCACCTTCCTCGTGCTGATCTTCTGCAATCTCGCCAAAATGGATCTGCGCACCGCCTCGGGCAACGTCAAGCTGGTCAACCTCGCGAGCAACGTCGGCGCGCTCGCCACCTCACTGGCGGCGGGCAAGGCCTTCCTCGTCCTCGGCCTGATCGGGGCGGTGGCCTCGATCGCGGGACACTACATCGGCTCGGGCATGGCGATCAAAAACGGCTCGCGGATCGTGCGGCCGGTCATCCTGGTCGTGCTGGTCCTGCTCGCGGTCAAAGTGATAACGGAGCTGATCTGAATGAAAAAAACCATCGGCATCCTCGGCGGCATGGGCCCGCTCGCGACGGCGGACCTCTACCGCAAGATCGTGGAAAACACGAAGGCGGACGGCGACAACGACCACATCCGCGTCTATATCGACAGCAACTGCGCCATCCCGGACCGGACGGCGGCGATCCTGCGCGGCGGGCCGGACCCGGTGCCGGAGATGCTCGACGCGCTGCGCAATCTCGAAAAATGCGGCGCGGACTGCGTCATCATGCCCTGCAACACCGCGCACTATTTCCTCCCGCGCCTGCAGGAGCGGACGGTCCTGCCGATCCTCGACATGCGGGAGATCACCGCGGCGCAGTGCGCCGCGCGCTTCCCGGGAGCGCGCGCCTGCCTGCTCGGCACGAAGGGCACGCTCGAGGCGAAGATCTACGACGCGGCGCTCGCGCAGCAAGGCGTGGACTTCCTCCTGCCCGGCGAGCGCGAGCGGGACGAACTGATGCGCCTGATCTACGGCGTGGTCAAGGCCTCGCGTCCTCTCAAGCCCGAGATGGAGGCCTGGCACGAGCTGCTCGTCACGCTGCGGGGGCAGGGCGCGGACTACTTCGTCCTCGCCTGCACGGAGCTGCCCATCCTCGCCGCGGCGCTCGGGCATCCCGGGCCCTTCATCGACCCGACGCTGGAGCTGGCGAAGGCGGCGATCCGCTTCTGCGGCTACGAGACAAAATAAGGCCCTCCGGCGCCCCGGCGGGGCGCGGAGAACGCGGACGGCGGATCGAACGATCCGCCGTTCATCTTTTCTTCATATTTTTTTCATATTATAGACAAAAAACTCTTCCCAAATCGAAAAAAATCTGTATAATATAAGTTAACCGTATTGCCGCCTTTTTCGGGCGGTCGGACGAATATTTCATTAGGAGGGCTATTATGGAACAAAGCGCACCCAAGAAGAAAGGTATCCTTCAGGCATACCTGAACTTCAACGTGCTGTACAAGATCCTGATCGGTCTTGTCATCGGCGCGATCGCCGGCGTGATCCTCGCCGCCAACGGCGTCACGGCGATCCCCGCGTGGATCAGCATGTTCGGCACCATCTTTACCAGATTGCTGAAAATGATCATCATCCCGATGATCGTCGGCTCTCTGGTCGTCGGCGCATCCTCTGTCTCCCCCGCAAACGTCGGTAAGGTCGGCATCCGCGTCATCATCATCTATCTGGCGACCTCCGCCTGCGGCGTTATCATCGGCCTGCTCATGGGCAACATCTTCCAGCCGCACGCCGAGCTGGCGAAGGTCACCGAGCTGGCGGCCGACGCGGCCGGCAAGACCGCCGACGTCAGCGTCTGGAAGACGATCTCCGACATCGTCCCGACCAGCGTCCTGACCTCTCTCGTCAACGAGACCGTGCTGCAGGTCATCTTCTTCGCGCTGATCTTCGGCCTGTGCCTGTCCTACATGAAGAACTCCGAGGACGAGCGCATCCGCAGGATCTCCAACACGATGTTCGACATCTTCGACTGCCTGACCGAGGTCATGATGAAGATCGTCTCCGGCATCATGCAGTACGCGCCCATCGGCGTCGCGGTCCTGATCTGCGAGGTCTTCGCCAAGAACGGCGCCAAGGTGGCCGGCGCGCTCGTCACGGTGACGGTGGCCTGCTTCCTCGGCTACGCGATCCACGTCGTGCTGATCTACGGCGGCCTGCTGAAGATCTTCCGCATCAAGATCGGCACCTTCTTCAAGGAAGCCCGCACGCCGTTCATCACCGCCTTTGTTACCCGTTCGTCCAACGCCACGCTCCCGACCACGATGACCGCGGCCGAGAACCTCGGCGTCGACAAGGAGGTCTATGCCTTCTCGCTGCCGCTCGGCGCGACGATCAACATGGACGGCACCGCCATCTACCAGGGCGTCTGCGCGTTCTTCCTCGTCATGTCCTGCTTCGGCCGCGGCCTGACCATGGGTGAGATGGGCATGATCGTCCTGCTCGCCACGCTGGCCTCGATCGGCACGGCGGGCGTTCCCGGCGCCGGCGCGATCATGCTGGCCATGGTCATGCAGGGCATCAACCTCCCGATCGCAGAAGGCACGGTCCTGGCCGGCGCCTACGCGATGATCCTGGGCATCGACGCGATCCTCGACATGGGCCGTACCGCCCTGAACGTCGTCGGCGACCTGACCTGCACCTGCTGCATCGCGAAGTCGACCAAATTCCTGAAAGAGGATTCCGTTCTCAAGTGATCCATGAACCGGAAAGCGCTTGACAAGCGGATGCAGGAGCTGTCCATCTACAGCGACTTCTACTACCGCAAGGAGCTCAACGCGCTCGCACAGGTCCTGCAGGAGGGCGAACAGCTCAACTGCATCCTCACCGGCGTGCACGAGGGCAACCGCAAGATGCTCGCCGTCACCGACCGGCGTCTGCTCGTCCTTTTCGCGGGCGCGCTCGCCGCAAAGAGCGTGACGGTCATCCGCCGCGATGCGGTGAAGGAGTACCGCTTCGACAAGAAGCTCCTGTTCTCGAGCGTCTGCATCCGCACCGACAGCGGGACGGAGTTCGTATTCACCAACACGCAGGGCTCGCTCAAGGAGCTCTTCGAGTGGGCGATGTGCCGGCCCCTTCCCGCCGCGGACTGAAACACAGCAAAAAAACAGGGGATCTCCCGTTGGAAGATCCCCTGTTTTTTTCGCCCGCTCACATCAGCCCCAGGCCCCCGGCGACGATGCAGATGAAGTCCTGCACGTTCGTCACGATCGTCGTGGCGGACAGCGAGCCGCGGTCGATCAGCTTGCCGGTCACGAACTCGTCGGCGTCGACGCAGTAGAAGTACACCGGCCGCACGGTCCCGTCCGGCAGCACGCGGAACGAGGGCGTCATGTTCCCGGTTGCGATCGTATGCAGCATCGTCGCGAGGCAGATCACGGTCGTCGCCTTCGAGACCATTTCCCGCATGCGGCTCTGCGCCTCGTAGGCGTTGCCGATCACCTCCGGCAGCGGCCCGTCGTCTCGGATCGAGCCGGCCAGCACGAAGGGAACGTTTTGCTTCACGAGGCTGTACATGATGCCGTTGTCGATGCCCCAGTCCCGGATGAACTGCGGGATCGAGCCGCTCGCGCGCACGCGGTTGCAGACGTCGAGGTGGTTGTAGTGCCCGTTGGGCACGGACTGCTGGGTGTAGATGTCCTGTCCCAGCGCCGTGTGCAGCAGCGCGCCCTCGAGATCGTGCGTCGCGAGCGCGTTGCCGGCCATCAGCCCGTGGGCGTAGCCGTTCTCGACGAGCCACTGCATGGCCCGGCGCGCGTCGCGGTCAAAGGCGAAGGCCGGGCCCATGACCCACAGGATATTGCCGCTCTCGCGCTCGGTTTTCAGCAGCTCGATCAGGCGGTCGTAATCCCGCGCGTAGGAGGTCTCGCGGCTGCGTCCCTGCCGGAAGACGAACTGGTCGCCGTCCGCGGCCGAGTCCGCGTCAAAGCCGTGCGCGTGCAGGAAGATGCCCTCCTCGCCGCGCTCCGTCCGGCCGAGGATCACGCGGTCGCCGCGGCGCAGATTGCGGTTCTCCACGACGGCAAGCGTATCGTCGGGCCGCAGCACGACGCTGCAGTCCATGCGGCTGTCCGCCGCGAGGCGCCACTGCCCGCCGATCTTGAAATACTCGGGGTACATCGAGGTGCTGTGGAAGCCCTCGGGCGCGACGCCGTCCCGCTCGACCGCCGCCCAGGCGGCGTCGGGCGCGTTTTCAAAGCGCGGCTCGGAAAAGTCCGGCGCGCGATAGCTCGGAAAAACAAAAGCCAAGTCGTTCCCCTCCCGCAGATGGATTCGTCCCGATTATACCGCAGCCGCCCCGAAAGCGCAACCGCCCCCGGAGGGCCGGGGCAAAAGCAAGCCCCCGTCCGCTGGACGGGGGCTTGCTTTCCGCCGCATTCCGACGGGTTCAGATCCAGAGCTCCTCCATCTTGATGACGTCGCTCGTCTCGAAGTACTCGCGGAGATAGATCTCGCAGCATTCCTCAAGCGAGTGTCCGCCCTTGTTGTGCTCGAGCATGATCGAGATGATCCGCGTGGGGATCACGATATCCAGGATCTTCGCGGAGCTGTGGCTCCGGGCCATGGCGGCGACGAGCTTGGGGACGTCGGCGTCGGCAAAGAGCTCGGTGAAGGCGGCGGCCTCCTCCTGCTCGCGCCGGTCGAAGGAGCGGTTGTGCAGCACACGGATACCGGTGGCGATCAGGAAGGTGAGCGGCAGAATGGCCGTGAGCGGGATCCACATGGGCAGCCGGGTCAGGAAACCGTAAAAGTCGCTCCAGCCGCCCTTCTCCTCACCGACGACCACGACCATGACGTAATAGAGCACGGAGTAGATCAGCACGGGGAGGAGGACGATCAGCGAGTCCTTGAGCCGCAGCTGCTTCTCGCTCATGAAAAAGCAAAAGGCGGCGATCGCGAGGATCGGGCACAAGCCGTGCAGGAAGAAGCGGGAGCCGGTGAAGATCAGCACGAAGCCCTTGACCGGCGAGAGGACGAGCAGGGAGATCAGAAAGGTCAGCGCCACGGCGGTGACGCCCATGTACACCACGTCCACGATCCAGCGCGGCATGTGATAGTTGTGCGTGCGCAGGCCGTCGAGCGTATAGGGGATGACCATGGCCATGGCGGCCGCGCAGAGGATGTTGGAATTAACGGTGAACATGCAGAAGGTCCGCAGGCCCATGTGGTCAAAGTTCTCGTCCGCCGTCGTGGTGAGATTCATCGTCACGCCGATGCAGACGCAGACCACGACCACCACGGCGCTGATGAAGGCGAGCATGCACTGCCTCCGGTTGATTTTTCTTACTCTGTCCATGATTTCTCCTTCCCCGGGACCTGAGCTCTCCGCAGGTCCGCGGCCTCTTTTCGTCCGGATACCGTCCTGATTCTACCATATCCCGGCGCTTTCGCGCAAGGAAAACGAGCGCCCGGGCACGCGCCGATGCGTTCATCATAGCATAAATACCGACACGCGGCAATCCGGCCGGGAACTGTTTTCATGGCGGAGACGGAGAGCTTCGCCGGGCGCGGGCGCCGCTCCGGCACGCACGCGGGCAAGAGAAACATGCCCCCGGCATGTTTCTCTCGCTTCGCTCGCGCCCTGTTCGAATCTCTCCACGCTTTATAAAAAAACAGATCCCCCGCCCCTGTGGGCGGGAGATCTGTTTTTCATGGCTAAAGATTGCTATTTTAACAAAATAGATAGAATCGTTAGTTTTTGTCAACTGAGTTGATGCGCCGCTCTTGACTATAAACATATGGAACTGTGGCCTTTATTCATAGGACAGCGCACAATAAGAAGCTTGTATTTTGACTCATATTGTAGTATACCGGTGCCGTTATCCATGCCTGGAAACGTCATGGATGCAATCTCATTGAAATCTATGCGCATGTTCTCCTCCAAAAACTGGAAGTTGTCTTACAGAACCAGCAACAACGTCCCTGCGCCGATCAAAATGCAGCCAATCAGCGACTTGGTGGTAAATTGCTCATGCAGAAATACAAACGCCAGCACCAGCGTGATGACTACGCTCAGCTTGTCAATCGGTACGACCCTCGAAGCCTCACCCATCTGAAGAGCTTTGTAATAGCACAGCCATGACGCTCCTGTGGCAAGCCCTGACAGAATCAGAAACAGCCAGCTTTTCTGGCTGATTGTGCTTAAGCCCTCCTGCTGGTGCGTAAGAAACACCATTCCCCATGCCATAACGACAACGACCATCGTGCGGATCGCTGTAGCCAGATGGGATCCGACACCTTCAATTCCTATTTTTGCCAATATGGATGTAAGCGCGGCAAAAACTGCAGAACCAAGCGCTAACCAGAACCACATAGTACCATCTCCTAAACTCCCGAGTTGTCGAGATGGAGTATACCACAAATCGCAGGCTTTCGGAAGATGCTTTATAACCGACCCTGCCTATAAGTAAAGGTCGTTGTCCCTTCTCCCGTAACGGACACATTGTTGCCCCCATGCCGCAGTTCCAGTTCCGGGATCTCCCAGGTTCCCGCATTGACGGATTTATGGAAAGATTCTCCGTCGACAGCCCAGTGCAGTGTTGTCTCTGCTGTGGTCGTGATGACCGGCACCACGGGCATGAAGTCGTTATGCAGAGTAACTGTGCTGCTGCCGCTTATACTCTCGACCGTCTCCGAAACATAGTAGATAGACCTTGCTGTATTATTTCCAGAAGTATTTCAGGTTGTATTTGTTGCTTGATAATGCTATAATTTGTAAAAAAGACAAAGGAGAGCGGGACATTATGGAAAAGATAGAACTTGACTACGATGAAGCAATCCTGATGAAAAGCGAAAGGGTTTCGTATGGCGGAGTTCTTTCGAGTTACACTAATGAACTTATTCTAACGAACAAGAATATTGTCCTTGTTAAAAAAGGCATGTTTGGAATGGCAAAAGGCACAATTAAGTTTCCAATAGCAGAGATAAAAACCTTTGAAGGTCAGCCCCAAGTTCTTGTCGGTAAAGCCAAAAACAGCACACCGACACTTGATGTATACTTTAGGTCTAGCCAAGAGAGTTTTGGCTTTGAGTGGAAAAAGGATGCTGTCAAGTGGGTAGAAAAGATTACCGAGTTAATGACTGGAAAGAAAGCAACAATTAATACAAATACTCGGTTAACAATACCAGGGACAGAAT
>JAEEGI010026468.1_pt1 | contig 11170 bp, 8 predicted proteins | sample 8958751 | NCBI WGS metagenome assembly JAEEGI01 (sample SAMN16246545, study PRJNA631951) | gut metagenome | biome: gut microbiome; feature: rumen; material: KS-attached | host: Bos | place: Iran: Karaj | collected 2018-10 | reverse complement strand
GTATTAGTAACTTTGCTGCAGTCATGACATTTCATCCCGCCTATAAAAACGAAACCGATGATAACATCTACAGGATATGAAGAACTGAAGGACGTGATGGCCTATCTGGCCGAGGTGCCCTATGACGTGTCGCGCAAGTCGCTCTACCACCCGGCCGAACTCTATGAAGGCTTCGACCCCAATGACGAGAGCAGTTTCGACCGGTGCTTTGACAGTGTGATTTATCAGCGCTACAAGGCGATGGGACAGCACACCAACAACGTGAAGGAGTTGCTGGCGCGCACGCTGCACGACCATTGCATCCACACGGCACTGGCGCGATTCTTCAAGACCCACGACCATCGTCGCAGCGTGGGCATCATGGGCGGACACGCCCTGCTCAGGACCGACAGCATTTACCGCGACATAGCCTTGCTGAGTCAGCGCCTCACCCAAGAGGGATTTGTCATGTTGAGCGGCGGTGGACCCGGAGCCATGGAAGCGACACATCTGGGAGCCTGGATGGCGGGCTTCTCGACCCAGGATGTGGACGATGCCCTCACAATGATGATGCCCTCGCCGTCGTTCAAGGACGCCGGGTGGCTGCGCACCGCTTTCAACGTCATCGACAAGTATCCCCAGCAGGAGTATGCCAGTCTGGGCATTCCCACGTGGCTCTACGGCCATGAGCCGTCAACGCCATTCGCCACCCATATTGCGAAGTATTTTGAGAATAGCTTGCGCGAGGACCACATCCTCACGCTGGCCTTTGGCGGCACCATCTATGCCCCGGGCAGTGCAGGCACCATGCAGGAGATTTTCCAGGAAGCGGTGCAGAACCACTATCTGTCCTATGGTTTCGCCAGCCCGATGATTTTCTTGGGTAAGCACTTCTGGACCGAGGAAATCCCGGTTTATCCCCTCATGAAACGCCTGATGGACACCGGCAAGTACCGCAACCTGCTGCTCACTATCACCGACGACATCGACGAAGTCGTCCACACCCTGCAGGCCTACAGCCAACAATCAACTGAGCATTCTTGTTTCTAACAACCGTAACAACGGGGAACAACCAAAACAACTCGTCCTGAAATAGTTTGTCATTTTTTCAAACTATTTCAGGACGATATTAGAAGGGCCAGAATCAATTCCATTGTCCCTCTTGTTTCTAAATACGAAACTTAGCGGCTTTGCGCCTTAGCGTAAGACTCCCGAGCGCGGATGCCTCTCTAAACTCTAAACCCTAACCTCTAAACTGCGGGCTCTAGCCCGCATCACAGTGTGACGACGGTGCCGATGGGCTCACCGCTCATGACCTTGCGCAGGTTGCCGACCACGTCCATGTTGAACACGTGGATAGGCAGGTTGTTGTCGCGGGCCATCACGGTGGCGGTCATGTCCATGACCTTGAGACCGCGGTTATAGATCTCGTCATAGGTAATGCGGTCAAACTTCGTTGCCGTGGGGTCCTTCTCGGGGTCGGCGGTGTAGATGCCGTCCACGCGGGTGCCCTTGAGCATAACGTCGGCCTCGACTTCGATGGCACGCAGCGTGCTACCGGTGTCGGTGGTGAAGAAGGGGCTACCGGTGCCGCACGAACAGATGGCGACCTTGCCGGCCTTCATAGCGTCGATAGCGCGCCACTTGCTGTAGGGCTCGCCGATGGGGAACATGCCGATGGCGGTGAATACCTGGGCGGGCTGGCCGATGGCCTCGAGGGCCGAAGAGATGGCCAGTGCGTTGATGACCGTGGCGAGCATGCCCATCTGGTCACCTTTCACGCGGTCAAAACCCTGAGCGGCACCCTTCAGGCCACGGAAAATGTTACCGCCACCAACGACGATGGCTACCTGTACGCCAGCGTCAACGATTTCCTTGATCTGGGCAGCATAGTCGGCAACGCGCTGTGCGTCGATGCCGCTACCCTGCTCGGCTGCCAGCGACTCGCCGCTGAGCTTGAGCAATATGCGATGATAGATTGGTGTCATAATTCTAAAAGCCTTGAAAAAAAGAGTCGGCACAAAACCATGTTTTGCCCAACTCTTTAAGATTTAAATCATTAATGATGTGATGATTATTTGCCTGCCAGTGCGTTTGCACGCTCCAAGTACTTGTCGACGTTGAAACCAGTCTGTTGGCCATACAAGGGATAGTTGTCCTTGATGGTCTGGTAGATAGCGGCCTCGTCGGCGAACTTCTTCTGCTCGTGCAGCACGGTAGCCTTCTTAATCATGAATGCAGGTGCATAAGCCTCGTTGTCGCCAGCCAGGCTGATGGCCTTGTCATAGGCAGCAAGTGCCTTGTCCAGCTTCTTGAGGTTTACATAGCAGTCACCCAGCAGCGACTGTGAAGCGGGGCCGATGAGGTTACCGGCAGGACCAAAGTCCTCGAGGTGCTTGGCAGCCTTCTCGTATTCTCCCTTTTCATAGAGCAGAATAGCGGCGTTGAGGTGGGCGCGCTCGCCAGCCTTGTTACCAAAGTCGGCAGCTACCTTCTCATAGTCCTTCAAAGCCTCGTCTTGCTTGCCTTGCAGGAGTTCGAGATCGGCCTCACCGATTTTCTCGGTGGCCTTCTTCACGTTGCTGTTGTGGAAATAAAGGAACGCACCAGCGAGCACGGCAATCAGAGCGATAGCGATAACTGCCCAGCTGATGTACTTCTTGTTGTCTTCAATGCGTTGTGCCGCCGACGTCAGTGATTCGTTCACCTCTTCGAGGGTCGTACGGGCACCTTGATCTTGTTTTTTTGCCATTTTTATTGCGTTAATTTTAATGTTTTCGACAGTTTAGCGGGTGCAAAAGTATAACATATTATTAAAATTAGAAAGCAAAAAAGCAACTTTTTTGATTTTAGGCCATTTTACACCCCCTAAGAGAGGCTTTTCAGGCCGTTTTTGCCGCACGAAAGCCATCAAAAACCTGTTTTTTTTGCTTTTTTGATATCCTTGATGTATCTTTGCAGCCACGTCAACAAAACTAGACCGATGGAACTGCAATGCCCACAATGTGGAAAATGGATGGCCGTGTCACAGGAGGAACTCTTGATTCACGACAGTCAGGTCGTGTGTCCCCAGTGCTTGGCTGTGTGCCGTTACATTAACGGTGCTCTCGTCGTGCGTGACGATAGTGACGCACCCTATCGTCACACCGCCAGCGTTGACTCGACCAAACAAGCTAGTACCAAATTCTGCCACAGTTGCGGCAAAAAACTGCCTAGCGGCATCAGTTTCTGCCCCTATTGCGGTGCCGACCTGAGCGCACCGTTCGAGAAATCGACTCAAGCCCCTGTCAAGGAGCCTGAGCCTGCCCCAGCTCCCGTCAAGGAGAAACCTCGCCCCAAGCAGCCTGCGGCAGCGCCACAACCCGCGGTAACGCAGCCAACATCGCACAACAACCAGGTGGAGGAGAAACTGCGCACCATGTCCCGCAACCACCACTACAGCAACAGCGGCATTCCGCCCCACCTGCACCAGAACGGCACCATGCCTAGCAAGCCCTTCAAGATTGCAGCCTATGCCGTTATTGCGTTGCTGCTCATCCTGCTGGTGTACATAATAATGGCGGGCCTTAATCTAGAACCCGCCATCTAAAACAATTTTCTCGGTACTTATTGAGCTTATTGAGCCGCCATGAAGTCCTCGACATCTTGGGGATGGTAAGGTATGCGCTTCTCACCCAAGAAGCGGCAGCCATCGGCAGTGATAAGGATGTCATCCTCGATGCGGATGCCACCAAAGTCCTTGTAGGTTTCCAGTTTGTCGAAGTTCAGGAATTCAGCGCAATGGCCGCTGGCGCGCCAGTCGTCGATGAGGGCAGGAATGAAGTAGATGCCCGGCTCGTCGGTAACGACAAAGCCCTCCTGCAGACGACGTCCCATGCGCAGGCAGTTCGTGCCGAACTGATCCAGGTTGGGGCGAGTCTCCTCGTCAAAGCCCACATAAATCTGTCCCAGACCTTCCATATCGTGCACGTCCATACCCATCATGTGTCCCAAGCCGTGAGGCAGGAACATGGCATGGGCACCGGCAGCAACGGCCTCGTCAACATCACCCTTCATCAGGCCCAGTTCCTTGAGGCGCTCGGTCATACGACGGCAAACGGCCATGTGCACGTCCATGTATTTCATGCCTGGCTTGGAGAGTTCCAAGGCCAAATCGTGGCATTCCTCAACGATGCGGTAAATCTCGAGCTGGCGCTGGTCATACTTGCCGTTAACGGGCATTGTGCGGGTGTTGTCGCTGCAATAGTACTCCATGGACTCGGCACCGCAGTCACACAGGGCAAGACGGCCAGCCTCTAGCGGAGCCATCGACGGGTTGCCATGCATGATCTCGCCATGCTGCGAGAAGATGGTGGCAAAGCTCACCTTGGCGCCATAGCTCTCGGCGATTCCGTCAATCTGTCCGCCAATGTATTTCTCGGTCACACCGGGCTTGATCAGGCGCATTGCGGTGGTATGCATCAGGTAGCCCACCTCGGCTGCGCGCTCCAGTTCGACAATCTCCTCGGCAGTCTTTACCGAACGCATATTGATGACAGCCATACGCAAGTCGTGGGACACAGCCTCGGCCTGCTTGTTGGGGTGGATGCCCAACAGGTCCATGATCTGGATCTTGGTGTCATGACGATAGGGCGGCAGGAAATGGATGCGGCGACCTTTGGCTCGAGCCTCGTCACAAATGACCTGCAACTGCTTCATCGGAGCAGAATTGGCCACGCCCACCTGGGCTGCCATGTCGGCCACGCTGTCCACCGAACCATACCACACGATATCCTCAATGTCGATGTCATCGCCCACCAGGGTCTCCACGTTGTTGTCGATGTCAATCACGCCTACCAGACCGTCGCGCTGCTGGCCGAAGTAGTACAAGAACGACGAATCCTGGCGGAAGGGATAATAGGCATTGTTGGGATAGTTGCATGGCGACTCGTTGTTGCCAAACAAAAGAATCACGCCATCGCCCACGCGTTTTTTCAACTCGTTGCGTCTCTCAATGTAAGTTTCTTTCTTGAACATAATGATTTAGTATTTAGTTTCTGGTTTTTACTTTATTCTATCGTTAATGATCTCTGTAAGATATCGGTCCCCTGGAGCCTACTCCATGGGAATGGCCTTGATGGTGCCCAGTTTGCGCACGGTCACCTTGCTGGGTTTCCCCTTGTAATAGACCTTGCCCGTGCCGCTGCCGCTCACCTTGAGTTCACCGCCATTGACGTTGCACCCGATGGTGCCTGTGCCCATGATACGGCACGTCACACTGGTGGCGATGACGTCATCGGCCTGTATCTCACCTGTTCCCACCAGCCGCAACGCCAATTCGTCACAGGATCCGTCGGCAATGAGTTTGCCCTTTCCACTCAGGATTTGCAATTCGAGTTTGGAGGCCCTAAGTCCTCGGGCGATGATTTTGCCATTGTCGATGAGCCGCACCTTAAAGGTCTTCATCGGGGGCAACCCCGAAATTCTGAGCGTGCTGTCGCCCGAATTCTCGATTTCATCGAGTGATTTCGAATAGAGGGTGATGGTGGGCAGATTGCCTTGTCGCTCAAAGGCATCATCCACCTGAATGCTCAACCGTCCATTGTTGTTAATCGAGAAAATCAGGTGGTCGGCCACTTCTTGGGTGCAGGTAATCACAGCCAGGCCTGCCGAGTCGGCATTACAGCGGTAATTGACGTTAATGTCGTCTAGCAGCGACAGGCGGGTAAAGTCGCGCAACTTCACCTCGTGACGTGTCACCTGTGCTTGGCAAGCCAGCGACATGGCAAGTACTAATACAATGCTATTGATTATCCTTCTTTTCATCATCTTCTAGGATTTGGTTTTCTGCGTTTGGCAATATATCGTTCTCGATGTGGTCGAGAATGGCCTCCAGTTCCTGGCGCGTGTTGGCCTGCAACATGGCAATGCGCGTGGGACGGAAGTTGCGGATGCCCTTGAACAGAGGCGTCGCTGCCAAGTGCCGACGTATGTGCAGGATGCCGCAATACTCATCGATGCGGTCGATGCTCTCGGCAATCTGGCGGCGAATGAGGGCCATCTTCTCCTCGTTGCTGATTTGGGGCACCTCGCCAGTGAGCAGGTACTGCTTCATCTCGCGGAATATCCATGGTGCGCCAATGCTCGCACGACCCACCATCACACCGTCAACGCCATAGCGGTCATAGCACTCCTTGAGCCGTTGAGGCGTGGTAACGTCACCGTTGCCGATGATGGGAATGTGCATGCGGGGATTGTTTTTCACCTTGCCGATGAGGGTCCAGTCAGCTTCACCACTGTAAATCTGGGAACGCGTGCGCCCGTGAATGGTGAGGGCAGCAATGCCGCAATCCTGCAGCTGCTCGGCAAGTTCCACGATAATCTTGTTGTCATGGTCCCAACCCAAACGGGTCTTCACCGTCACCGGCAAGTCAACGGCTTTAACGATGGCGCTGGTAATCTCGAGCATCAGGGGGATGTTGCGCAACATGCCGGCACCCGAGCCCTTGCCTGCAATCTTCTTGACGGGACAACCCCAGTTGATGTCGATGAAATCGGGATTAGCGGTGGCGGCAATGCGGGCAGCCTCGACCATGGCGTCCTTGTAGCGGCCATAGATCTGGATGGCAGCCGGGCGTTCGCCGGGAGCAATCGACATCTTCTGGAACGAGCGCTCGATGCTGCGTATCAGTGCATCGGCACTGACAAATTCGGTATAGACCATATCAGCACCCTGCTCACGGCAGATGAGCCTGAACGACTGGTCAGTCACATCCTCCATGGGCGCCAGCATCACAGGGCGTTCCCCCAAGTCTATGTTCCCTATTTTCATCGTGGTATCGTGCCTTGGATTTGTTTTTACACTGCGAAATTACGACATTTTGCCCAATCAACCAAAATAATCACTTCGCTTCAGTTTTTTTAAGAACATAAACGAAAGAAAAACATAACTATTGTGTGGCTCGGTCAAATCATCCTCTAGCATATACAACGTCTTTGGATATTCTAACTGCTCTTAGAGAAAAAAGCTGCCGCACGATATCATGCGGCAGCCAGAAAATTAAATGAATGGTTGGTTATGAACCGATAGTGAGCTTGATGGTGGAGATATTGCTACCGCTGCGTCCCTGAACGATGTAGATGCCGCGAGACAGGTGAGAAAGACCCACGCAGTCCTTGCCGGTAGCGATTGCTTGGCCGTTGATGTTATAAACGGTGATAACACCAGGATAGGTCACCTGATTGCCATAGACCTGAATCGACGGGGCCATATCAACAAGGCTCTCGATGACCGAGGCATGATCTTCGGTCACACCGTCGGCGGTGATGGTGAAGAAGTAGTCACGGTCGGCCACGATGTCATAGTCGGGCAGCTGCACACCGTTGTTCCAGTTGTTGAAAATCAAGTGGTAATTGCCACCCTCGGTATCGAGCAGGAACACCTTGTAGTTGACGCCGTTGACGATAGAATCGCCCACACTGGCCTCGCCGGGCCATGCGCCAAAGAGTTCGCTGTCACCCCAAGCATACAGTCCCAGGGCATCCCAACCCGTCTGGTCGTTGACATAGATGTAGTGCTTGCTGGCGGGAATCTTGGGCAGTTCACCACTGATGGTGAAGTCGTCGATACCCAGCGCCATAGCGCCCTGAGCAGCATCGCCACTAGCGACACTGATGTTCCATGCCAGATACAGGTCACAGCCGCGAGCGAGCTTCGTGCCCAGCATAGCGTTCACGGGAACCACCGCGCCAGGAACGGTCTCATAGCCTGCTGTCTCGTTATCGGGAGCGAAGTAGGTGTAGAAATCGTTGCCGGCACTGGTCCAGTTGCGGCCGTCGATGGAATAATAGAGCTGCACGGCAAAACCGGCACTGTTGTTACCCTTGCGGTACTTCTCGATATTATAAGTAACATTGACATTCTCGATGTCCTTCTTACCTGTGTTCAGCAGGTGAGCATAGACGTTGACGCAGCGCGTGCCACCAGCCACACCGGTCGAGATGCCACCCAGAGCGCGGTCGTCACCAGCGTTGTCGCCAAAGTTCCAAGTACCGTTCTTGGCATTGCTGGGCAGGCTCACACCGCCGCTGTACATCGTCTGATCATCGGCTTGGTCATAGCGGCCAACGGTACGCGGGGCTGTCAGGATGCGGTCGATGCGCCATGCTTCGGGCAACGTGGCGGTAGCGTCCTCGCCCATCACGTCAAAGTCCTGGCTGGCACTCAGCATGGACTCGTTCATTTCGATAGCGGGATAGGTCACCACCTCGGTCAACGCGCTGGCCACCTTGACGGTTGCGTTCTGGCTGAAGTCACCGGTCGTTGCGGTCACGGTATATTCGCCATTGGTGCCGTTGCTGGTGAATACCAGGTCTGCGTCAATGTCGCCGCCGTCGTTCAACGTCATTTCAACGGGAGTGGGGGCATCGATCTCCATGCCGAACTGGTCGCGCACGGTCACCTTGTAATGCACCTTGCCGGCAGTGTGATCCACATAGTTGGTGAAACCGTTCAAGGCACGGCTGGCATAGCCGCGCATGGCGGCAGCATCGTCACTGCTCAGGCCATTGGGAGCCCAAGTGATTTCCATCGGGTCAACGCCAAAGATGAGACCATATTCCATTGCAGCCGCCATATAGGTAGCCTTGAGGGTAGGATGACGGTCATCGAGGAACCAGGTGAGGGTGCCTTCGCTGCCCTCCAGGTCATAGACCTCCTGATAGGCCACGCCCACAGGGCACAGCGTCACGCCCAGGTCAAGAGCGACATCCTGATAGTTCTGGACAAAGGTCGAGTTAAAGGCGGTATAGTTCTCCCAATCGCCGCTGTAGGCCCAGTTCACGGGCACGATGATAATGGCGTTGGGGTTGGGGCAGTAGTCGCGGATGTAGTCCACCCAACGCTTGACATTGGCGCGGAACGACTCGATATTGGTGCGCGGCAGTGAGCTCTGCTCCTGCAGGATGATGTGGCTCCATGCCTCGCTGCGCACGAGCATCTTGGCACCGGGGTTACCGTCCTCGGCCACGCCGTCGCCTTCCTCCCAATGGGTCAAGAGCGACTTGCCCAACAGGGTGTGCTTGGTCCAATGGGCATCCTTACCCATAGCCTCAGCGATGCCGTTGAACACAGCGTCCTGATCATTATAATAAATGAGGCTGTTGTTCAGCGAGAGCACCTTGACCTGCTCGGGCAACTCGGGCACGAGCACGACGTCGGCGGGCTGCAGCGTCATTGTGGTGGGAGTGGAGGCTGCCAGCACGAGGCTGTACTCGCCCGTCTCCAGGTTGAAGGTCACGTCATAGGTGCCCGGAGCAGTCGAAACCTTACCCGTTGCGCCCTTGATGAGCGTGCCGCTGGTGTTGTCCCCGGTGAGGTCACTCTCTGCGCCCCACACGCCGCCCATGCCCAGGCGCTGATAGATGCGCCAATGGCTGTAGCCGTCACCCACGGCAGGCATGGTCACCTGACCCTGGAAGGTCTTGCCCTCAACGAGGTCGAGTTTGCCCGATGCGTCCATGTAGTTCCAGCCGTTGTTGTCGCCGATGACATAGACCGAGGTCAAACCCGTGTCGTCATCATCGCTCTCGAGCAACAAGGTGGCAGCTCCGTTGTTGATGGTGAGGACGATGCGCTTGCAAATGAATGAATTGCCACCGCACGAAATATTATCGTTGGTTCCCAGCACGAGGCTGTAGGGAACGCCCATCTGGACGCTGGTGCCGTTGCTGCCATAGTTGCAGGCACTGGTCCATCCCGAGTCGGCGACCTTAAACTGGCCGCTCAACGTCTTGTCATACAGCACGTAGGTGCCATTACCTTCGTTGCTGAATTCCCAGTCGCTCGAGGCTCCCCAACTGTTCACCTCGCCGCGCAGATAGATGCCCGAAGCGACAAAGGGAGGACGGGTAGGATCCACATAGCCCGTGTAGTTCTCGGGGTCGGTGATTTCGGTCACCTCCTCCTTGGTCACGCACAGGTAGTAGTCACGGTTGGCCGTGATACTGGTGGTCAAGGTGTTGCCATTGTTGTCGGTCAGGGCCAACGAATGGTCGTTGCCGTCCATATCGAGTTCCCACACCTTGTAGGTCACGCCATTCACCACAGCACTGCTGGCAGGCGCTTCGGCTGCCGCTCCGTCAACCGCCATGTACATGGCAGCCCACTTGGTCACGTCCTCGACATAGATGTAGCAGGACTGGTCCTGCGAGGCAAAGGTAGCATCGATGACCACATTGTCAATGGCCAAGCCCATCGCCTTGTTAGGGCTAGTGCCGCTAGCCACGCTGATGTTCCAGGCCAGATACAGGTCAGTGCCTGCGGCAACGTCCACCTTGAGCTGCTTGCCTGCCACTGCCGTTGTGCTGATGGGCACAACCTCGGCACCGATCGTGGCGGCGTCAGGAGCAAAGTAGGTATAGAAGTCATCACCCGCATTCGTCCATGTGACGCCATCGGTCGAGACGTAGAGCTGCACGGCAAAGCCGGCGGCATTGTCACCGTCGCGGTACTTCTCGATGTCATAGTTCATGGCTAACTTGGTAATGGCCTCGGCACCGGCATTGTGCAGGCAGGTCATCACGTTGATGCAGCGGGTGCCGCCGTCAACTGTGGTAGACAGGCCACCCACCGAGCAATCGCTGGGCACACTGCTGGAAGCAAAATTCCAGGTGCCGTTCTTGGCATTGCTGGCAAGGCTGGTGCCGCCGGTGTACATCACGACCGTCGAAGCACCATCATATCGGCCCACTGTGCGGGGCGCGTTCATCTGGCGTTCCACACGCCAGCCCTGCGGCATGTTGAGGGTCGCTGCCTGGGCATCGCTGTCCCACATACCGTCAAAGTTCTGGGTCACTTGGGTCGCGTCAGCCGTGAGTTGCAACGCATCCTGGGCCCATACATTGCCGCTCCCTGCACCAACTAGCAGTGCAACAGCGGCAAAAATCATTGAAGTCATCTTTTGTCTCATAGGTCAACAGTTCTATTACACATAAATTTTTCACAAAATTATTAGAATATAAGAACCTCAACAATACCCCTAAACAAAAATCTAACTCTAATTTAAAATCAAAATATTGAAAATAAAGCGATTATACATTTGAAATGGCTAGAAAAATCTAAATGTTTCTCAACCATCAATCAAGTGATTAGGCCGACAGTCCCCCGCGGGATTCAACGACTTGATTGACACAGAGCCATGTAGAGACGCAA
>JAEEGI010026466.1_pt1 | contig 11171 bp, 7 predicted proteins | sample 8958751 | NCBI WGS metagenome assembly JAEEGI01 (sample SAMN16246545, study PRJNA631951) | gut metagenome | biome: gut microbiome; feature: rumen; material: KS-attached | host: Bos | place: Iran: Karaj | collected 2018-10 | reverse complement strand
AGCTCGGCAAGGAAGAGGATGTCGCCGCGCTGTCCGTTTCCGTCCCTGTTAAGGGCATGAAGCGCGGCTCCAAGGTGATGGCCGAACGGGCCGAGCGGGAGCGCAACGGAGTTTGATGAACGGCCAGTTTTCCTGGCGCGCGCTGCTTGGCGCACTTGACTGGCCGCTGCTGGCTGCCGTTGCCGCCGTGTATTCGATCGGCGTGGTGACGATCTACTCAGCCGGCGGCGGTTCAGCTGCGATGGGAAGTTTTTACGCGGGGCGGCAGCTCATTTGGGGGGCCGTCTCGCTTGTCGTGCTTGTCGTTCTGCTCAGGATCGACTGCGAGTTTTTGTTTGATCAGGCGTATTGGCTGTACGCGCTTTGCTGTCTGACGCTGCTGCTGCTGTTCGTGCTCGGTCACCGGGCCAAGGGCGCGCAGTCGTGGATCGACCTTGGCGTTTTGCGCGTGCAGCCGGCAGAGTTTGCCAAGATCGGCCTGGCGTTCGTGATGGCCAAGCGGCTGACGCTGTTTCCGCCGCTGGACCTGAAAAATTTCTTTTCGGCGCTGGCGCTCGGCGGCGTCTCGGCGCTGCTCGTGCTGGTGCAGCCGGATCTCGGCAGCACGCTTGTCTACGCGACGATGATCTTCGCCGCGCTGATGGTGGCCGGCACGCCCAAGCGTTTTCTCTTTTCGCTCGTCGGCGCGGGGCTGGCTTTGCTGCCTGTCGGCTGGATGCTGCTGAAGGAGTACCAGAAAAAGCGTATCCTCGTGTTCATCAATCCAGAACTCGATCCGCTCGGCGCGGGCTATAACGTGATCCAGTCGCGCATCGCCGTGGGCGCGGGGCACTTCTGGGGTGCAGGCTTCATGCGCGGGGCACAGAGCAAGCTGCGCTTTCTGCCCGAACCGCACACCGATTTCATCTTCAGCGTCTTCGCCGAGGAGTTCGGCCTTGTCGGCGGGCTTGTGCTGCTGGCGCTGCTGGCGTTCATCCTCTGGCGCATGATGCGTGTGGCGCTGTGGTCACGCAGCGTTGCGACGAAGATCCTTGTCGCGTCGCTCTCTGCGGCGCTGTGGTTCCATGCCTTCGAGTCGATCGGCATGAGCATGGGACTTCTGCCGGTCACGGGGTTGCCGCTGCCGTTCATGAGCTACGGCGGCAGTTCGTTGCTGGCGAATGTCCTTGCGGTTGGTCTTGTCGTCAAACTGGGCGCGGCCGACGAACTGGAGCGGCGTGAAAACGCCGTTCAGGAGCGCGCGCCGATCTCCGTTCAGAAAGGCTGATTATCGTCCGCGCGTTGCCGCGTGTTTTTCATAGATGAAGGAATGATTTTACGTGAGATTTGCCGAATTTGACGATCCCCGCTGGCCGCTGATCGCCGGTGCCAAATGGCCGTCGCGTTACGCGGTTTCCGAATGGGGAGACACGCGGCCGAAGGAAAAGGCGGATTTTCGTCTTTGTTTCTGTTTCCCCGACGTGTATGAAGTGGGCATGAGCTATCTGGGCTTTCAGCTGCTTTACCCGCGCACGAAAGCACTTGACGGCATCGACGCTGAGCGCGCCTACTGCCCCTGGATCGACATGGAAGCGCAGCTGCGGGCTGCCCGTCTGCCGCTGGGCTCGGTCGAGTCGGGGCGGGCTTTGAAGGATTTTGACGCGCTGGGCTTTACGCTCCAGCACGAGATGAGCTTCACCAACATCCTCACGATGCTCGATCTGGGCGGCGTGCCGCTGCTCGCTTGCGACCGCGCCGACGGCGATCCGCTTGTGCTGGCCGGCGGTCCGGCGGCGCTTGTGCCGGAGCCTCTGGCCGACTTTATCGACATTTTCTGCCTCGGCGACGGCGAGGTCGTCAATCCGCCGCTGCTGGACCTGCTGCGCGACACGAAGGGGCTTCCGCGGGCCGAGCGCCTGCGCGCGGCCGCCGAACTGCCGGGCACGTATGTGCCAAGTCTTGTCTCGTGCGAATACGACGAGGCGGGCGTGCATTTTTCGTCCGAATTTTCACTGCCCCGCCGGCGCGTGATCTGCACTGACATGGACGCGATCGCGCCCGAATCGATGATCGTACCCGCTTCAGGCATCATCCATGATCGCGTGGCCGTGGAACTGTTCCGCGGCTGCTCGCGCGGCTGCCGCTTCTGTCAGGCCGGCATGATCTATCGCCCTGTGCGCGAGCGCTCGGCAGACCTTGTCGAGGAGAAGATCCGCGCACTGATCGCGCAGACCGGCTGGGAAGAGTGCAGTCTCGTCTCGCTGGCTAGCTGTGACTATCCGCAGATCGGCGAGCTCCTGAACTCGCTGGCCTCACTGCATGACGAGGGCATCAAGGTCAGCCTGCCGAGCCTGCGCGTCGATAACTTTTCGGTCGGCCTGGCGGCGAATCTGGAAGTGATGAAAAAAGGCGGCCTGACGCTGGCGCCCGAGGCCGGCAGTCAGCGCATGAGGGACGTGATCAACAAGGGCGTGACCGATGCTGACCTCGACGCGGCGCTGGAAGCGGCGTTCGCGCACGGCTGGCAGAAAGTCAAGCTCTATTTCATGATGGGCCTGCCGGGCGAGACCGACGACGACCTTTCCGGCATCGTCGAACTGGCCGAGCACGCCGCCGCGATCGGCAAAAAACACACCCGCCGTGCGCAGATCAACGTCTCCGTGGCCGGTTTTGTCCCCAAGGGACACACGCCGTTCCAGTGGGCGGCGCAAAGCACGCGCGAGGAGTTGGCGCGCAAGGGCGCTTTTATGAAGCGTCAGATCCGTTCGCGCGCGATCAGCTTTAAATATCACGAGTCCGCGCAGTCGTTCATCGAGGGCGTGCTGGCCCGCGGCGACCGCCGCGTCGGGCGCGCGATCCTCGAAGCCTGGCGGCTGGGCGAACGCTTTGACAGCTGGAGCGAGACGTTCAGCCTCGACCGCTGGCAGCAGGCGTTTGTCAATACTGGCGTCGATCCTGTTTGGTACGCTCAGCGCGAACGGCCCGAGAACGCGGCTTGCCCGTGGGATCATATCGACGGCGGCCTGCCGGAAGAGGTCCTGCTGCGCGAGTACCGGGAGTCGAAGGAAGCACGCCCGACGCCCGACTGCCGGAGCGCTTCGTGCAACGCCTGCGGCTGGGAAAAACGCGGCTGCGCGTGGAGCGGAGGAAGCCGATGAACCGCATTCGTTTTATCTTTGAAAAACGCGGCTTCGCCTGCTTTGTGCGCCATGTCGAGCTGCCGCAGCTGTTCGGTCGCATCGCACGCCGGGCCGGCCTGCGTGTGGGCCTGACGCAGGGCATGTCGCCCCATCCGCACATCGTCATGGGGCCGGCACTGCCCGTCGGCGTCATCTCATTGTACGAGACGGCGGAGATCTGGTTCGAGACGACCGTCACGCCGCCGGAAGCCGTCGAGCGACTGAACGCGACATCGCCGGCCGGTTTCCGCTTTTTGAAGGCCGCGCATATCCCAGCCGACACGATGTCGCTGAACAAATGCTTTGACGCGGCGAAATACTGGCTCTGTCCGCGTGATCTCTCGCGTCTGGACGACACGGCAAACGCGCTGAAAGACGCTTTTGCCGCCGACGCCGTACCGAGTGTGGAACGCGTGTCCGACGGGATTGAACTGGTCATGCTCGATCCGTCCCAGAACGGTCCCGGCGCGCTCGTCAAAGCGCTGACAGAACGCGGACTGATCGCGGGCTGGCCGGATGTGTGTGTTGCCCGTCTCTGTCTGGGACGGTGGAGAGCGAACGACAGGACAGTCGCGCCTCTGCTCTGAGCGAGTGAAGCGCGAACGGCCGTTTTATATAAGGAACGTGAACATGCAGACGTTGCACATGGAACATCATACGCAGGAAACAGAACAAAACAGGCCGGACACCGTGATCCTCGCGAACACCGTCGATCCTGAGGAATCGCGCGTGGCGATCGTGGAAAACGGTCGTCTCAGCGAGCTTTTCATCGAGCGGATGTGGGAGTGTCAGAAAAGCGGCGAGATCTATAAAGCCCGCGTGGAAAGCGTCCTGCCCGGCATGAACGCTGCGTTCGTCGGACTCGGCGACGGCCGCAACGGCTTTTTGTACCTCAACGACGCCCGCGGCGTCACGGTCCGCGAAGGCGCCGAGATCCTCGTCCAGGTCGTCAAGACGGCGCGCAAGAACAAGGGCGCGCGCGTGACGACGCGGCTGTCGCTGCCCGGGCGTTACCTTGTGCTCGTTCCCGGCGGGCATGACGTAGGCGTTTCCAAGCGGATCGCACGCGAGGAAGAGCGCGCGCGCCTCAAAGAAGCGGTCCGCGGCATGGATACGGCCGGCTTCGGCCTGATCATGCGCACGGCTTCGGAAGGCGTGGACGCCGACGTGCTGCAGGCCGACCTTGAACAGCTCAAAACGCTCTGGCGCGACATCGAGAAAAACGCCGCGCGTCAGACGGCACCGTGCCTGCTCTACAAGGACATGGGGCTGGTCGGCCGCGTCCTGCGCGACGAGCTGAACTCGGAAGTTTCGCAGATCATCGTCGACAATCAGGAAGAATACGACCGCGTCAGGGAATATCTGGAGCGCTACAAGGAATCCGAATCGCTGCCCAGCCTGACGTTTCACCGCGGCAACATCCCGCTGTTCGAGTACTACGATATGGAAAAGGAGATCGACGCCCTGCTGGACAACAAGGTCTGGCTGAAATCGGGCGCGTATCTCGTCATCGACCAGACCGAGGCACTCACCGTCATCGACGTGAACACGGGCAAGTACACGGGCGGGCAGAACCTGCGCGAGACGGTGCTGGCCACCAATCTGGAAGCGGCCGAGGAGATCGCCTGGCAGCTGCGCCTGCGCGCCATCGGCGGCATCATAGTTGTCGATTTCATCGACATGGAGCCGGAGGAAGACCGCAAGGCGTTGCTGGCGAAGCTGGAAAAAGTTTGCGCTGCCGACCGCTGCCGCGTGCGCGTGTACGGCATCTCACAGCTGGGGCTGGTCGAAATGACCCGCAAGCGGGCGCGTTCCGATCTTCGCTCGGTGCTGACGCGTCCGTGCCCTCTGTGCGGCACGAGCGCACGCGTGCTCAAGGAAGACGGCGTCGCGCTGATGCTCAAGCGCTTCATCCGCAAGGTCTTCATGTCGGGACGTGCCGAAGCCGTGCTGATCGACGTGAACGATGCGACGGCGAAGTACGTGGCCGAAGTGTACCTTTCATCGTGGGAAGAGTTTTTCGGACGGCGCATCTTCCTGCGCGGGCAGAGCGCCATGCCGCTGGAAAAGTTCCGTCTCGACCTGCAGGGTACGCTTGCCGGCGTCGAGGCGCGACTGACGCTGACGCGCGGAAGGGGGGACAGGAGCGTTGTCTATCGAACGGCTGACCCTTAAAAATTTCAAGAGTTTCGGCGGAACGCATCAGCTTCCGTTCGCTCCGGGTTTCACGGCCATCGTCGGGCCGAACGGGAGCGGCAAAAGCAACATTCTCGACGGGCTGCGCTGGGTGCTTGGCGAAAGCGGCGCGGCCCGCCTTCGTATCACGCGCCAGAGCGACCTGATCTTTCAGGGCTCGGCGGGCCTGTCCGAAGCGACGGAGACGGAAGTGTCGCTCGACCTCGTCGAAGGCTCTTCGCACGTCTCGCTGCGCCGTCATCTCGACGCTTCCGGCGGCACGCTCTACGTCAACGGCAGCCGCACGCGCGTGCAGGATCTGGCGCAGTTCAAGCAGCAGTGGCGGCTTGAGGGCGACCGCTCGGCCTTCATCGGTCAGGGCGAGGTCGGCGCGGCTGTGCTGCAAAAACCGTTCCAGCGCCGCTTGCAGCTGGAAGAGCTGTTCGGCATCGACCTCTACCGCAAAAAGCGCGACGGCGCTCAGGAAGAGCTGAAACAGTCGCTTGAAGAGCTGATGCGCCTCAACACGCTGATGGGTGAGCTGCGCGCCCGGCGCGAGGAGATCGCCCCCGATCTGATCAACGCCCGCAAGGCGAAGGAATACCAGACACGCCTGGCCGATCTGCGAAGCGTGCTCTATCACACCAAACGCAGCGCCGAAGAGGCGAAATTGGCCGGGCTGGAGGAAAAACACGAAAAAGCTGCGTCGCGGCTCGGTCTTGCCGAGCGCTGGGCCAAACTGTGGAAACGCGCGCTCGACGTGCTGCGCGAGCGCGGCAGCGAATACGCGCGCGAGCGTACGCGACTGGCCGGCGAGCTGGACGAGCTCCAGCCGCGGCTGGACGACGTGCTGCGCCGGCAGATGGCCCTAAACGCCGAAAAGAGCGAATGTGAGTTTGCTCTGCGGCGCTATCAGGAAGAGCATGACCGCCTCGACGCGCAGCTCAAGGAAGAAGAGAAACACCGCGGCGAGCTGGCCGCGCAGGCCGGCAAGCTGACGGGCGAGGAGCGCACGCTCTCCGTCCGGCTGGCTGACCTCGAAGACCGCCTCTCCAAGCGTGACGAACGTCTTGAAGAAGCACGCAAAAAACGCCAGGAACTGCTCGAGCGCGAGGCTTCGCTGCTGGAAGAAGCACAGCAGATGGAAGCGCGTGCCCAGACGCTCGAAGCGCAGGGACAGGAGCGCGAGAACACCCTGAACCGGCTGCGCGAGCAGCGGAGCGAACTCGTCACGCGCCTGACGGAAGCCGACGAAGCGCTCGAAGAGATCGAGGACGTCCTTGACGCGCTGGAAAAACAGCGCGGCGAAGCGGCCACGCAGAGCCAGGAGATGGCCGTGCGCGCGCGCAGCCTGCGCCAGTCGATCGCCCGTGCCGAAGCCGAGCTGGAACAGCTGAAGACACGCGCTGAGGCCGGCCTGTACCCCAAACCCGTGGAAATGGTGCTGTCAGCCGTCAGACTGGGCCGCCTGAAGATCGAAACGGTCCCGGCCGTGGAGGCCTTTTCCTGCGAAGCGAAACTGGCCGCCTGCCTGGAGGCTTATCTGGGCGGCCGCCAGTACTGGCTGCTCGTTGACACCATGAGCGGAGCCCACGCGGGCATCGACCTGCTCAAAGAGCGCCGCGGCGGACGCGCCACGTTCCTGCCCCTCGACCGCTGCCGTACGCCCCGGGCCGGTAAAGCGCCGGCGGGCGCGGGCGTGCTGGGCTGGGCCATCGACCTCGTCTCGCCCGACCCGAGATGGCTGCCGGCATGTCAGCACCTTCTCGGCGACGTGCTTGTGGTTGCCGACTACGATACTGGCGCGCGCCTGGCTGCGACGGCGCGCTATCCCATCGTTACGCTCGACGGCGAGGTGTTCTCCCCCTCGGGCACCGTCAGCGGCGGCAAGACCGAGCGCAGCGTCGGCGCGATCACGCTGCGCAACATGATCGCCGAGACGGAAAATCGTCTGGCAGCCGATACGAAAGCGCAGACGACGATCGCCAAAAAGCTGGAAGCGGCCGAAAAGGCCGAGGCGAAAGCGCGCGAAGCTCTGGAAGCCAAGCGCCGCGTCCACGACGAGCAGAAATCGAAGACCGAAGGCCTGCGCCGCGCGCTGCGCGAACAGACCGAAGAGCTCAACGCCCTGCTCTCGGAAGAATCCACCGCCGCGTCGCGCATCGAGCAGTGCCGCGGCTCCGCCAAAAAGCTGAAAGCTGACGCCGCCGGGCTGCGAACACAGATCGAAGCGCTGGCGCTGCCCGACGCCGACGACAGCGAAAGCAGGGAACTGGCCGAGTTGCGCACGCAGGCGGCTTTGGCCGGCGAGCGTCTGGCCGGCAAAAAGGCCGAACTGGAACGTTCCGTCCGCGCCGTGTCCGATCTGCGCCGGGAACTGAGCGCCAACTCTGCCGCCTCGCGCCAGAGCGTCGCCGGACTGGCTGCTCTGAGCGAGCGAGAGGACGCGCTCCGGGCCGAGCGAAGCGAACGCGAGGCGCAGAAGAAAGAGATCGAGACGAAGATCGCCGAGCTGGACGGACGCAACACCCGCGCCGCGACGCGCATGGAGCGTCAGCTCCTGCGCAGCCAGAAGTCGCAGACGACGTTCGACACGCTCACGCGCGACGAGCTGGTGGCGCGGACCGAGATCGAAAAGACACGCGAGCGTCTGGCCGATCTGATCTCCGCCAACGAGGAGAAATATCCCTATCCGGCAGACTTTACGCCCGGCGATGAGAGCGCCGAAAAGCTGGAAAACAGCGCGCGCTACGTCGAGCGCCAGCTTCGCGAGCTGGGCGACGTGAACATGGGTGCCCTCTCGGAAGATCAGTCGCTGGCCGAGCGCCTTGAATACCTTGGCGGGCAGCTGGCCGACGTGCAAAAGGGCATGGACGGCCTCAAAGAACTCATCGCCAACACCGACAAGCAGGCCGGCACGCTCTTCAACAACGCGCTCGTGAAGATCGACAAGCGCTTCGACGAGCTGTTCCAGCGCCTCTTCGGCGGCGGCGAAGCGCACCTGCGCGCGCAGCCGGAAATGGACCTGTGGGAGACAGGCGTGGAGATCGTCGCCCGGCCGCCGGGCAAGAAAACGCTGTTTTTGGCCCAGCTTTCCGGCGGCGAACAGTCGCTGACGGCCCTGTCGCTGCTGTTTGCCTCGATGGAAGTGGCAAAAGTGCCGCTGGCCGTGCTCGACGAGGTGGACGCTGCGCTCGACGAGGCCAATCTGACGCGCTTTGCGCAGATGGTGGCCGACTACTCGAAAAATCTGCAGGTCATCGCCATGACCCATCGCCGTCAGACGATGGAGCACGCCGAAGTGATGTACGGCGTGACGATGAGCGAGCCCGGACTGTCGCAGATCGTCTCCGTCAAGGTGGACCAATGGGAGTGAATGGGCCGAGCGTGAAGGGCGAGGCCATCCTCTACGGCTTTCTGGACATGATCCAGCCCGAAGACGGCCCCCGTGTGAACATGGACACCGTGCTGCTGGCCGGTTTTGCCGCCCTGAAAAGCGGCGAGCGGGCCATCGAGCTCGGCTGCGCCCACGGCGCCGTGTCGCTGATCCTTGCCAAACGCTTCGGCGGCGCGTTCGTCGAAGGGCTGGACGTGCAGCCGCATCTGGTCGAACTGGCGCGCGAAAACGCCGGCCGCAACGGCCTGACGGAAAACACCGCCTTTCGCGCCGGCGATCTGCGCGACGTGCGCCGGCTGTACCGGCACCAGAGCTTTGACGCTGTCGTCGTCAACCCGCCCTATGAAGATCCGGGCTTCGGCCGGCGCAGCGAGAGCGAAGTCAACCGCGTCGCCCGTCAGGGAGAGTTGTGCACGCTCGATGACGTGTGCGCGGCCGTTGCGTTTCTGCTGAAGAACAAAGGCCGGCTGTTCATGGTCATGCGCGCACTGCGTCTGGCTGACACGCTCGCGGCGCTTCGTGCGTACAAGATCGAGCCGCGTCTCCTGCGCATGGTCCATCCCACGCCTGCCAAGGACGCTTCCGTCTTTCTGCTGGAAGCGCGCCGCAACGGCGGCCCGGCGATGACCGTGCTGCCGCCGCTGTACATCTACGATGGCAGCGGCGAGTACACCGAAGAGCTGATGCGGTTCTACCGCTCCGAGCCCCCACGGTGTGACCGCGAAGAAAAAAGTTCCACGTAAAACACTCAACAGAAAAATCCCGCTCGTCCCAAGCCAGAAATCGGGACGTGCGGGATTTTCTATTCCGTTCAGAATTGAAATGCAGAGATTATTACAGGGGCTGATCCATGTTCCGGCCCGGTCACAAAGCCGGCAGAGCGTTGGATCGGCGTAGAGGGGACAGCGCTATTTCCCGAACAGGGCCGCGGCTTCGCGCATGTTGCCGCGGATGTCGACGCCGAAGGGACAGCGCGTCTCGCAGGCGCCGCAAGCGATACACTCGGACGCGTGATGGGGAAGAAGCAGATAGTGCTCGCGGACGGTTTCCGGCACGGACGCCTGAGCGCGGGCGAGATTGAGGTATTTCGTCACCGAAGCGACGTGGATCCCCTTGGGACAGGGCGCGCAGTGGCCGCAGTACATGCAGTGGCCGGTCCAGGTGAAGCGGTCCAGACCGCGCATGACCGGGGAAAAGTCCCTTTCCTCACGGCCGGCGTCGCACCACGCGGCCGCCGCTCTGATCTGCTCCTGCGTCCGGCAGCCGGCCATGACCGAGGCGACGGCGGGACGCGAAAGCGCGTATTCGATGCACTGCACCGGCGTGAAGGCGCGGCCGAACGGAGAGTTCTGTGCGTCGAGAAGGTCGCCGCCGCCGAAAACTTTCATCACATCGATGCCGACGCCCAGCCTCTCGCACAGTTCGTAGAGCGCTTCCCGGTCCTTGTCCATGTTTTCCAGCGGCTTTTCATAGCTTTCGTCGGCCCAGAGGCGCTCCACGTCTTCGTCCGCCGGCTGGAGATCGTAGCAGGGATTGACGGAGAACATCAGCACGTCGATCAGCCCGCTTTTCACCGCCGCGGCCGCGACCTGCGGATTGTGGCTGCTGAGGCCGATCGCGCGGATCTTGCCCTGTTCTTTCAGGCTGACGGCGTACTGAATGATCTCGCCCTCGAGGATCTGCCGCAGATCGTCGGCGGAATCGCTGTAATGGATCATGCCGACGTCGATGACGTCCGTTCCCATCCGCGTGAGCAGATCGTCAAAGGCCGCGCGCGTCTTTGCCATGTCGCGCGTGCGCAGATACTGGCCGTTTTCCCAGGACGAACAGAGATGCCCCTGAATGATAAACTTCTCCCTACGTCCCGCCAGCGCCGCGCCGAAGTTCGAGCGAAGCTCGGGATCGGAAGAGTAGCAGTCGAAAAAGTTGATCCCCAGCGACGACGCGAAGGAAAAATCATCCCTGACCTCGTTGGCCGTCTTGTCCGTGAACCCCTCGCAGCCCAATCCGATCGCACTAACCTTCATGCCCGTGCGTCCCAGCGTTCTGTATTCCATTGCCGACACCCCTTCAGCCGTTGCGGCCCAATTATAGAACTCATGTGTTAAAGCAAAGTATAACACCTCAAGTCAGCTTCAAGTCAAGGCGATTTTCCTGCGGAATTGCGTTCAGCGAATGAGTTTCACGTGAAACACCCAATTAAAAACGCGCTGCGCCCGAAATTTCGAACGAGTGCCGCGCGGGATAGTTCAGTACATTTCTTCAAGCGTGAAGAGCAAAAGCGACGGGTTGCCGCTGGCCAGACTGCGCAGTTCTTTTGAAAAGCCGCTTTTGGAGAACAGCGCGTAAAAACGCCTCTTGAACGAATAGAGACACTCCGACTTTTCTTTCAGCTCGCGCAACACTTCGATGCCCGTCAGCTCGTTGCGGAATTTGCACTC
>JAEEGI010026463.1_pt1 | contig 11172 bp, 10 predicted proteins | sample 8958751 | NCBI WGS metagenome assembly JAEEGI01 (sample SAMN16246545, study PRJNA631951) | gut metagenome | biome: gut microbiome; feature: rumen; material: KS-attached | host: Bos | place: Iran: Karaj | collected 2018-10 | reverse complement strand
GGTGCACAATAATTTAGAGTAAGAGAAGAAGAGAAAATCTTCTTTTTTTATTTTCCAGAGATAAAAAAATTAAAAAAGTGCATGAAATCATGCACTTTTTCTTTACTTTTTTCTGCTGAAATTATTATAATAGTGGTAGAAAGTGGTTTATAGTGGGTAAAAGTGGGACATGTTTATCGGTGAATACCAGCATAATCTGGATGCAAAAGGCAGGATCATCATTCCCAGCAGGTTCAGAGATGAACTGCATAATACTTTTATCCTGACCAGAGGTCTTGACGGCTGTCTGACGATTTATTCGCAGGAACAGTGGGAAAAACTGTTTACGGAGATCAACAGACTGCCGACAACAAAAAAAGCAGCCCGTCAGTATATCAGGATGCTGACAAGTACGGCGAGCGAATGCACCCTGGACAACCAGGGAAGGATTCAGATCCCGTCCTTCCTGTCCAAACCGGTCAACATCACCAAGGAGTGTGTCGTGATCGGTGCCAATGATCATATCGAAATCTGGGACAAGGCAACATGGGAGAGCTATTATCTGGAGGCTTCCGACAGCTTTGAGGAAGTAGCCGAGAATCTGAGCGATCTGCTGAGCAATGAGTGAACATGTATCGGTCATGCCTGAAAGGGCGATACAGCTGCTCGACGTAAAGCCTGACGGCATCTACGTCGACGGAACCCTTGGCAGAGGCGGGCATTCAAAACTGATCTTAGAAAAACTGAAAAACGGAAAACTGTATTGCTTCGACCTGGATGAAGAAGCGATCAGCAAATCCAGAGAATTCCTGAAAGCATATGACAATGTGACATTCATACATGACAATTTCATGAATATGGATCGATATGTGTCTCATGTTGACGGCATACTGCTCGATCTGGGTGTTTCTTCACCGCAGTTCGATGATGCGGATAGGGGCTTTTCCTACCGCTATGATGCGCCGCTTGACATGCGCATGAACAAGGAGGAACCTTTCACTGCCGCTGATATTGTAAACAGCTACAGTGAAGAAGATCTCAGGAAAGTGCTGTGGAACTACGGCGAAGAAAGAAATGCCGGCAGGATCGCAGCAAAAATCGTCGAAAGCCGTCCGATCGAAACGACGGGACAGCTGGTAGAAGTGATCAAAAGTGCCTTGCCGGCCAAGGTCCTGTCAAAGAAAGGCCATCCGGCAAAGCAGACATTCCAGGCGCTTCGCATCGAAGTCAATCATGAACTGGATTCCCTGAATCAGTTCCTGGAGCGCTTCGATCGGATACTGAACATCGACGGCCGACTCGTGATCATCACGTTCCACTCACTGGAAGACAGGATGGTCAAGCACTGTTTCAAAAGACTGAGCAGTGTTGAGGATGACAAACGGATCGCTTTACGTCCGGAAGAAGTGAAAAAGGCCGACTATGTATTGCTGAACCGCGGTGATAAAGCAGACGAGGAAGAGATCGAAAGCAATCACCGGGCAAAGAGTGCGATTATCAGAGGGATAAAGAAAGTTTATGGCAAAGATCGTTAAGAAAAAAAGAAGAAGACTGAGTTTCAATGGTTTTGCGATCATTCTGTTTTCTTTTTCTCTGCTTGCCTGGCTGGCCAGTTCTCTTCTGGTGAATACGCTCAATGCGAGACTGACGATGAAGATACAGACGATGAACGAGGAACTGACAGTCCTCAAATCACAGAATCAGTCTCTGACATACGAGATTTCCAATCTTGAAAGCAAAGACAGGGTCTATGCGGCAGCAGCTGCCGCCGATCTCGACCAGGTCAGTGACAATATCATTTCCGTAGCAGGAGAATAAAATGAAACGAAGTAATCAGAAGCTTCGTTTTCTCTATGTTCTGATGCTGACGATCACTCTGCTTGTGATCGCCAATGTTTTTCTGGTGGTCATAGGCAAAGTCCATATCCGTTCAGGCACATCATTGACCAATTACATCCAGTCTGTTTCCAATGTCGAGGAAAAGATTTTTGCGTCCAGGGGAAACATCTATGACAACAGCGGAGCCGTCGTGGCCCAGGATGTCCAGACTTATGACATCATCTGTTATCTGGATACCGACAGACTTTCCAGTTCCGATGAAGTGGCTTATGTCGACAATCCGATCTTTGCCGCCCAGGCTCTGGCTCCTATACTGGAGATGGATCCGGCCGACATCTATTCGATCCTGACTTCCAATCCCGATCTTTATCAGGTGGAGCTCGGTGCTGCCGGCAGGAATCTTTCCGAAGAACAGAAGAAGCAGATCGAAGCGATCGAAGGCCTGCACGGCATCGATTTCCGCAATTCCTATAAAAGGACTTATCCCTATGGGGAAGTCTTTTCACCGCAGCTGGTCGGTTTTGCCCAGTCGGACAATACGGGAAAGCTGATCGGAAAACTGGGCATTGAAGCTTATCTCAATGATGAGCTTTCAGGTACGGACGGCTATCATTCCTATCAGAGAGACAAATCAGGCTATATCCTGCCCGGCATGTATGAGGAGACGATCAGTGCGATCAACGGATATGATGTCTATCTGACACTGGATATCGCCATTCAGGAAGCTTTGAATACGGCTTTGAATACGACGATGGAAGCCAAGAATGCCTCCAGGGCATGGGGTGCTGTCGTGGAGATCAAGACGGGAAAGATCCTGGCCTGGGGACAGACTCCGTCCTATGATCCAAACCATCTTTCAGCTGATGATGTGCAGGTCAACTACGGTTCCCAGCTTGCCTACGAACCGGGATCCGTCATGAAGGCGGTCATTTATTCGGCAGCGATGGATCTTGGTGTCTATGACGGTGATACCAAGTTCGATTCATCTCCGTACTGTTATACGGCGACAGCCGGAAGGACTTATTCCGGTAATCAGCTGGGATGTATCTACAATGTCTCCAAACTGGACTGGGGCAATATCCCTCTGGATTACGGTCTGATCTACTCCAGCAACGTGGCAACTGCCACACTGCTGTCTCAATATGTCGGCATCAGCAATTTCGAAGAATATCTCAACAAATATCATCTGTATCAGAATGTGAATACCGACGGCATCGATGAGGTCCCGGGTTATACCAACTACGGTCTGTCTCCGGTCGATGATATCACGGCGACCTACGGCCAGGGTTCTTCGACGACGATGCTGCAGCTTCTGCAGGCTTATACGGCGATCTTCGGCAACGGCGAGATGATCAAACCTTATCTGATCGAAAAGATCGTCGATCCCAATACCAATACGGTCGTCTATCAGGGCAGCAGGAAGGTCGTTTCGACTCCGATCTCAAATGAAAGCGCCAGACAGATGCAGGATCTTTTAAGAAGAGTCGTTTCCGAACCGGACGGTACCTGCCGTCACTATGCGGCAAAGACTGTCGATGTCATGGGAAAAACCGGCACATCCGAGATCCCCTTGGACGGCGGATATGCGGAAGATCAGAACATCATCTCCTGCATGCTGGGATTCCCTTATGAGGATCCGGAATACATGGTTTATTTTGCCTATGTGTCTCCTGAGACCGTCTACTACAATTATGAGATCAAGCCGATCCCCGATCTGATCGACCGGATCGCGCTTTTAGAGAATCTGACGATCTCGGAAGAGGATATGAATTCCCAGCAATATATCGAGAAATACGAAATGCCCAATCTTCTTTCAAAGAAAGTCAGTGATGCAAAGGATCTGCTGGATGACTGCGGCATGAACGTCATCGTCATATCCGACGGCTTAAGAGTCATCGATCAGTATCCGAAAGCAGGCGATGATGTCTATACTTACCGGAAGGTATTCCTTCTGAGTGACGGCAATTCCCAGACGCTGCCGGATTTTAACGGCTGGACAAGAAAAGATGTGATCGATTACTGGAACCTCTCGGGTCTATCGATCAGGATGGAAGGCTACGGTGTCGCCTATGAACAGTCTCTGGCTCCGGGCAGCAGCATCGATCCTTCCGTTGAATTCACGATCAAGTTCAGGGAGATCAACTACGTGGAGAAGGAAGCTGAAGCAAGTGAAGAAAACACTTCTGATATTGATGAATAAGAAGGGGAATGGTGTATAATAAGCAGGTATGAATGATCTGATCATTTCTATCATCGGTTTTGTTCTGACGCTTGTGATGATGCTGGCAGCGATGCCTTCTTTCATCACGTATCTCAAGCATAAAAACATTAATCAGGTTACATCCGAATATGCTCTGGATGAGTTCAAAAACAAAGAGAAGACACCGATCATGGGCGGGCTTCTTTTTGTCGTCATACCGGTCATCGTTTTCATCATCGTCAATCTGAAAGGACTGGCAGGCCAGAGAGTCCAGTTTGTGCTGCTCTCCTATGTCCTGTTCTGTTCCGTCGGTTTCATCGATGATGCCCTGGTGATCCGCTCGCATTCCAACGAGGGCCTTTCTCCCAAGACCAGACTGATCATGGAATTTGTCTATACGCTTTTCCTGTTTGCGGTTTACAGGAATGTCATTCCGCTCCAGGTGACGATACCTTTTATGCATATCAGCATTCAGATTCCGTGGTTTGTTTTCCTGCCGTTCATGATACTGCTGTATATGGCGGAAGCCAATGCGGTCAATTTCACCGACGGCATGGACGGTCTTTGCGCAGGTGTATCTTTCTTTGCACTGCTCCCGTTTGTGATCCTGAGTCATTACTGCGGCTATCATAATATCGTCATTTTCCTGATCTGCATCCTGGCGGGTCTGATCGGTTATCTGCGTTTCAATTTCCATCCGGCAAAGATCTTCATGGGTGACAGCGGTTCGCTCGCCCTGGGGGCTTTATTCGCCTCTCTTGGCATTGTGTGCGATATGACGATCGCATTGTTTGTCATCGGCGGCGTCTTTGTTGCCGAGATGTTCTGTGTCTGCCTGCAGCAGATCTCAGTCAGGCTTTTCCACAGACGTGTCTTTTCCTATACGCCGATCCACTATGCCTTTGTGATCAAGGGACACAGTGAAAAGAATATCGTGCTTTCATTCTATCTGGTGCAGATCGTTTTATCTCTGATCGGTCTGTTCATCGGATTTCACACCTTATGAACTATGTGTTTCACGACAGTAAGGAAGATCTGAAGACAAGAGTCTGCCAGATCAATCAAGTCAAAGAAGAAGAGCTGGATGTCTCTTCTTTTCATGTGGATCATGATATGCCTGTCCTGAAGGATTTCAGAGAGAAACTGCTTTCTTTCAGGGACCTGAAGTTTTTCATCGTCGGGGATTATGACTGCGACGGCATCTGTTCGACGCTGATCATGAAGAAACTCTTCGATGATCTGGGCATCGCGTCCAATTACTACATTCCTTCCCGTTTCAAAGAAGGCTACGGCATCAGTAAGAAGATCGTCGATACAGCAAAGGAACACGGCTTTGATGCTGTCTTATGTGTCGATAACGGTATTGTTGCCGATGAACAGCTCAGATATGCCTCATCTCTGGGGTTGAAGACCTTTGTGATCGACCATCACGAATATCTAAATCCTCCGTTTGCAGATGTCTGGATGCATCCGTCTTTGTTTGAAGAGAAATATGATGACATGTGCGCATCGGGATTATGCTGTCTCTTAAGCAATTCGATCCGTGCAGATGAACTGACAACAGTCTACGGCGGTCTGGGGACTCTGGCCGATATGGTGAAGGTCCTGGGATATAACCGCTATCTGATGAAGGAGATGCTGAAGATCATCAACGAAAAGACGATCTTTCCGATCTCATATCTTTCGAAACAGAAACAGTTTGACTTTGAGACGCTTTCTTTCGATGTGATCCCCAAGATCAATGCGGTGTCAAGACTCGATGAGATGATGAACGTCAATTACGTCGTGCGCTATCTGATCGACAATTCACCAGGCTGCATGAAATATCTGAATAAGATCGAAGAGATCAACACAGTCCGCAAAGACCTGAGCAGACAGATGTCGGCGCTGGCCACCAGGATCGCCGATCTGAACCGTGATGTGATCGTCGTAAGATCAGATCAGTTTCTTGAGGGCATCTGCGGCCTGATTGCCAACCGGCTGATGTTTGAATATGACAAGCCAGTCATCGTTCTGGCGGAAAAAGACGGCATGCTGAAAGGATCGGGCAGATCTCCTAAGGGAAGTGATTTGCATTCTTATCTCAAAGTAAAAGAAGATCTCTATGAGACCTTCGGCGGTCATGCCCAGGCTGTAGGTATCTCCATGAAGGAAGAAGCCTATGCACAATTCATGGAATACATCGCTTCCTGTGCCATGGAAAGACAGCCTCAGAGCAGGGATGTCCTGTGTTTCAAGAAAGACGAGATCGGTTTTGACATGCTGGAACAGCTCAATGAACTCAAGCCCTTCGGAAACGGTTTTGAAGAACCACTGTTCTCCATTGAGGATCCTTCTTATTTGCGGAAGTTCCTGGTTTCCTCATTCTATCCCAAATTTGTATTGAATGATCAGCTTGAGGCGATCAGCTTCAATCCCCGTCACGGTGATAAGTCTTTTGAAAGGATGATAGGCCATCTGAAAAGGGATTCCTACCGTCCGGACAGGCTGTCCTTCGTCATTGAAGATTTGCTTTAGTTTTACTATAATTGGAAATGTATTCGGAAGGAGATAAACTATGAATTTGAAAGATTATATCGCAACGATCCCTGATTTCCCGCAGGAAGGTATTCTCTTCAGGGACATCACACCTCTGATGGCTGACGGTGAGGCTTTTCATGAAGCCTGCGGATATCTGATCGAATATGCCAGAAAAGTCGGTGCACAGGTCGTTGCCGGTCCGGAATCAAGAGGATTCATTTTCGGCTGTCCGGTCGCCAATGAGCTGAAGATCGGTTTCGTTCCGGTCAGAAAGCCGGGCAAGCTTCCGAGAAAGACGATCTCCTACAAATATGATCTGGAATATGGATCAAATGAGCTGCATATGCATGCGGATGCCATCAGACCAGGGCAGAAGGTTCTGATCATCGATGATCTTCTCGCTACCGGCGGTACCGTTGAGGCTACGATCAGAATGATCGAAGAGCTCGGCGGCGAAGTTGTCGGCTGTGCTTTCCTGATTGAACTGGAAGGACTCGGCGGCAGAGAAAAGCTAAGCGGCTACGATGTATACACTCTGATGAAGTATTAAACAAAATCGAAGCTTAGCTTCGGTTTTTACTTAAGGAAAACATGAAAGATCTGATCAGCAGAAAAGAAGAGCTGTATGACGAGATAAAGACTTATATCTCCAATCCCGATTCATTGGCCAAGATCGACAAGGCGTATGAATATGCCTATGACAAGCACAAAGACCAGACGAGACATTCCGGTGAGCCTTATTTTGTGCATGTTTTGAATGTGGCCTATGAACTGGCGAAACTCAAGACCGATCCGGATACGATCTGTGCCGGACTTCTGCATGATGTGATCGAAGACTGCGATGTCACAAAGGAAGAATTCATCGAGAATTTCGGGGAAGAGATCTACGAGATGGTCGAAGCCGTCACCAAGATCTCCAATCTGAAGTTCACCGATGAAAAGGAATATCAGGCTGTCAACCACCGCAAGATCCTGATCGCGATGGCCAAGGACGTCAGGGTCATTCTGGTGAAACTGGTCGACAGGCTGCACAACATGCGTACTTTGCAATACCTTCCGCCGGAGAAACAGAAACGGATCGCCAGAGAGACGCTCGATGTCTATGCGCCGATCGCACACCGTCTGGGTATCGCGGAGATCAAGAACGAACTGGAAGATCTCTCATTCTTTTATCTGGACAACGAAAAGTACAGGGAGATCGCAAAACTCGTCGAATCAAAGAAATCGGAAAGGGATCAGCAGATCGAACTGATGATCGAAGATATTTCGATCGTTTTGAAGATGCACAATATCCCGTTCCGCATTTTCGGCCGTTCCAAGCATCTTTATTCCATCAACAAGAAGATGGTCACCAAAAACAAGCGTTTCGATGAGATCCTTGACCTGTTGGCGATCAGGATCGTCACAGAAACCGAGACCAACTGTTATGAGATATTAGGATACATCCATGCGGTCTACAGACCTATTCCGGGCCGTCTCAAGGATTATATCGCCATGCCGAAGATGAACATGTATCAGTCTCTGCATACGACGATCGTCGGTCCCGACGGCAGGATCTATGAGGTCCAGATCAGGACTGAAGAGATGGATGCGATCGCTGAGAAGGGTATCGCTGCCCACTGGTCCTACAAGGAAGGCAAGCAGCGTTCCCAGAAGGCACTGATCGAAGAACTCAACTGGCTCAAGGCTTTTGAAGAGAACACCGATGCGGATGCCAAGGACTACATGAACGACATCACGCATGATGTTTTCAATGCGAATATCTACTGCATGACCCCCAGAGGCCGTATCATCGACCTGGCTGCCGGTGCGACACCGATCGATTTTGCCTACCGTATCCATACCGAAGTCGGCAATCAGACGGTAGGAGCTCTGGTCAACGGCGTTCTGGTTCCTTTGAACACACCTTTAAAGACCGGTGATGTCGTCGAACTCAGGACAAACAAGAACTCGACGCCTTCGGAAGACTGGCTCAAGATCGTCAAGACCAACCACGCCCGCAACAAGATCAAGGCTTACTTCATGAAGAAGGAGCTGGAGGACAAGGAAGAGAACATCCGTCTGGGTGAGAATATGCTGAAGGAAGAGATCAGGAAACACAATCTGGAAGTGGATGAATTCTTCGACATGAAGAAGCTCGAAAAGATCGCCGGAACCTTCCAGCAGTCAAACGCCAACGATGTGCTTTATGCCATCGGCTGCAAGTCGCTGTCGCCGCTTGCGGTCATCGAAAAGCTGACAAAGCTCGGCAAGAAAGAAGTCGATCTTTCCTATCTGGAAAAGATGACCAAGCGCAATTCCGAGCGCAATCATTTCATATCCAAGACAGGAATTGTCGTCAAGGGCGTTTCTTCGATGAAGATCGCGATCTCACCGTGCTGTTCACCGGTCTACGGCGATCAGATCGTCGGTTTCGTCTCCAAGGGGCAGGGCATCAAGGTCCATCGGGCCGACTGTCCCAATGTCGCCAACGAAAGAAGACTGATCGATGTCAACTGGGATCCCAATAAGCCGGATGTCAGATACGAAACTTCGATTAAGATCTTCTCCAAGGACAGATCCTATCTGCTGACGGATCTGGTCACCGTCGTTGCGCAATACAAAGCCAATCTGACGGCTGTCAACTCACAGGCCAATGCCGAAGATCTCAGTGCTACGACTTCGATGTCTTTCATGGTGGATGATCTGGAACATCTGCAGAATATCATGGCGAATTTAAGGAAAGTCGAAAGCGTCATATCGGTTGAAAGAGCCATCAAATAATGATAGAATTTGGATGTCTATAAGGAGAATTAATCCTGAATCCGCAGCACAGCGAGAAGCGCATGGTGAAAGGCTTCCTGAGGGATCAGTGAGGGACAGCTTCCTTGACGCCTGCAAAACAGGCCGCAGACGCTGCGTTAAAGCTTAAAGGGCATATCCCTTCAGGGATGTGAACTAAGGTGGCACCGCGTTGATACGTCCTTAGAGGGACGTTTTTTATTATAAAAGGAGGAGTTCAATATGCCGTATCAGACCGTGAAAGGGACTTATGACACGCTTCCCGATCAGATGATCAGGGTAAACATGCTGTCGGATCTGTTCCGCCAGTTTCTGAATCTCTACGGATACAGCGAGATCAAGACGCCCGTATTTGAATATACCGGCGTTTTCCAGAAGGAGAATGACACTTCCGATATGGTGACCAAGGAGATGTATACCTTCTCACCCAACGGAAAGGATTCCCTGACCCTGCGTCCGGAAGGCACGGCCGGCGTGATCCGCTCCTTTGTTGAAAACAAGATGTACGGAAACAGTGAACTGCCTGTGAAGCTGGGATACATCGAGGAGATGTTCCGTCATGAAAGACCGCAGAAGGGCAGACAGAGACAGTTTACCCAGATGGGCATCGAATGTATCGGCGACAAGGATCCTTTGATCGATGCCGAGGTCATCGCCTTGGGTTATTTCTATATTAAAACGCTCGGTCTGGAATCGGTAAAAGTACTGCTCAATACGCTGGGCGATCAGGAATCCAGGATCCGCTACAAACAGACACTGATTGATTATTTCAGACCGTATCGGGATCAGCTCTGCACAGACTGCCAGAACCGTCTGGAGAAGAATCCATTGAGGATCCTTGACTGCAAGATCGATCATGAAAATGAGATCGTGAAAAATGCTCCGAAGATGCAGCTGAGCGAATCGAGTGCACAGTATTTCGAAAAAGTGAAACACTATCTGGACCTTCTGGGTATTCCTTACGAGATCGATGAAAGACTGGTGAGAGGCCTTGACTACTATACCGATACGGTATTCGAAGTCGTTTCCACAAATGAGGCTTCCGGTTCCCAGGCCACGATCTTCGGCGGCGGACGCTATGACGATCTGGTGAAGGAAATGGGCGGTCCCCAGATCTCCGGCATCGGTTTTGCGATCGGTGTGGAGAGGCTGCTGATCCTGTGCGAGGCGGAAGAGATCTTCGATATAAACAAGTCGATCGACTGCTATGTCATCAATCTGAACGAAGATCCCGATTATGCTTTACAGATCGCAGAGATGCTGAGAAACAACTCTTTCTCCTGTGAGATGGATTATTACCGCCGTTCTCTGAAGGCCCAGTTCAAGTCTTCGGAGCGGAAAAACGCCCGCTTTGTCATCATCATCGGCGAAGATGAGGTGAAAGAGGATGCCGTTACTTTGAAGGATACACTGACCAAGGCACAGGAAACTGTGAAAAAGGATGAGCTGACAGACAGACTGGATCAGCTGATGGAGGATTATTATGAATAGAGACCATACCTGCGGAGAATTAAGAAAAGAAGATGCCGGAAAACATGTCCGTCTGGCCGGCTGGGTAGCGAAGAGAAGAAATCTCGGATCGATCGTCTTCATCGATCTGCGTGACCGCTACGGCATCACCCAGGTCACCTTTGACGAGAATCATTCTGACCTGGTAAAGGATGTCAGAAACGAATATGTCATCGAGATCGAAGGAACGGTTTCAGTCAAAGAGACACCCAATCCCAGACTGGAGACCGGCGAGATCGAAGTGCTGGCCGATTCTTTCAAGCTGCTTTCTTCCGCCAAGACGACACCGATGATCATTGCCGATGAGACCGATGCGCTGGAAGAAGTGCGTCTGAAATACAGAT
>JAEEGI010026458.1_pt1 | contig 11174 bp, 8 predicted proteins | sample 8958751 | NCBI WGS metagenome assembly JAEEGI01 (sample SAMN16246545, study PRJNA631951) | gut metagenome | biome: gut microbiome; feature: rumen; material: KS-attached | host: Bos | place: Iran: Karaj | collected 2018-10 | reverse complement strand
CACGAGGCGCGCCGCATCCGGAGCTGGCTCGGGGGCGGCTTGGGCTGCCGGAGGGATGCCGGAGGCAAGAGCGTCTTCATCTCCGTGGACAGCAGGAAGGTCCGCGTCAATCCGCTGTATAACGCCTTCAAGGCCAAAAGCTTTACCGGCGGGGACATCAGCTTCCACTTCTACGTGCTCGACATACTCTCGGGCGGGGAGGCGAAGAGCCTGCGGGAGATCCAGGACCTCATCGCGGAGCGCTATCTCAGCGCCTTCCCGGGCGCGGAGCCCATGGACGAGTCCACTCTCAGAAAGAAGCTCAGGGAGTACGAAGGGCTCGGCCTGGTCCGCTCCGAGAGGCGCGGCCGCGAGCTCCTGTACAGCAGGGCGGAGGACCGGGTCGATCTCGAGAGCTGGAGGGACGCGGTGGAGTTCTTTACGGAAGCCGATCCGCTCGGCGTCATAGGCTCATTCATAGAGGACAGGCTCGGAGGGCCGGGCGAGGTCTTCAGCTTCAAGCACCACTATCTGCTCCACGCCCCCGACAGTGAGCTGCTGCTTCAGCTCCTCGACGCGGCAGGAGAGCTGCGGCGCTGCGAGCTTACCTTCAGGAGCCGGAGAAAGCCCGACCGCGACGCCCTGCGCAGCGTGGTCCCCGTGAGGATAATGGCCAGCACCCAGACGGGGAGGAATTACGTCCTCGCCTATGTGCCGGAGAGGGAAAGCTTCACATGCCTTAGGATAGACTCTGTCAGAAAGGTCAGGGCCGGCGAGCCATTTGAGGACGCGGAGCTGGTGCGCGGGAGGCTCGCGGACTTCGAGAAGAACGTCTGGGGAGTCTCCGTGGAGAGAAGGCGCGGGCCGGAGCATCTCGAGATGACCGTGCGCGCCTCGGCGGACGAGACCTTCATTCCACGAAGGCTCGAGAGGGAGCGCAGGAACGGCACCGTGACGAGGCTCTCGGAGGATACCTGGCTCTACAGCGTGGACTGCTACGACGCCGCCGAGCTCAGGCCCTGGATAAGGACCTTCACCGGGCGCATAGTCAGCCTGGAGTGCAGCGATCCGGACGCCGTCAGGGACATAATGACGGACACTGAGCTGATGCTTGACATGTACGGGTTCGGGGAAGGAGGCGCGGAATGATCTTCAGCGAGATCTACGGAAGGTATTTCCGCATCGCCGGGGAGCTCATACGCCTCGCGCAGAGGGGAGAGCTCGACCCGGCGTCCCTGCTTGATACAGTCTCCGAAAAGGGCTTCGCGGAGAGCGTTCTCAGCGTGCCCGAGGCCCTGAAGAGCGGCGCCTGGCCGCTCATAACGCCGGACTTCGGCACGCCCATAGCGGGCGAGCCCTCAATGCCGCTCTCGCTGCCGGAGAAGCGCTGGCTCAAGACTCTGCTCGGCGACCCCAGGATGGCGCTCTTCGCTCCCGATCCCGCGGGGCTCGAGGATGTAGAGCCGCTTTACGGAAGGGAGCTTATAGTCTACTACGACAGATATCTCGACGGCGATCCCTACGGCGATCCCGTGTATACAGCCAGCTTCAGAACGGCGCTGAGCGCAGTGAAGGAGAAGCGCCCGCTGCTCGTGAGCTTCAGAGAGCGCAGGGGCAGGCTTATGGAACGAAAGGGAGTTCCCGAGGGGATAGAGTATTCCCCCAGGGACGACAAGTTCAGGCTCATACTGCGCGGCGCGGACGGACGCAGCGAGATCAACATGGCCGGGATAGAGCGCTGCAGCGTGCTCCCGGATCAGGAAGACGGGTACCCCGGCTGCAGTGAGCAGCCGCAAAGGGAGCTCTGCTTCGAGCTTAAGGACGAGCGCAACGCCCTTGAGCGCGCCATGCTTGCCTTCTCCGACCTTGAGAAGGTCACCGAGAGGGTCTCCGGGAAGCTCTACAGGGTGACTCTGCGCTACCGGGCTCAGGACGAGGCCGAGATACTCATCAGGATACTCTCGTTCGGCCCCATGATAAGGGTAGTCTCCCCTGACAGCTTCATCGAGCTCATCAGGGCGAGGCTCAGGGCGCAGGCCGAGCTGGACAGAGCGCCGCGCGAGAACTGAGCCGGGCATGGCCGGCAGTATTTGAAAGCCCCGGTTTATAAGCGTGCGGACTCCCGGCAGGAGTCCGCAACTTTTTTTCCGAGATTATAATCCGCGTTTCGTCTATGATCTGTTCGTAAAGAGCGCCCGCGGCTGCCGCCAGCGAGCCGCACGCGGGGCGCGGAAAGGAGACCGGAATGGTCGAGATCAGAGGAAGATACAATACCGCTGTCTGCTACACCGAGATACTCGAGGAGAGCGCGGCGCGCCAGATACAGGCGGTCTGCGATTTCGAGCCCTTCGAGGGCAGCAGAATCAGGATAATGCCCGACGTGCACGCCGGCATGGGCTGCACCATAGGGACCACCATGACCATCAGGGACAAGGTGGTGCCCGGCATGGTCGGTGTCGACATAGGCTGCGGCATGGAGAGCGTAAGGCTTGATATACCCGGATATTCGGGCTCAGCGGAGCCCGGCGCGCCCGCTCCCATAGACTTCGGCAGGCTCGACGAGCTCATCAGGAGCAGCATACCCTTCGGCAGGGACGTCAGGGAGGAAGCCCACCCCCTTGCCCCGGAAGCCGGGATAGAAGAGCTCAGATGCGCGAAGCGCTGCGACATGCCCCGGGCCTTTAGGAGCATAGGCAGCCTCGGGGGAGGAAACCACTTCATCGAGATCGACCGCGGCAGCGACGGGGCTTACTGGCTCGTCGTTCACTCCGGAAGCAGGCATCTCGGCCTCGAGGTCGCGGGCTTCTATCAGGAAGAGGCCATGAAGGAACTCTCCGGAAGCTCATACCGCCAGATCGAGGAGCTCATCGACCGGCTCAAGGCGGAAGGACGCTTCAGCGAGATCGAGAGCGCCGTGCGCGAGGCGAAGGCCAGCAGGCCCGGGGGCGTTCCAAGAGAGCTCGCCTACGTGCAGGGGCAGCTCTTCGAGGACTACATCCACGACATGAGGATAGTCCAGCGCTTCGCCGCGCTCAACAGGCAGGCGATGACCGCCGCCATACTCGAGGGGATGGGCTGGGGCGGGCTCGAGCGCTTTACCACCGTGCACAACTACATCGATACCGAGAGCATGATACTCCGCAAGGGCTCGGTCTCCGCCAGGAAGGGCGAGAAGCTGCTCATCCCCATCAACATGAGGGACGGTAGCCTCGTCTGCGAGGGTCTCGGAAACGAAGAGTGGAACTTTTCCGCGCCCCACGGCGCCGGAAGGCTCATGAGCCGCCGCGCCGCGTCAGACGGGCTCGCGCTCGAGGAGTACCGCGAGCAGATGCGCGGGATCTACAGCAGCTGCGTGAGCCTGGATACCATAGACGAGTCGCCCATGGCGTACAAGCCCATGGAGGCGATAGTGTCGCAGATAGGGCCCACCGCGAGGATACTCGAGAGGATAGTGCCCGTGTACAATTTCAAGGCGTCGGAATAATTGAATATAAGACTGTGTGACGGGTCCTGTCGCTCAGTATCCCCACGGCCTGCGGTGCAGGCGCTCCTCGGCCGCGGGGATCCCCTCCTCGCGCCACCCGCCGCGACAGTCTTCGGTTCTATCGCATTCGGTATCGTAAATGGTGTATAATTGCTCCCGTAAGCGGGAGCTTTTTTCGCGCCGCGGGGCGATCGGAATCCCCATGCGCGGGACCCGGGAAAGGAGCCTGTATGGCAACGGTCGACGTTTACGAGAGATACTACGAGGCAGAGTGCGAGGCGAACGGCCGCATGAGGAACGCCGCTCTCGTCAAGCTGGTCTCGGATTCAGAGGCGGGCTTCATACGCTACGAGGCCGCCGTGAGCTTTTTCCCTCACGACAGCGAGGACGACTTCGCGGTATCCTACGACGCGTACTTCAGCAGGCCGCTCTACGAGGCGAAGGGCAGGCGCTCCAAAAAGCGCGAGGCTGTCCTGCTCGAGAGACTTCCCGCGGAGATCGATGCCCTCGCGGAGGAGGCCGGAGGGACAGTGTTCTGGGACAGGCCCCTGCGCGACGAGAGAAGAGGATAGCAGAGCAGACGCTGAAGGCGATAACAGGAAAGGAGAGGCAGCATGAACGAGATCTTCAAGAGAGTGAGCATCAGGCAGTTCGAGAAGAAGCCTGTGGAGAAGGAAAAGGTCCTTCAGGTCCTTAGAGCCGCCATGGCGGCGCCCTCGGCCGGCAACCAGCAGCCCTGGGAGTTCATAGTAGTCACCAACAGGGAGAAGATAGATCAGCTCTCCAGGGTGAGCCCATACGCGAAGCCGGCGGCGAACGCGCCGGCGGTGCTCGTCCCCTGCATCAGAAAGAACGGCGCCAAGTATCCCTCCTACGGGATAGTCGATCTTTCGATCGCTACCGAGAACATACTGCTCGAGCTCGTGTCCCTGGGACTCGGAGGAGTCTGGCTCGGCATCGCTCCTCAGGAGGAGAGGATCACTGCCGTGGATATGATACTGGGCATAGACGAGGAGGAGATGACTGCCTTCGCGCTCGTCCCGTTCGGCTATCCGGCCGAGGAGAAGGAGCAGGCGGACCGCTTCGACGAGAGCAGGATACACTGGATAGAGTAGAATTCCGGCGCAAGCCGCTTAGCGCAGGCTATGCGGGCGGCGCGGGGAGAGGAGCCCCATGGCTGATATAACAGCTCCTGACAGGATACTCGTCCGCGGGGCGAGGGTCCACCATCTGAAAAACATAGACGTAGACGTCCCCCTCGGGGAGATAGTGGGCATTGCCGGAGTCTCAGGCTCCGGCAAGTCTTCGCTTGCCCTCGGGGTGCTTTACGCCGAGGGCTCGAGGCGCTATCTCGACTCGCTCTCGACCTACACGAGAAGGCGCATGACCATGGCCTCAAAGGCTGACGTGGACGAGGTGCTTTACGTGCCTGCGTCGCTGGCTCTGCACCAGAGGCCGGCGGCGGGCGGGATACGCTCGACCTTCGGCACCGGGACCGAGCTTCTGAACAGCCTGAGGCTCATGTACTCTAGGCTCGCGAGCCACCGCTGCCCGAACGGGCACTACCTTGAGCCCTCGCTCGCTGTCGCGGCGGGGCAGGAGCTGGTCTGCCCGGAGTGCGGAGCGCGCTTCTACGCTCCGGGAGCCGAGGACCTCGCGTTCAACAGCGGAGGAACCTGCAGGCGCTGCGGAGGGACCGGAACCATAAGGACCGTGGACCGCAGCACCCTCATACCGGACGAGAGCCTCACCATAGACGGGGGCGCCGTAGCGCCTTGGAACAGCCTCATGTGGTCGCTCATGACCGACGTCTGCCGCGCCATGGGCGTGCGCACCGACGTGCCGTTCAGGGATCTCACGGATGAGGAGAAGGAGATAGTCTACGACGGCCCCAAGGTCAAGAAGCACATATTCTACAAGGCCAAGAGCAGCGAGAGCGTCAGCGCGGGCGAGATGGACTTCACCTACTACAGCGCCGAGGAGACCGTGCGAAACGCGCTGGCTAAGGTCAAGGACGAGAAGGGCATGAAGCGGGTCGAGAAGTTCCTCAAGACCGAGATCTGCCCGGACTGCGGCGGGACGCGCTTCTCAGAGGAGGCGAGGGCGCCCAGGCTCATGGGCATATCCATAGACGAGGCCTGCCGCATGACCCTGAGGGAGATCACCGAATGGGTGGGCAGGGTGCCTGCCTCGCTTCCGGAGGATATGCGCCCGATGGCGGAGAGCATCTGCGATTCATTCCTGCAGAACGCCCGGCGCCTGACCGAACTCGGGCTCTCCTATCTTTCGCTCGACAGGGCGGCCGCGACCCTCTCCACCGGAGAGCGGCAGCGCATGCAGCTCGCGAGGGCGGTCAGGAACCGCACAACAGGCGTGCTCTACGTGCTCGACGAGCCGTCCATAGGACTCCATCCATCGAACATCGAAGGCCTCGCGGCGGTCATGCGCGATCTCGTATCCGACGGGAACTCGGTGCTGCTCGTCGATCACGACGTCCAGATACTCGGCGAGGCTTCCCACATCATAGAGATGGGGCCGGGAGCCGGCGCTGGCGGAGGCAGGGTCATCGCGCAGGGCAGCGCCGCGGATATCATCGGCAGCGAAGCGTCGAAGATCGCGCCGTTTCTCGCGGGAAAGGCCGCCCCGGTCAGGGAGCGGACCCCTGAGAGCGAGCTCTTCTCGGAGGGAGAGATACGCCTCAGCACCTCGAGCATACACACCGTAAAGCCGCTCAGCGTGAGGATACCCAAGGGCAGGCTCACCGCCGTGACAGGAGTCTCGGGCTCGGGCAAGACCACGCTCATACTCGAGAGCCTCGTGCCCGGAGTGGACGCCGCGGTCAGGGGAAAGCCGCTTCCTGAGCATGTGCTCTCGGCAGAGGCTCCCGGGATATCCCGCATCAGGCTTATCGACGCCGATCCCATAGGCATCAACGTGCGCTCCACGGTCGCCACCTACGCGAACGTGCACGACGAGCTCAGGAAGATCTACGCGAGGAGCGCTGGCGCCAAGGAGCGCGGCTACAAGGCCGGCGACTTCTCCTACAACACGGGGAAGCTGCGCTGCCCGGTCTGCGACGGCACGGGAAGGATAAGCCTCGACGTGCAGTTCCTGCCCGACGTGGACATACCCTGCCCCGAGTGCAGGGGCTCGAGATACTCAAAAGAGGCCAGGCTCGTAAAGCATGCCGGGAGGAACGGCGAGGCGCTATCGCTCCCCGAGCTCATGGAGCTCGACGTGAGCAGCGCGCTGGACTTCTGCGCCGGAATGAAGAGCGTTGTCCCGAGGCTGAAGATACTGGAGGACCTCGGGCTCGGTTATCTGACCCTCGGCGAGGAGACGCCCGGCCTTTCGGGCGGCGAGGCCCAGAGGCTCAAGCTCTCAGAGGAGATGGGAAGGACCCAGGCCGACTCGGTCTTCGTCTTCGACGAGCCCACCATAGGCCTGCATCCCTTGGACGTGCAGACCCTGCTCGGGGTCTTCCAGGGGCTCATAGAAAAGGGCGCCACCGTCGTCGTCATCGAGCACGACCTCGACGTCATAAGGAACGCCGATTACGTGATAGACATGGGGCCGGGAGGCGGCGAGGAGGGCGGCAGGGTCGTAGCCTGCGGGACTCCCGAGGAGATCAGGGCATGCCCGGACAGCGTCACGGGAAGGTACATTTGAACGCGAAAAGACCGGGCTGTGCCCGGTCTTTTTGTATTCTGTTTCGATGCCGTTTCCGCGCCGGCCGCGGCACGGATCATTTCCCGCTCTTCTTCCCGTGGTACTGGTAGTAACAGCTCTCGATGTTTCCGTTGTAGAGCTTGCGCCTGCGGTCAGCGGGACGGCCGAGCTTCTTCTCGACGGTCTTGTCCGCGCTGATCATGAAGAGCGACCAGCCCGGAGCCTCCTTCATGAAGTCCTTCAGAGAGCGGTAGATCCTGTCCATCTCCTCCTGGTCGCCTATGCGCTGGCCGTAGGGCGGGTTTGTGATAATGATGCCCTGAGCCTCGTCCTCCTCGGAGAAGAAGCGGGGGAGCATGCTCTGCATCGGCCCGATGCGGAAATCTATGCAGTCGTCCACGCCCGCCTCGAGGGCGTTCTCCCTTGCGGCCTCGACGGACTTCTTGTCTATGTCGGAGGCGAGTATGCGGACCTCAGCCCCTGAGTTTATAGCCTTGAACGCGGCGCTGCGCTCCTCCTTCCAGAGGGCGGGGTCTATGACGTCCCAGTCCTCGGAGGCGAAGTGCCTCGAGAGCCCTGGCGCTATGTTTCTTGCTATCATCGCGGCCTCGATGGGTATGGTCCCCGAGCCGCACATCGGGTCGACGAGCAGCCTTCCGGCCTTGAAGAAGCTGAGCTGCACCATGGCAGCCGCGAGGGTCTCCTTGATCGGCGCGGTGACGGCCTGAGTCCTGTAGCCTCGCTTGTGCAGGCCCTCGCCGCTGGTGTCGACGAGTATTATGACCTCGTCCTTGAGGAAGGCGAAGCGCACCGTGTAGGCGGCGCCGGTCTCGGCGAACTCCTCGACCGCGTAGGTCTCCTTCATCCTCTCGACTATGGCCTTCTTTATGATCGACTGGCAGGCGGGGACGCTGTGAAGTATCGACTTTACGGAGGTCCCGATGACGGTGAACTTCCCGTCGATGGGGATGAGCTCCGGCCAGGGCAGGGCCTTCGTCTGCTGGAAGAGCTCCTCGAAGCTCTCCGCGCGGAAGCGGCCCATGACCATGTAGACCCTGTCGGCACAGCGCAGCCACAGGTTCGAGCGCACTATGGCGCGCTCGTCTCCCTCGTAGCATATCCTTCCGTCCTCGGAGCTCGTTATCCTGTACCCGAGGGCCTCTATCTCTCTTTTTACCACGGCTTCGAGACCGAAGGTCGCGCTCGCCGCGAGCTGGATCCTTGACATATTCCGACCCCTTTCGCAGGCATGATAACAGATAGCGGGGCGTTTGTCATTTCGCTTGAACGATTTTTAAGAAGGGGATGAAAATCGTTCGAATAAATCCGTACGTTTTGGTAGGTGTTGAGCGCAAAATCCACAAAAAATCGCTTTTTGTCCTTTATCTTTGTTCCGTCTGCAAGTATAATCATTCTGTATTTTCTCTCGCCGGAAACGAAAGGGAACGGCATCTCAAGACCATGAAAGAACTCGAACAAAGGATACTCAAGGACGGGGTCGGGATAGGCAGCGACATCCTCAAGGTGGACAGCTTCCTGAACCATCAGCTCGACACCGGCCTCATCGCGAGGATGGGAGAGGAGTTCGCGCGGCTCTTCGCAGGCTGCGGGGCGAACAAGATCCTCACGGTCGAAGCCTCAGGCATAGCCATCGCCTTCGCCGCCGCGCGCGCCATGGGCGACATCCCCGTGGTATTCGCGAAGAAGGCTCTCCCCAGCACCATGGAGGATCCCTACGTCGCGAAGGTCCATTCCTTCACCAAGAACACCGACAAGACCATAGTCGTCTCGAAGAGCTATCTCTCCGGGGGAGACAGGGTGCTCATAATCGACGATTTTCTCGCCTACGGAAGCGCGGGGCTCGGCCTCGTGGACATCGTCCGCCAGGCGGGAGCCGAGGTCGCAGGCTTCGGAGCGGCCATAGAGAAGAGCTTCCAGGGAGGAGCCGAAAAGCTCAGAGCTCTCGGCATCACGGTCCATTCGCTCGCGGTTATCGCGTCCATCGAGGACGGTAACATAAAGTTTTAAAGATACTGGGTATTGGAAAAGGAGTATTAGAAAAGCATGAAGAAAGCCTTAGCAATTCTTCTCGCGCTCGCCATGATCCTCGCCCTCGCCGCCTGCGGCGAGAAGAAGGAGGCTGAGCCCCAGCCGCAGACCCCGGAGAAGGAGACCTTCAAGGTCGGCATGGTCTGCATCGGAAATCCGGATTACGCTTACGACAGAAACTTCATTCAGGGTGCCGATGAGGCGACCGCAAGGCTCGCCGCCAAGGGCATCGACGTGGAGTGGATCTACAAGTACGACCATCCCGTCGACGACGACACCGTCACCGCCGACAACGAGGAGCTCGTGGAAGAGGGCTGCAAGATCATCTTCAACAACTCCTACGGCCAGGAGCCCTATATGCTCAAGGCTGCCAAGGATTATCCCGAAGTGACCTTCGTCGGCTGCACCAACGAGGGTTCCTGGAAGGACGATCTGGACAACACCTCCAACGCCTTCGCCTCCATCTATGAGGGAAGATATCTCGCCGGCGTCGCCGCGGGACTCAAGCTCAACGAGCTCATCGAGAACGGCACCATCACCGAGGACCAGGCTGTTCTCGGCTACGTCGGAGCCTTCACCTTCGCTGAGGTCATCTCCGGCTACACCGCGTTCTTCCTCGGCGCCAGAAGCGTCTGCCCGAGCGCTACCATGAACGTCCAGTTCGTAGGCTCCTGGTCCGACGCCACCGAGGAGGCCAACGCCGCCGCCGCTCTGATCGATCAGTACCACGCGGTCGTCGTCTCCCAGCACTCCGACAACACCACTCCGGCCAGCAAGGCTCAGGAGAAGGGCGTCTTCCACGTCGGATACAACGTCGACATGAGCGGAGTAGCTCCGCAGGCATCCATCATCTCCTCGAGGATCGACTGGGCCAACTACTTCGAGTACGCCATCGAGACCGTGTATAACGGCGGCACCGTCGATCCCGACTGGTGCAAGGGACTCGCCGAGGGCTCCGTCGCTCTGACCGAGCTCAACGAGGCCATCGCCGCTCCCGGGACCGCAGAGAAGATCGCCGAGGTCGCCGAGGGCATCAAGAACGGCAGCGTCAAGGTCTTCGACACCGACACCTTCACCGTTGAAGGACAGAAGGTCGAGTCCGCCTTCGCCCTCGACATGGACGGAGACTTCACCCCCGAGACCCAGGAAGCCATCCAGGACGGCGCCTTCCTCGAGTCCACCTATCAGTCCGCTCCTTACTTCGCGCTCAGGATCGACGGGATCAACCTCGTCAACGTGGCGTTCTAGGACAGACCGAATATTACAGGCCAACGGCGCCCTGCGGAGATATGCTGCAGGGCGCTTTTAGACCCGATCCGCGAAAGGACCATCACAGTGGACGACAAGATCAAGGATCCAAAGCACATACACGCCAAGGAACAGGCGGTCGACATGCGCGGGATCACCAAGCGCTTCGGCTCGGTGGTCGCCAACGACAACATCGACCTCTACGTGAACAAGGGCGAGATTATGGCGCTGCTCGGCGAGAACGGCAGCGGCAAGACCACGCTGATGAACATGCTCGCGGGCATCTACCTTCCCGACGAGGGCGAGATCCTCGTTGACGGAAGGCCCGTGACCATCAATTCGCCCAAGGACGCGCTCGCCTGCGGCATAGGAATGATCCACCAGCACTTCAAGCTCGTGGACGTCTTCACCGCGGCCGAGAACGTGGCCCTCGGGCTCGACGGCGAGAAGAAGCTCGACCGCGCGCAGACCGCAGCGAGGGTGAGCGAGATCGCGAAGAAATACGGTTTCAGCATAGACCCGAACAAGAAGGTCTACGACATGTCGGTGTCCGAGAAGCAGACGCTCGAGATCATAAAGGTGCTCTACAGGGGCGCCGATTTCCTGATCCTCGACGAGCCGACCGCCGTGCTGACGCCCCAGGAGATAAGCAAGCTCTTCGACGTGCTGCGCGCCATGAAGGCGGACGGCAAGTCGATCGTCATAATCACTCACAAGCTGAACGAGGTCATGGAGATCTCCGACG
>JAEEGI010026457.1_pt1 | contig 11174 bp, 9 predicted proteins | sample 8958751 | NCBI WGS metagenome assembly JAEEGI01 (sample SAMN16246545, study PRJNA631951) | gut metagenome | biome: gut microbiome; feature: rumen; material: KS-attached | host: Bos | place: Iran: Karaj | collected 2018-10 | reverse complement strand
CTTCAAAACAACAGGAACAGCTCCGGGGTCGGAGCTGTTCCTTTCATCATCCGTCACCCGAAAAAAGGGAGTACAGGGATGCCTATGGGCCGGAGATTCTATACAGGGAAATGAACAGTGCACACGGGTGAACACCTGATGCAGTCCGCTGAACAGCTGAAAGTGCTGTGATGCAACGGCTCAAGCCGTTAAGTGAAAGCGTGCACAGACATTAAAACTTTTTGTTTTTCTGCAGATATACGTATATTTTATACTTTTTTCGGATTTTCAAAAAGGACGTGCACTGCGTGCACAAGTCTTGAAACAAGAGAGTTTTTCCAAGGAATAAACGTGCACTGTTGATTCACATGTTCACACCGTTAATATAAAGAAACAGGGGCGGGAGTTCCCGCCTCTGTCTGAAAATATGAACTTCACATTGTTCCGAGCTGGTCGAGGTTCAGTTCAAAAGCGGGGATAAAGTGCTCGAGGAAGTACTTTACTTCGGGCAGAGGGCTTTCGTCCAGGATGGCCCGGGTCTGTTTCTCTGCCGAGATGAATTCATCATTTCCCGCCCGGCGCTCTTCTATGCACTTGATGTACGCCGAAAGCTTGTCGGCCGCTTTGACCAGATCGCGGTATTTTTCGGAGATATCACCGTTGAAGACCGGCCTGAAAGAACCCTGAAGCTCCTCCGGGAGAGTTGAGAGTATCTTCTCGCAGGCGAGCTCCTCCATCTCCTTATAGGCTTTGCTGATCTCCCTGCTGTGATATTTTATGGGAGTCGGAAGATCTCCCGTCAGTATCTCGGAGCAGTCGTGGTAAAGAGCGACTACTGCAGCTGCATCGGGATCACAGTCTTTGTGAAATATATCCCTTCTTATGACTCCGAGGGCGTGAGCGATAACAGCCACCATATGGCTGTGCTCCTGTATATTCTCACTTTCAGAGTTGCGCATCAGGCTCCAGCGGTTTATATATCTCATGCGCGATACATATGCAAAAAAGTTGTTCATGGTTCAGACATCCTTTCCTTTTCGCAATGATAACAAAAAAATATAAGAAATACAACAGGTTCAAACTATTGCAAACACACGCATGTCGTGGTAAAATCCTGCTGTTTTTTGAGATTTTCGGATAGGATGACAAACAGATGGATAAATTGAGAAATATTGCGATCATAGCCCACGTCGACCACGGCAAGACGACGCTTGTGGACGAGATGCTCAAGCAGTCGGGCATATACAGGGAAAACCAGGAGATCGTCGAGAGAGTCATGGACTCGAACGATCTCGAGCGCGAACGCGGGATAACGATAATGGCCAAGAATACGGCCGTCCGCTACGGCGATACAAAGATCAACATAGTCGACACTCCGGGCCACGCCGATTTCGGAGGCGAGGTCGAGCGTATACTTAAGATGGTAAACGGCGTAATCCTGCTTGTCGATGCCGCGGAAGGTCCCATGCCCCAGACGAGATTCGTTCTCTCGAGAGCGCTTGAAATGGGACACAGGGTCATTGTCGTCGTCAACAAGATAGACAGACCTGACCAGAGGATACACGAGGTGGTCGATGAAATACTCGAGCTTCTGATGGATCTGAACGCGACCGATGAACAGCTCGACTCCCCCATGCTCTTCTGCTCCGGAAGAAACGGGACCGCCTCTTATTCGCCGGATGTCGTCGGGACCGACCTTAAACCTCTTTTTGAGACTATCCTCGAGTATATTCCCGAGCCCGAATGCGATGAGACTGCACCGTTCCAGATGCTGGTCTCCAATATCGATTACAACGAATACGTCGGAAGGATCGCTGTCGGCAGAATAGAGCGCGGGACCATCCGTCAGAATGAAGAGATCGAGCTGTGCAACTGGCACGACCCCGATGCCCCTTCGATAAAAGCCAAGGCGGTATCGCTGTACCAGTTCGAGGGACTCGGAAGGGAAGCCGTTACAGAGGCCTCTGCAGGCAATATTATTGCCATGAGCGGCATCGGAGACGTCACTATCGGCGATACGATCTGCGCGAGGGGCCACGCGGAACCGCTGCCCTTCGTGAAGATTGGCGCGCCTACCATGGAAATGACCTTCTCTGTCAACGACAGTCCCTTTGCCGGAAAAGAAGGGAAATTCGTTACCTCGAGACAGATCTCCGACAGGCTTCACAGAGAAACTCTGAAAGATGTCTCGTTGAGAGTAACGGATGTCGAAAACAGCACAGACAGCTTCAATGTAGCCGGCAGGGGCGAGATGAGCCTTTCGATACTCATTGAGACGATGCGCCGGGAGGGCTATGAATTCCAGGTATCGCCTCCGAGAGTGCTGTATAAGGAGATAGACGGAAAGACCTGTGAGCCGATAGAAAGAGTCGTCGTTGACGTTCCTTCCGAATTTATGGGCTCCGTCATGGAAAAGCTCGGGCAGAGAAAAGGCGAATTCGTGGAGATGACACCTGTCGGAAACAGAATGAAGCTGGAGTTTCTTGTCCCGTCGAGAGGACTTTTCGGATACAGAAACGAATTTCTGACAGATACAAAGGGCGAGGGCATACTGGCCTCTGTATTTGAGAGATACGAGCCTTATAAAGGCGATATTGCGAGACGGACGACAGGATCTCTGATAGCTCATGAGACCGGTGAAGCGGTGGCCTACGGTATATGGAACGCTCAGGAGAGGGGCGCGATGTTCATTACACCGGGAACGAAAGTCTACGGCGGAATGGTTGTCGGAGTCACAAACAAATCTGACGATGTGCCCGTCAATGTATGCCGCACGAAGCACCTGACCAACACCAGAGCCTCCGGCAGCGATGAGGCCCTGAGGCTCGTTCCGGCCAGAAAGCTCAGCCTGGAGCAGTGTCTCGAGTTTCTTGCGGATGACGAGCTTTTGGAAGTAACGCCCGAGAACCTCAGGATCCGCAAATCCATCCTTGACCACAGCCTCAGAATGAAGGCTGTAATGAAAAACAGATAAATCAGCAATAAATCAGGGCTGATCCGAATTTTCATTCCGGATCAGCCCTTTTCTGTTATATTTTAAAGACCCATGTCCAGCTGCTTCAGTTCCTTTATTATCTCGGTCTGACGCTCGTAAAACATGAGCTCCTCGTTGTGCCGGTAGTATTCCCGGCTTCCGTAACGCGCAATGAATCGCGCAGTATACACTGTTGCAGTGAGATCAGTCACCAGTATAAGAAGTTCCTGCCCTTCAGGCCAGACTTCTTCGCAGAAATTGAAAAGGTTTGAAAGCTTTTCACCTGCATCAGCGGCACGCTCTTTCATTGCGGAGACCTGTTTTCCGAATGAGTAACGCGTATCCTCAAAACACCGGTCAAGGCTTTCGGTTAAGAAGCCGATAATAAAATCAAAGCGTCTGTGCAAATTCGGAGGCAGTGCGCCGCGCTTTTCAGCTTTTGATAATTTTTCCTTTTCAGCTCCCAATTCATCTCCCAACGCAGCACCGTCACGAATGCCGGCAAGAATATCATGGAGTTCTTTTAAAGTATCCTCCGTTTCGATTACCTGCCTTATCTCGGAGAAGACATTGTCCTTCAAAAGCCCGAGGAGACTCAGCTGCTCGTCGAACGGTGCATCGGACGCCCGTTTTTTTATCTCCTCAGAAGCTTTCCCTGCCAGAATCTCCGGTATTCTGTAATCGGATCTGTATCTGCACCAGAGTTCGAAATAATCGCCGAAATCCTCAGATATCTCCTTATCCTGAAGATATTGACCGAAGAGATTCTGATCGGTTTCAATAGAACAGTTCTCGTAAAGCTTAATGATATCGCTGAGATCCTTCCAGGCCCGGGCTGTTACAAAAGCTCTGCCGTCCGGAGTGTTTTCCACTTTAAAGAAGTTTTCTTTTCTGATCTCAAGATAGCTGAGCACAGCCGGATGAACTCCCATCTCAAGCGCATAATCCTTCCAGACGCCGAAATCGGGTTCCACGTCAATGCGTTTGAGGCGGTCCCATGTCACGGTATCGAATTCACGCACGTTCCTGTTGTATTCGGGCGGGTTTCCGGCTGTCACGACCAGCCATCCGCCCGGTACAGCGTGTTTCCCAAAAGTCTTGAACTGTAAAAACTGCAGCATGGCAGGGGTCAGAGTTTCAGAAACACAGTTTATTTCATCCAGAAAGAGAATGCCCTCTTTCACTCCGCTGTCTTCCATCAGGTCATAGATCGATGCGATGATCTCGGACATCGTATACTCCGTAACCTTGTACTCCCGCCCGTCATATATCTTTGTCTCGATCATGGGAAGGCCAAGCGCACTCTGACGCGTATGATGGGTCATGGAATAGGAGAGCATGCCCACTCCGAGCTCGGACGCGACCTCGGCAACAATTGCGGTTTTGCCTATGCCGGGAGGCCCGATGAGAAAGATAGGGCGCTGTTCCTCAACCGGCAGAAGGAAATTGCCGTACTCATCCTTCGCAAAATAAGCGCGCATGGTGTTTTTTATCTGCTGCTTTGCTTCTCTGATATTCATAGATCAAACTCCGTATCTGTATATTTCGCGTCTTTAAGCATTCCGAGCAGCAGAGCGGTGATCTCGCGCTCGTTTTTTGCGGATGCCTCGCTGACGTATTTGCGGATATTCTCCGGCTTTAACAGCCCGAGTCTCGCAATGCCGGACATAGCGGGTATAATGTTTCTTTTCAGAATATGTTCCATAACGAGCGGCTCATTGGCCCGTATATAGTCCGTTGCTTTGACGGATACAGCTTCATCATGCAGCCCTGTGCTCGTGCACCAGAGCAGAGTATATTGCAGAAGTGAGGCATTGTCGGTTTTGCCGCAGTACCCCGGGGCAATGAAGCCCGACATAAGGCTCTCACATTCACCGAAGGCTGCATCGCCTATAATTGTATCTTTATTTGGGATAAAAACACTTTTCAGATCCTTGCACTCCCAGAAGCAGCGCTCACCGATATATGATACATTTTCCGGCAGATCAGCGGAAATCAGCCCGGAACCCCAGAATGCCATATCTCCGAGCTCCTTAAGGCCAGAGGGAAAAGTAACGGATCTGAGCGAACTGCACCCGAGAAAAGCTCCGTCACTTATCCTGACAAGAGCTTCAGGAAGCGTTATTTCCTTGAGAGATTCACAGCCGGCAAAGGCTGCCGCAGATATTTCGGTAAGACCCCGCGGGAGAATTACCGATCTTAATGCGGTACAGCCGTAAAATGCTTCCTCGCCTATTGAGAAAACGGTATCAGGGAGCTCGATCTCCGTTATTTCGGAGTCGTCGGAAAAAGCTCCGTCCCCAATGGCTTCGGTGCCGTACGGAATAATCTTTTTCATACAGCAGCTCTCATTTCCCGTTCAAGCTGATTTTCGCTGAGCGTCATATGTATCGCCCACGACGGAAGATCGGGCACTTCGGAGCTCTCACTGCTTATAATGAATGCCGTCTCATAAGCCGGTTTTTGGGAGGGAAAAGTTCCGAGGCCGTCCGTAAAATAGATAATACCTTTGAGATCCGAAAATACATGTTCTGAGACCAGCTCGTCGACCCTGCTGAAAACAGGCCTGAAATCAGTCCTGCCCAAGCCTTTGATCTCCAGAGTTTCCATGTATTTTCTGAAATCCTCGCGTGTTTTGATGACACTTTCATCCCTGATGCGGTCGTCGCACTGGAAGATATGTATATTGACCTTTGTAAAGAAATTCTCCTGTTTGACCAGTATATCGTGTGTATGCTGGATGAACTTCTGAACTGTATCGCCCCTGACGGAACCGGAGGTATCTACAGCTATGACAAAGTCCCTTATCCTTCTCTGTTCCCGGTATTCCAGAGGCTCAATCAGAGGCATGTTACCGTATGTATCGAGCCCGAACATATAATAGTTGTTGTCGAACTCCTCATCAGACAGATGCAGGGTCTCGCCCCACACGCTGAAACGCCTTAAGAGATCGGTGTAGCTGTATTTTGCGCGGGAGATAGCCCTGAGATTCTGTACAAGAGGGCTGTCCTCGTCTTTATTCAGAAATTCGAGCTCCTTCTGCACTTTTCTGGATACTTCTTCCCAGACCCTGCTGTCGGGGACTTCGATCTTCCTGGCGTTTTTATCATATTTTCCCCACCAGAAACCGTGCGAATCCGCCTGAAAACTCCTTCGTATTTCCTCAGCTTCCTGTACGGACATACCGTTTTTTCTGAAAAAAGCGCAGATCTTCTCAGCAGTGAGTTCCCCGACTTCTGTTTCCAGAAGCTTGATATAGGCGAGCTGCGCATATTTCCTGCCGGAATTGAGGCAGGGTAAATCCAAAGAATTGATGACATTTTCGACGGAGATGTCTGTCGCAAGATCCCAATACTCGCGCCTGACATCTTTGCCGACATAAGCGTGAAGGAAGATCAGATGCAGGACCGTGTGGAGAATATCCCGGGTTACGGCATTCTCGTCATATCTGAACATGTTCAGGATATGAATCGGATCGTAATACAATACTCTTCCGTCGCTCGCAAGAGAGACTTCCTTTACAGCTAAAGGCTTCAGCCTTAAAACGGCGCGCTGAATAAACCTCAGGTCTACTGCAAGTCTGCTTACTGAGAGCTTTATTATATCCGATGAAAGCTGATTGATCAGTTCTTCTTTTTTTGTTTCCGTTCTTTCAGTCTGAAGCCCCATACTTTCAAAGAAGCCGGCAGCGGCAAGCCACCGCTGCCGGCAATTTGTTATTGCATGTTATTGCGTATCAACAGGTTTTGCCGGGACGTCTATCGCAACGTCGCTTGCAGGGAAACTTGAGCAGATGTGGATATAGCCGTAATCAAGGTCCGCAGCTCTTCTTCCGTCCGTCTTTTCCGGGATAAAGACATCTCCGGAGAGCAGCTTGCTGTGACACCAGCCGCACTCGCCGCTTCTGCACCTCGAGGGTACAACAAGACCGGCGCGTTCACATGCGACCATAAGAGATTCGTCGGCAGACGCGGGAATGTCGTATTCTTTTCCGCATTGTACGACATGGAGATTGAAGGTCTTGCCGCGGATCTCCTCGGGATATCCAGGCTGGTTCCAGGGATCTTTGATCGCTCCGAAAAGCTCACGGCGGACAAACTTCTGTCTTAAGCCGAGTTTTGCGATCTCACCGTCAAGGAAGTTGTACATAGCCTGCGGTCCGCACATGAAGATTGAAAACTCGCCGTTTCCGCCATATTTTCTGATAAGATCCGCGCTTATGAAGCCGTGTTCAAAGCCCTCTTTTTCCTCATCGGAGAGCACATGAACAACATGCACCTTATCGCATGCCGCGCAGACTTCGTCGAGTTCCTTTCTGTAGACAATGGCGTCCTCGGTCCTGGAACCGAATATGACAGTCAGGTCGAAATCTTCATAGCCGTCCCGAATGGCATAAGCCATACCCATAAACGGCGTGATACCGGAGCCTCCCGCAAGAGCTACAACCTTCTTTGCATCTCTTATGGGTTCGTAGTACAGGTGACCCTGAGGGCCGGAGGTAATGACGGTATCTCCCTTTTTCCAGTTGTCCTGGATATACGGGCTTACAAACCCCGCGTCATCGCGCTTGACGGTTATGTGATATATCCCTTCCCTGGCCAGAGCGGGAGAAGAACATATGGAATATGATCTTGTGGTGTGAGTCGTTCCTATGGGCACGTCAACGCTTATATACTGGCCTGCCCTGAAAAGCGGGAGCCTCTCCCCGTCTTTTTTCTTCAGGATTACGGTTTTCGCGTCGGGACCGTTCTGGAGAATATCGTCTATGACGAATTCTATCTGCTTGGGGTGATGGGCTTTTGCTTTTTCATTGGTCGGTTCAATACCCTTCAAAGGAGTAGAGGGAGAGGCGTCAATGGCTGCATTCCGGACTTTGGGCATGTTCTTGAATTTGAGCATGTCAAGTTTTCCGATTAGACCTACTTTGTAATTTACTTCCGGCATCTCTTAACCCTCCTCTTCTTCTTTCATTTCCGAAAGAGTCTTCCGGGCAAGCGTGTTTCCGGAGAAGATCGCGGAGTTGTAACCGTCGCCTCTGATGGAGGATGCTCCCACGAATTTGAGTCCCTTGACCGGGAACTCCGTACCCATCATCATCATTCTCGGCATCATGCTGTCCCAGCCGCTCAGTTCATAGCCGTAGGCCGACCCCTGCGGGGTGTTGACAAAGTTGCACATTGTCCACGGCGTCGCGACTTCTATCTCTTCGATATACGGCCTTATGGTCACGCCGAGTTTTTCCTCAAAGCGGTCGATAAGGCGGTTTGCCATCATGTTTTTGGTCTTGAAGTAGTCTTCTTCATCAACATTTGCCCAGTCGTCTCCGCTGAAGGTAGTGGTAAGCGAAACAACACATGTGCCGGGAGGCGAGAAATCCGGATTGACCGTATTGTAGCAGACGGAGACCATGTTGTAGTTGTCCTTTATTGTCTTGCCGGACTGGTATTCCCTGACGGAATCGGCGGATTCGGGCATGAAGACAGAGTAGTCATGGAGCCCCAGTTCCTCCGCGCTCTTGTCGAGACCGATGTAGACAACAAACATTCTTGCCGAGTATTCCCTGGCGTTGTGGAGCTTGACCATTCTCTCGGGAACGACCTCGGGCGGGCACATGTTGGCGTAGACCATGGTCGGGTTTGCGTTGCAGAGTATGTGTTTCGTCTCGACAGTGCCGCAGGTCGTCTCAACGCCGCAGACTGCCTTCTCGTCATCGAAGAGGATCTTTGTTGCCGAACAGTTGAACCAGGTCTCTCCGCCGTGTTTTCTGAAGCTCTCCAGCATACCCGTAGTGAGCTCATGGCTTGTTTTATCGGGGATCCATGCCCCGTATGTGACATAAAGCCAGACCATGTTGGTATACTGCAGAAAGCTCAGCTTGTCTGCGGCGACATCGAGATAGCCCCAGTATGTTCCCATGATATCCTGGGCAAGTTTCGGCATCTTCATCGCATTGAAGACCTTGTCGATGGGATAGCTTCCGAGCCTCAGAAAATTCGGGTAGTGCTCCTGCATATAGGCCGGATCGGTCTTTCCGTTGACGGAGAGCGAATAGTCGCCCGCCTCATGGAACTCGGTGCCTATCTTAAAGAAATCCTCGATGGATTTGCGGCATCCGGGAACATATTTTTCCATTGCGTCGATGAAAGGCTGCTGTCCGCAGGGAAGGGTCGCGTCGATCTTGGTCTTTCCGTCGCTGGCTGTGGTTATGACGCGGAAGTTCTCCGGGACTATATGCCCCTTGAGATCTACGCCAAAGTCATCCACGACCGTCTGACGGCATGCGCCGAATTTCTCCGCTGTGCCCCATTCACACAGTTCATGGAGAGCCGTCTCAAATTCGAAACGTCCCCGCCTGAAGCTGGAAGCACAGCCGCCCGGGAGATTGTGACGTTCAATAAGCAATGACTTCTTGCCTGCGAGCGCCATCCTGCAAGCTGCAGCCAGGCCGCCGTTTCCGGCGCCGATGACCACAGCATCATATTTTGGCATAATGCATTTCCTCCTTTTCATATTTTTTTCGCATTGATAAAATACCTGTGGCAATACTTTAATCCAAATATTGTACAACTTCAAGAAAATTGTCAGAATTATATCAGTTAATCGGGCTTTTTTGATTTATCCGAAACTTTTCCAAGGAATTTGCGTCTTTATAGGTGAGAACGTTCTTAACACGGAGATTTTCAATGGAAGACGAAGCAATACTTGAGCTTTACAACGAGAGGAACAGCTCTGCCATCACCGAAACGGAGAACAAATACGGAAAGCTGTGCTTTCAAATTGCAGAAAACATCCTCTATAACAGAGATGACAGCATGGAATGCGTAAATGACACTTTGCTTCACGCTTGGAATGCGATCCCGCCCGAGAGTCCGGAAAGATTATCCGCCTGGCTAGCCGGAGTAGCCAGAAATATTGCTCTGAGCCGATGGCGATCCGACCATGCAAAAAAACGCGGAGGCGGCGAAATACCGCTTTTGTTCGACGAGCTTGCCGATTGTATTCCCGGAGACAGCGATCCGCAGAAGGAAGTCGAAAAAGGAGAACTGGCCGAATCGATCAACAGGGTCCTTTCATCTCTCAGCCCCGAGATAAGAGATGTTTTTACAGCCAGATATTTTTATGCCGCTTCTCTTTATGAGATCAGCAAAAGGACAGGGTTTTCCATCGGAAAGATCAAGAGCATGCTTCATCGGACACGAAAAAAACTGCAATCAGAATTGAAGGAGGAGGGTCTATGCTGAACCGGGATAAATTGCTTGATGTCATGAGCGATATCCGCCCCGACTATCTGGAATCTGCGGCTGACCTCCTCGGATATTACAGGGAGGATAAAACAACGGAAACAAAAATAAGTACAAAGAAGCAGATCAGAGATACCAGAAGAATAATTCTTATTGCCGCGGCCATAGCCTGTTTTCTGACCATCACGGCATTTGCCGCGAGGCTGTTCTCGGTCTCAGAACGGGTTCCTGACCCCGATGAGACTTTCAGGATAAAATGGTCTGAAAATGAAGAAGGTTTTCTTGAATGGCACGATGCCAAGCTTGCTCTGACATTTCCGGAGAAGGAAGAGAGCAAAGAAATAGAATTCAAGCCGGGATACCTGCCGTTTGAACTCCCCGAAACGCTTGGATTCAGCATTCCCGAGTCAAATATAAACAAAGACACATGGTTTACCCGTTTTTCCGCGGAAACGCTCGGCTGCTGGGCGCCGGAGGATATGAGGGTCTATCAGGATATAGGACAGCCGCTCCTCATAGAGAGATACAGCATGTCCATGTTCAACGACGGAGGGGCCATACTGATGCTCTATCATACCCCGGGCGATATAACGGAGGAGCAGTGGGGAGACCTGGACGTATTGAAGTTTCATGCGTCCCAGCATATCGGGGCACGTCCTGAATTCGGGCAGGAGGAGTATTCCATTGATTATAACTATGTTCTGCTGTCAAACGCGGATGAAGGCTGGATAATTACGGTCGCCGGAATGCTGGATATGGATACGATTGTCAAAGTAGCAGAGAACCTGGAGATCCGGCAGACAGGCAGGATCCTGACACAGGAGGATTTTGAAAACAAATATGTCTTTATGGACGGCGGCGTAGGATAAAAAAAGCAAATATTACAGTTGACAAGTGTAGACTCTTATGATATAACAGGATCGTAGAGTCTACACTTGTAATCTATTTAACTGTTTTGGAGGTTCTTTATGGACACATTG
>JAEEGI010026454.1_pt1 | contig 11175 bp, 8 predicted proteins | sample 8958751 | NCBI WGS metagenome assembly JAEEGI01 (sample SAMN16246545, study PRJNA631951) | gut metagenome | biome: gut microbiome; feature: rumen; material: KS-attached | host: Bos | place: Iran: Karaj | collected 2018-10 | reverse complement strand
GCGCTGTACCGAAAAGTGCTGCAAGACCAGAGCAGCGTCCACCTCTGTGGAGATAAACAAGAGTATCTATAACAAAACTTGCGCGGACCTTATCTTTAAGGCTTTCAATATCATCAGCGATTTCTGAAGCTGTCTTTCCTTCTTTTGCAAGCTCTGCAGCTCTTATTACCAGAAGTCCGATACCTGTAGAAAGATTGGCAGAATCTATGATATGAACCCTGTCCTCGATTTCCAGTGACTCAGCAGCAAGACGAACGTTATTAAAGCATGCTGACATAGAAGATGAGATAGTGAAGACGATATATTCATCTGTACTGTCAGGATTAAAGATCTTTGCTACGTCCTCTATACTTGGAGCTGCAGTCTTAGGTGTATCGTTATGTTCATCAGACCATTTATACAAAGCTTCTGGTGTAATATTGACGCCATCTAGAAATTCAACATCACCAAGTCTTATAAATAAGGGAATTATACCAATTTCATACCTGTCTAATAATTCTTTTGACAGATCACAAGTACTGTCTGAAAAAATCTTAACCATGATGCGCCTCCCATGAATAATCTTACATACTATAATAGCACTTTGTAGCCAGAAACGCTTTGTTATCTAATGATTTATCTGTGTGACATTTGTGTGATATATGTCTTGATATTATTACCTTGTTGAAACGGTTAATCCATTCACAACAAATAATAATAATAGAGAGAGGAAATGAAAATGACTGCAATGTTCATGGGAATGAAGATTTTAATGGCAAGAGAATCAAAGAGACTTGAGGGTTCTAATATGGCTGGAGCAAATAATTACGGTCTCCGCAAGTCAAATATAGATAGACCTATTGTTAAGGAATGTAAGAAAAACGAAAATTAAAGAATTTTTAGAAGATAATATAAGGGTGATACCACAAAAAGGCATCACCCTTGTCTTTAAATGCTAATTTTAAGTTCAAATCCAGGATAAATTCCAACTGGAATGCTTTCAGAGAATGTATAATCTGCTGTTTCATTTTCAATAAAGTTATAGGTTCTGACCATCTTTTTATCAGGATCAACTATCCAATATTCGCGAACACCGGCGCTTCTATACTTGAAGAGTTTTATCATGTAATCCATCTTCTTGCTGGAAGGGCTTACAATCTCAATGATAAAATCAGGAGCTCCATGACATCCCTTGTCATCAAGCTTGTTCTTATCGCATATTACTGCAATATCTGGTTCAACATAGTTGTAATCATCGTTGTTGAGAAAAACTGCGAATGGAGCTAAAAATGCTTCGCATTTTCCATTGTTTTTACGTATATAATTAGTCAGATCTGTTGTTAAATCGCGAGCAATCCTTTGGTGATTTACAGACGGCGGAGCCATATTATAAATGACGCCATCGACTAATTCAGCACGTTCCCCTTCAGGTAGGGCATATATATAGTCTATAGTTTTTAGTTCAGCTTTAATTAAAGGCATAACGTCACCTCCATCACTTATATGATAGCATAAGAGTGCGTCGCTAACACTACAAGATTTTATTAGTTACGCTTTAGATGATATACTATTGTTACTGCTTTGAAGTAACAGGATGCATTTTTTCCTGACTTCATACAGATATGAATCATAAAAAACTATGAAAGAGCCTAAATTCAATCATGAATATAAATATAAAGTCAATAAAGAAGAAACTCTTAAAAGTCCTTATTCTCATCGCTATAATTGCCACTATAGGCGTTGTGAATCTGGCATCTATATCATCCAGGTTTTATCCAATAAAGGGAATTGACGTATCACACCACCAGGGAACCATTGACTGGAGCCAGGTTCCTGATAAGGGGATCTCATTTGCATATATCAAGGCTACTGAAGGAAGCGGACATGTAGATACCAAGCTTTCTGCTAATTATGAAGGTGCTAAGGAGAATGGCCTTGATTATGGCTTTTATCACTTCCTAAGCCTTGAAAGCCCAGCCCAGTCTCAGTTTGATAACTATAAGGCTGCAATAGCAGACTACGATATGACCCTGATCCCTGCCATTGACGTTGAATGGTACGGCGATATGAGGCAGAATAAACCCGATAAGGAGCTTGTTATTAAGCAGGTACAGGAACTGTCTGACCTTATGGAAGATGAATACGGAGTAAAACCGCTCATATACACAACCCAGACCTTTTATTTCACATATCTGTGGGGCGAATTCAAAGATAATCCCCTCTGGATACGAAATACAGCCTGTACCCCTGTTCAGAAGTTTTGCATTTGGCAGTACACTGAGAAGCTTGATTTTGAGGGAATAGTGGAGTTTGGTAGATATGTTGACGGTAACGTTACGAATAAGAAAAAATTGAGCACATTATATATTAAATAAATGCTATAATAATACTAGAGCAAAGGCGCTTACTTTATGAGTTGCGTTCTTTGCTCTTTTTTATGCAAAGAAGAATTTATATGTAAACTCAAACTTCCGCACATGTAAAAAATGCTATTACTTTGAATATTCCTGAGGATGGCAGTTGATAAATGATTTTTTTGTCTTTGAAAATGATATTAAATTCAAGAGCTTGATAGATGGAATGATATATTCTGCTTGGGATTTATCTGTTTGAGCGAAGCGAGTTTATAAATCCCAGAATATATTAGTCCAAATATCATGCCTTGAATTTTATATAATTTTCATGACAAGAAAATCATTTATTTACTGCCAGTTTCAGGAATATTCAAGGTCTTGGTGTTTTTTATATGTGCGAAGTTTGAGTTATAAAATCCAATGCTTAATGAAATTATAATACGCTTGATGATTTAATAGAATATATATAGGGGCCACGGTGGCCCCTCATATTTCATTAAACATGAAAGAAAAATTCGTTTTAAGGAATTCACAGTGACTTTGAAATTTAATATCATAAGTGCATAATACAAATACAATCAGTAACAATCAAACATAAGATATAAAATATACAATGCAAAATGAAATGATTTTATACTGAACCTTCCAACGTGATGGATGCCGGCCCGTACAAGTCAGAAGTTTCAGCAAATAATGATAAAGAATTGATATAAGGACCACGGTGGCCCCTGCATTTAGCAAGTGCGAAGTTTGAATTGATAATTGCATCAAGACACTTTTTGCAAATTATGATATTATTATAAAAAGTTCTATATTTTCCACTTTGACATAATTGAATATCTATAATCTTAAATGCCTTTATATGGCGAGTGATGCTATAAACAATTGAGGACATGCTTATCAAAAAAGGGAGGTCTTTATATGACTTCATATACAGATAAGGGATATGATTTGTATCAAAGTCTGTCATCACGCCAGGACAGAAATAAAAGAGATGGTAATGTATTAAATGGGAATACAACAACTACTGAAGCTGATCGCGGGTTAACTAATGATAGAAGCGATGGTAATTATATAGGCCCTGCAGCAATATATGAAGGCTCAATTTACATTCCACGGAAAGTAACGTACTCACAACCGGATATAGTTCAAGACGATCCTGCAAGCGATTATAAACAAAAAGAACTTCTTCTGAAAATAGAAGAACAGTATGAACAAATTTCTAAAGATTCATTTAATGGGCAATTAGAAGCTTATAGGAGAAATAATGCAGCAAGTGTCTGGAAGCTTCTTTCAAGTGGGGATCTGGCTGTAGGCAATGAATCCAAGAATAAGGCACGAGCTGATGTTTCGGAAGATGGTTATTGGGGCTCTAAACACACTTCAGAAAGACTTTTTGATTTTGCAAAAACAATGTCGCAGAAAGACCCTGAAAGAATAAAAAAATTGAGAGCAAGAATGGATAGAGCAATCGATGCAGTTACCAAAGAGTGGGGTAGTGAACTTCCGGGCTTATGCCAGGAGACAATTCAAAACACCAGAAGACTTTTTGCAGATTTTCTTGCAAAAGAAGGAGAGATGATAAGTTAAGTCATCTCTCCGGCAATATTACATAAAAAACACAAAGCCATAAGTTTAATCATTAGTATAATCGTAATGGGTGAGTAATAAGTCAACAACATGATTATAGCTTAGCATTCCTTCTTTGACTCCGTTAACTTTAAGTGTTGTATCAACAAAAGTATCTGCAGCTTTTTTTACAGTTTCGGTAGGCAATATGGAATGTGAATTAACATATTCCCATGCTTCTTTAGTAAGAAACTGATCATCATACCATACAAGATCACTGACTTTGACATGCGAGTTATAAGTGTCTATATCAACAGATCTATAGAAAGTGTTATTAACATAATTGAGCATACTAAGATAACCGCTGTATTGAAAGAAAACGTCATCAGAATTGATGCATGCCAGAAAACCTATAAGATTGGCTTCGTCTTCAAAAATATATCCACGAGTATGAGCAAGTTCATGACACATTGTAAATGGCTTATTGCCTATAGACATAAGCCCATTGATATTGGCTTCCATTGAAAAAGGAAAATAGTAACCTTGCATGTATTGCTGGCTCATAAATACAGAACTATCCAGAGTCTTGGGAGTAACCTGAAATCCGCTCATTCTAGGATAAAGATCCGATAGATTCTGCATAGACACTCGTACTTCATACTCCATATCACCATCATAGATGATATTGCCAAGATCATCTCTTTCAAATATCAAAGAGTACTCGTTAAGCTTATTAACAATGTGATCTCTAAGTGCGGTCAGTTCTTCAAGCGTATAACTGCTACTGCATGGAATCTGGGTACATTGGTACAAACAAAAGCAATTAAGATTCATGATCAGATATACTATAGTTAAGATCCACGAGAATATTCTTAGATATCTTTTAATAAAAACAGGAACTTTATATTTTATTGACTTATTATTATCATGAGAGCTGCCTTTTTTTATATTCTTAAGTCTAAAAAGAAGAAATGATATTAGCAGATAAATAAGGACTACTAACAATATCAGGACAAGAACAAGGCCTAAATAGATGAGCTTCTCACCAAAAGAGAATGGAAAAAGACTTGTAAAAAATCCATATGTATTGATCCAGACAGGAAATATGTTATTGGTATACCAGTCAGCAAAAGAAGTTGATAATAGACATGCTATAATAAATAATGTTGAGAATAAAATAATACCAAGCTGAATCAAAACAGAATTAGATAATCTTTTTTTACCCACAAATATTAACCTCCAAAACGAAATAAATACATATCAATTATAGACTTATAATAATGTAAGTTACAATAATTCGAATACGTCTTTTGCTCTTAAAGCTATCATTTTAGGGGACCAAAGTGACAAATGACCATATGATGTGCGATAATAGATAAGATGAATATCATGTGAAAGGAGATAAAAACATGAATTACAAAGAAAAATGCGCTGAATGGTTGGACAAACTGCCAAAGAATGATCCACTCTTTGCAGAGCTTGATGAGCTTGCAAAAAAGAGTGAGACAGATAAGGCAGCTGATGCTGATATAGAAGATCGCTTTTATAAAGAATTGTCATTTGGAACAGCAGGACTTAGAGGAAAGATTGGTGTAGGAACTAATAGAATGAATTTCTACACAGTTGGTAGAGCAACTCAGGGTATTGCTGATTATATTAAGGGATTTGGCAAAGATGCTATGGACAGAGGAGTTGTAATCGCACATGATCCACGTCATTTTTCCAAAGAGTTTTCAAAATATACAGCAGCTATTCTTGCTGCTAATGGAATCAAGACATATGTATTCCCTGATCTTCGCCCTACACCGGAGCTTGCTTATCTGGTTAGAAGACTTGGAACTATCTCTGGAATCAACATAACAGCTTCTCACAATCCTAGAGAGTACAACGGATACAAGGCATATTGGGAAGATGGATGTCAGGTAGGCCAGGAGATAGCTGATGGAATGACAGAATGTATCCTCAAGGTTGACTATTTTGATGGTGTTCAAAAAGGTGATTTTGATGAAGCAGTTAAGAGCGGCATCATTACAGTTCTGGGACCTGAATATGATAGAGAATATCTTGATAAAATTGAAGCTCTGTCAATTCATAGTGGTGATGAGTTGGATCTGTCTATACCTCTTGTATATACTCCTTTAAACGGAGCAGGAAGTATACCATTTACACAGATGCTTAAAGACAGAGGATTTACAAATTGGCAGATAGTACAGGAGCAGAAGGATCCTGATCCTAACTTTACAACAGTTGGATACCCTAATCCTGAAGCCCCTGCAGCATTCAAAATGTCAGAAGAACTTGGTAAAAAAATCGGTGCAGAGCTTCTTATGGCTACTGATCCTGATTCCGACAGATTTGCTATCGAGATATTAACTGACAGTGGCGAGTATATTCCACTTAACGGCAACCAGACAGGATATCTTCTTGTAAATTATATTCTTGAAGGACATAAGGATGCAGGAACACTTCCTAATAACGGCGCTATGGTTAAGTCTATAGTTACATCAACAATGACTACCAAGATGGCAGAGTCATATGGCGTTGAGATGTTTGAATCACTCACAGGATTCAAGAATATCTGCGGAAGGATACCTTTCCTTGAAGAGAATAAGTACCAGTATCTGTTCGGATATGAGGAATCTGTTGGTTATGCTGCATGTATTGATATCAGGGATAAGGATGGTATCAGTGCAGGAATGCTTGTTGCAGAAGCTGCAGCTTATTACAGAAAGCAGGGAAAGACCTTGTGGCAGGTACTTACTTCTTTGTATGAGAAGTATGGTTTCTATGATGAGTATGAACCCAATATGGTTCTTGAAGGAATTGAAGGAGCTGAGAGAATCGGACGTATGATGGACTACATCCGTAGCAATCCGCCAAAAGAAATTGCCGGCAGAGAAGTGGTCAATATCATAGATTATAAGGATGGTTCAGAAGATATAAGACATCCTGAGAATAAGATTCCCGGAACCAATGCTCTTAGATACTTCCTTAAAGAAAATGATCCTGAACTTAAGGATTCAGACACCTGGTTCTCTATAAGACCTTCAGGAACAGAACCGAAGATCAAATTCTACTTCTATACAAAGCAGACAAGCAGAGAAAAAGCGCTTGAGGCTAATAAAGAGATAAGCAAGGCAGTAATGGATATCATTAATGCAGTAGAATAATAACATAGTAGTTATTTTGATCAAAAGACATATATCATAATGATGTAAATATTCAAATATGTATAAAAAAGCTCTATGCCAGATTGATGGCATAGAGCTTTTGTTTTTCGTGAAACATTTTGAATCTCAATGCTAAAATAATAATATTTTAAAATAGATAAAATGTTGCTATAATAAAGAAAAGTAATATAAATATCCCCTGTATAATAGGGCAAAAATAAATCAACATGTTCGAGGTGGCAATCCGTGAAACATAGAAAAAAGATATTATCAAACAGATCTTTTGCTGCTATATGGGATGCGGCATCAAAAGCAGGATCCTACAGAGAATTATGTAACATGGCATATGATAGCAAATACTTTAATCCTTCATATCTTGAGAAAAAAAGTGGTTTAAGTATGAAAGAAGTATATGTGGTACTTGAAAACGTTTATAAAGCATACAATATGCGATTTGATGAAATAATGAAAGAAGCAGGAACGACCAATAGCAAGTTAAGGGACTCCTTCTGCATACCAGAAAAGTCTATTGAAGCATGGAAAAGCGGAAGAAACAGATGCCCTGATTACATACGGCTAATGCTGCTTAGATATTATCATCTGTTAAAGCTTGGAAAATATATCTACACAGAAGAATATGATGATTATCTAAAGACTATACCAAAAGTATATGAAGAATCAGGAAAAGAAAAAGCAACTGATTCTTTCAATAAAAAAGAAGCAATTACTATAAATAAAGCAGCTGACGATAGTCTTGATAGTGACATATATGATAATGTCAGAAATTATGAAGATTATAGCGATGATGATTTTTATGAAATGATATCAAGCATTGGATCAGCAAAGCATATAGCAGATGATGGAGTAAAAATTAATAACAAAAGAAACTCAGTAGTTAATAAAACGGATTATCTGGATAATATTTTAAAAAGCAGGAAGAAAAAATAATATCCGGTTAGATAAGATAAAGTCCGAAGCAAAGATCAAAGCAAAGATTAAGGCTAGGAACAAAGCAAAGAAAAAGCCAACTGCAAAGCATAGACAAAAGCAGCTTGACATATACCCCTATGGGGTATATTATTTTGGCATAGCATATACCCCATAGGGGTATGCTTTGATACAAAGAAATCTCCCAAAAAGGGAAGCCGAGTAAGATTATTAAGAAGGTGAAGATATGGAAGGTAAGAAATGCCCTCATTGTGAAGGCTTATCTGACGAACAGGAGAAGATCATCGAAACAGAAGCTGCTTCTGTTAAGAGCTGCTGTATGTCAGGCAAGTCCAAAGAAAGAGCGCAGAAAGAATACAAAGACCTGATAAACAGGCTCAGCCGAATAGAAGGACAGATACGAGGAATCAGAGGCATGATAGAAAATGATGCATATTGCGTGGATGTTCTAACGCAGGTGCAGGCTGCAAGAAGCTCTCTGAATTCTTTTTCCAAAGTTCTTTTGGCCAATCATGTCAAGACTTGTGTTAAGGACGATGTCATGAAAGGCTCAGATGAGAAGCTTGTGGAGCTTATAGATCTGTTACAAAAGATGATCTGATCACACATGAACAAAGAAAAAAGACATAAGCTAAGAAAGTAAAAGACATAGATTAAAAAGAAAAAGACATAGTCTAAGAAAGTAAAAGACATAGTCTAAGAAAGTAAAAGACATAGTCTAAGAAAATAAAAGACATAGACTAAAAAAAGACATAGTCTTAGAAAAACTGACAAAGACAGATAAAAAGATTAAAGAAAAGAAGAGAGAGATGGATAAATACATTGTCACAGGTATGACATGTGCTGCATGCCAGGCTCATGTAGAGAAAGCTGTAAATAGTGTTGAAGGCGTAGAGTCTTGTAACGTATCTTTGCTTACTAATTCTATGAGCATAACAGGAACTGCAGACAGCCATGCGATAATAAAAGCTGTAGAAGATGCCGGATATGGTGCAAAACCTATGAATGAGGCATCAGACGCAAATTCTAAAACAAACAGCATAAGTCAAAAGGAGGAAGCTCTTATTGATAGAGAGACTCCTTTACTCAAAAAAAGACTTATCGTATCAGTGATACTTCTTTTGATACTGATGTATTTCAGCATGGGCGTATCAATGTGGGAGTGGCCTGCGCCAAAGTTTATAGCTGATAACATGGTAACAATAGGCATAATAGAGATGTTATTGTCTGGCGCAATAATGGTAGTCAATCAGAAATTTTTTATAAGCGGTTTTAAATCGCTGATTCATAGGGCGCCAAATATGGACACGCTTGTTGCGATGGGCTCTGGGATATCTTTTGCATATAGCTTTGTAACACTTATTAGAATGAGCAACGTCATGATGGAGATGGCTGATGATATGGATGCTATGATGGGCTCTTTGGATATCATGATGAACGAGCTGTATTTTGAGTCAGCAGCGATGATACTATCACTGATAACAGTCGGTAAGCTTCTTGAAGCCATATCCAAAGGCCGAACGACAGATGCACTTAAAAGTCTGATAAGACTTGCGCCAAAGAAAGCTAACGTAATTAGAGACGGAAAAGAGATAACAATCGATATCGATGAAGTTACAATCGGGGATACCTTTGTGGTGCGGCCCGGAGAATCGATTCCGGTAGATGGTGTTATTGTATCAGGAACCGGATCAGTCAATGAAGCGGCACTTACAGGTGAATCAATACCGGTTGATAAGTTTGAAGGAGATACAGTATCAGCTGCTACTATAAATCAGTCAGGTTTTATCACATGTAGAGCTACCCGTGTTGGACAAGATACTACACTTGGTCAGATCATTCAGATGGTTTCGGATGCAGCTTCGCAGAAAGCTCCGATAGCAAGAATTGCAGATAAAGTCTCAGGTATATTCGTACCAGCTGTTTTGATTGTGTCAGCTATCGTATTTATGATATGGCTTCTTCTTGGAGCCTCGATTGCAACTGCTGTTACAAGAGCGATAGCAGTTCTTGTAGTTAGCTGTCCTTGTGCTCTTGGCCTTGCAACGCCTGTAGCTATCATGGTTGGTAATGGTGTTGGAGCAAAGAACGGAATATTATTCAAGACATCCGCAGCATTAGAAAGTACAGGACGAGTTCAGATCGTAGCGCTTGATAAGACAGGAACTATAACAGAAGGAAAGCCCAAAGTCACAGATGTGATAATGGCAGATGATGTTACAGAAGATGAACTTCTTAGGGCAGCATGTTCTATAGAAAGTCTGAGTGATCATCCTCTTGCCAGAGCTATATGTGAATATGGAGAGGATAAGATCCAAAAATCTGAAGTAACAGATTTTGTCGAGATTCCTGGCAAAGGCTTAAAAGCAATTTTAGATAATGACTTGATATACAGTGGCAATCTTAAATTTGTTAAAGAGAAGGTTTATATACCGGAAAGTTTACATAAAAAAGCAGAAATGCTTTCCGAAAAGGGTAAGACACCCATATTTTTTGCCCATAAAGAAAAGGCTCTTGGAATCATCGGTGTAAGTGATGTGATAAAAGGGGATTCTTATAAGGCGGTAGAAGAACTCAAAAATATGGGAATCCATGTTGTCATGGTCACAGGAGACAATGATAAGGTGGCAAGAGTAATCGGAAAGCAGGCAGGAGTAAGCGAAGTCATCTCCGAAGTACTTCCTGATGGTAAAGAAGCTGTGATCAAAGAGCTTATGACCAAAGGAAAAGTTGCAATGGTTGGAGATGGAATAAATGATGCTCCGGCATTAACAAGAGCAGATATAGGAATAGCGATAGGAGCAGGTACAGATGTAGCAATTGATGCAGCTGATGTTGTTCTTATGAAGTCAGGGCTTAGAGACGTTACAGCTTCTATCAGACTTTCAAGACGTACACTTACAGATATACACGAGAATCTGTTCTGGGCATTTATCTATAATATACTGCTGATCCCTCTTGCAGCCGGAGCATATTCCAGATGGGGGCTTAGCATGAGCCCTATGTTTGGAGCAGCTGCTATGAGCATATCAAGTTTTACAGTATGCATGAATGCTCTTAGACTTAATCTTCTTAAAATACATGATCCATCCGGGGATAAAGCACTTAGAAATAAAGTTAAGCCGGATGATAATGGTAATATTTTAATAACAAAA
>JAEEGI010026453.1_pt1 | contig 11175 bp, 3 predicted proteins | sample 8958751 | NCBI WGS metagenome assembly JAEEGI01 (sample SAMN16246545, study PRJNA631951) | gut metagenome | biome: gut microbiome; feature: rumen; material: KS-attached | host: Bos | place: Iran: Karaj | collected 2018-10 | reverse complement strand
GTCGGGGCGGCGCGCGGCACGCGGCGAGCGGCGGCGGCCTTCGCCTTCTCGTAGTCCTCCTCGAGCGCGGCCTGCGGCACGCCAAGCATCTGCGCGGCCTCTGCGAGGAGCGCGGCGCGCATCACGGCGGATGGGCACTTCGCGATGGTTCCAAGCGCCGCACGGCTCACGCGCGCCATCGCGTCGATGGAGTCGGGATTCGGCTCCTGCGCGCGCAGCGCGCGTATCTGGAAGCTCGTTATGGACTCCGCCCTGCCGAGGCATTCGCGGAAGGCGTCTGGCCCCTTCGTGCGGAGAAGCGAATCTGGATCCTCGCCTGGCGGCAGCGTTGCCACGCGCACCGGCATCTCAACCGCGAGGAACTCGCCGCCCACCTTGATGGCGGCCTTCTGCCCGGCGGCGTCGGCGTCGAACACGAGCACCACGGAGTCGGCGAACTTCTTGAGCAGCTGCACGTGCTCCACGCCGAAGGCCGTTCCCTGGCTCGCGACGGCGGTGTTGAAGCCGCATGCGTGGCAGCGGATCACGTCTATCTGCCCTTCGCAAACTATGGCCTCGCGTCGCGGGGCGTGGAGTATGCCGCGCGCCGCCTTGTCGAGGGCGAAGAGAACGCGCGACTTCTTGAATATCTCGGTCTCTGGCGAGTTGTAGTACTTGGCCTTCGTCTTGTCGTTCGTGAGGATGCGGCCAGAGAACGCTATCGGGCGGCCGGAGCGGTCGCAGATGGTGAACATGAGGCGGCCGCCGAATCCGTAGAACGGGGGCGAGTTGTCGTACCTGCCCTTGCGCAGCACGCCGGCAGCGAACATCTCCTCGTCGGAGTAGCCGTACTTCTGCGCCCACTTCTGGATCGCGGCGACGGAGAGCGGGGCGTAGCCGATCGCGAAGCGCTCGGCGATTTCGTCCGAGAGATTCCGCTTCGCCATGTATTCGCGTGCGCACTTAGCCTCGGGCGCGCTCTTCAGACAGCGGCAGAAAAATGCCGAAAGCTCTGCGTGCAGCTCGAGCAGGCGAGCGCGAAGATGCGCCGCGCGCCGCGCCTCGGGGTCGTCGGCCTGCACCTTGATCTCGACGCCGCACTGCTTCGCGAGCTTCTCGGCCGCGTCGGCGAAGCTCAGGCCCTCCATCTTCATCACGAACTTGAAGGCGTCGCCGCTCTCGCCGCATCCAAAGCAGTGGAAGTAGTCAGGATGGACGATGCAGCTCGGCGTCTTCTCGTGGTGGAAGGGACAGCACGCGCTGAAGTCGGCGCCTGCGCGTCGCAGGTCGATTCCATACGACCGCACGAGATCTGGCAGGTCGATTCGCGCCTTGATCTCGGCGAGCGTTGACTCTGGAATGAAGCCCGGCATTTATGTTCGGCGGGATACGCCAAAAAGAAGACCGCGGCGTGGCGCCGCGGTCCCCTTTAGCAGCGTTTGGACGCTTCTCGTTAGAACTCGAAGCCCCTGCGGATGTAGGGCTTGATGAACGAGTTGGCCTTCTCGTTGTCGAACTGCTGCTTCTTGGTGCACCACTTGAGCAGCTGGTTGGGCAGGCGCTGCGCCACGGTGCCCACGAGGATCGCCTCCATCATCGGGATGGAGTAGTCCACGTCGGAGTAGCAGCGGGAGTTCGTCTCCTCGAACTTGGCGCTGGTGCCGAGGATCGCGGTGAGGAACTCGACGTAGTGGCCGTCGGCCGAGAGTGCGGCGGCGCCCGAGCTCTTGTCCATTCCGCCAGCGGCGGCCACGCCCTTGCAGAGCGGGATCGGGCGCACGGCCTTGAGGTCCTTGCACGCGGGATGGTTGCGGGTGTCCTGCACCACCTTCTCGCCCTTGAGGGCGATGAACGCCTCCTGGCCGTAGTCGTTGGTGGAGCAGAGGATGCCGTTCGTGCCGATCACGAGGCAGCCGGTGTTGGGCACCTTGCCGTCCTTGGCGATCACCTGCGGCATGAGGTCGGCGCTGGGCTTCTCCTGGCCGTCGTACCAGTAGAGGGTCACGGCGGGCAGCTTGACGCCCTTGCGCACCTTGGACTCGCGCTCGGCGTAGGTGAGCTTCACGATGGACTTGAGCGGGTAGGCGATCTTGTTCTCGCTGTCGATCATCGTGCACTGGGCGTCCTTCACCGCGCCCAGCTCGAGGCCGCGGAACGGCAGGTTCATCGTGTGGCACGCCATGTCGCCGAAGGCGCCCGCGCCGAAGTCGAAGAAGCCGCGCCAGGTGAACGGATGATACACGTGCTTGCCGAGCTTCCAGGGGTCATAGACGTCGGTGCCGGCGGGATACATGTCGAGGAACGGACGCTCCTTGGCGGTGCCCAGCCAGATGTCCCAGTTGAGGGACTTCGGAATCGCGTCGCCCGTCGTGCGGCTGGTGACGTACTTCTCGACGTTGAGGCCCTGCGGCCACACGGGACGGTTCGTCCACACGTGCACTTCCTTCACGTCGCCGAGGATGCCGCTCTGGAGGATCTCCACGTTGCGGCGGAAGCCGTTGCCGCCCGAACCCTGGTTGCCCATCTGGGTGACGACGCCGTACTCCTTGGCCGTCTTGCCGAAGTACTCGGCCTCCCAGAGGGTACGCACGAGGGGCTTCTGCACATAGACGTGGATGCCCATCTTCATCGCGCGGATGGCGATGGGGGCGTGCATGTGGTCGGAGGTGGAGACGGTGAGCGCCTGGATGCCGAGCTTCTTGGCGTCGTCGAGCATCTTGCGGTAGTCGTGGTAGAACGGCACCTTCATGGGATCCATGAAGTCGGCGGGCAGCTTGCCCTTCTTCTTCTCGTTCGCGATGTTGTTCGCGGCGCTCTTGACGGTGTTCGCGTCGGCGTCGAAGAAGGCCACCACTTCGGCGAGGCCGCTCTTGACCATCGGCATCCAGTCGCTGAAGCCCTTGCCCATCACGCCCGCGACGGCGAGGCGGATCTTGCCGGTGCCGCCATAGCGGGGGGTCGGCTTTGCGCAGCAGCATCCTGCGGCCGCGAGTGCGGCAGCGCCGCCAACGAACTCTCTTCTGTTCAGATTGAACTGCATCTGTTTGTTCCTTTTTTTGGTTAATGCGCCTAGCGCGAAAATCGATGAGGCTAATGATACCATTTTCCGCGCCGCCGCGCAAGTGGGATTATGGGAATGTTGCCAATGTGGAAATGTTGCCAGTTCCAATGTTGCCAATGGCCAATTGGGATTGTAATTGGATATTGGATACTGGTAACAGTGTGGCATTATGGAGCCATGACGGGGACAGGCCCCGCGAAAAGAGTGCGCCGTAAGCTTGAAGTGTGGCACTTGATCAGTTGCGCTAGCCCTTGAATATCACAAACTTGCGGATGAAGAAGTTCACAAGGAACGATACAACCACCTCCACGACAACCGCAAGCGTCGTCATCAAACCGAACTGGTCGATAAGCAATTTCATCAAACCGAGAGCGATCAAAGTTGCCAGCGTTGACGCGCCGAAGAACATTGCAAGCTCCACATGCCACTTGAACTTCCCGGGCTTGAACACGAACCATCGGTTCATCAGCCAGCAGAAGATATTGGCGATGACGAAGCCGACGGCCGTGGCTGCGGCGGCAATCATACCGCGCGAGGCATACCACATCTCCTCGCCCGTAAAGGCAACCGACGGCAGTCCAAGCCACTTCACCGCCCAGTCGTCCGCCGTAAGGCACTTGAGGCACGTTGCCGCAAGCACGTAGAACACGCCAGTCTGCACGCACGTGGCCATCACGCCTATAGCGCCGTACTTCACGAACTGCGCGAACGGCCCCGCTTCGTGCGAAAGGAATTTCCTCACGAGATCAATGCCACTCTCAGATGTCTTTTCCATGTCCATTAGTATAGCATATTATCACTCGCTTGAGTTGCCAAGCGCTTGCCGAAATCATGGCGCAAAAAGGGTCATAGGGTGAAGCTCCTTGTACTTGTACGTCTTGGGCTTGCCGGTCTTAGGATCGGCGTATGAGCCAGTCGCATCCCACAGGTAGAAGCCAAAGAAAGAATTCTGCCCCTGCACCACGATCCCCTCGAAGTTCACCTTCTTCTTGGTCTTCGCGTCGAAGACGAACGTAAAGCCGCCCTTGAAAACGCCTGTCGCCTGCGCGAACGAAAGCGTGAGGCCAGTCTCCTTCGCGATCACCGGCTTCCCCTTCGCGTCAAACCTCACTTCCGCAGCGCATTCGTTCGTGGGCGAATTGCCGTTCAGCATCGGCTCCAACGCCATGAACCGCAGCACCTCAAAATCGTCGCTCAACATGTTCGTCTTGTCGTAGCATGCGCCTGTGAATCCCAGATGGCGCGTAAAGCCCTCGCCGTACTCGCCGGTCGCCTGCGGGTTACGGCTGGAAGCTACCATGCCGAGTCCAAGGTCATCAAGTGCGCCTCGCTCCGCGCCGAAACCGACGGGCAACCACATGAAACCGCCCTTGTAGGCCGAAGGCGCCGTGCAGAATACCGTGAAGAAATCCCAGCCGTCGCGGTACATGAGGGGCGCCGTGGCAGAAACTGCCGTGCCGTCCGCCAGCTTGCCTGTCGCCTTGACGTCACCGCTCTTGCCGACCGTCAGCGACAGATAGCCGCCGTCCTCAACGGAGATCGTATATGCGCCCTCCCACTTCGCGATCTCCGCCTTCGCCGCAGCGGCCGTGGACTTGTCCTTCCACACGTTCCGCCACAGCGAAACCTCCGCCGTGCCGGAATCGCCAAGCCATCCTCCCGCCGAACCGTTCAGCAAGCCAGTTTCGGCGAGGCTACCGCTCTGAACCATGAGCCACAGCGGCATCGTCGCCTTGCCAGACTTCGCCTCGGCCGCGACCTCGAAGCAGTCACCTCCGTCCGACGCCGCATAGCTCGCCGCGCTGAACGTCCAGTTCGTGCCGCCGAGCGCGATCTTGCCGCTCACCTTGCCATTCGCCGTCACCGTCATCGTGGCCGATCCGTACGCATCTTCATAGTCTGGCTCGCCGCCGAACGTCTTCACATATCCGGCAAACGTTCCCTGTGCCCACTCCGGCAGCGCCTCGGCCACAAGCGTGATCGTGGCAATCTGATTCGCCTCGCCCTTCTTCGACGCCGTGAACGTGACCGTGTATGTGCCCGCCTTCGTCGGAACGCCTGTGATCACGCCCGCCTTCGCATCCCACTTGAGGCCTGTCGGCAGTCCGGCGACCTTCACCGTCCAGCCCTCCTCCGGCGTGCAGTCCACGAGTGCGGGATTGAACGCCACGCCGCACTGGATCGTGCCGTACGCATCCACATCCGGAATCAGGTTCGGCAACTTCTCGCTCGTGATGTTGGGAACCGTAAGCGCAAATTCCCTCACAACGGCGTTGCCCCCAGTTGCAGATGCGTTCGTTGCCGTCACCTTCACGGTGTAAACGCCGGGCTTCGTCGCCTTGCCGCCGATCGTCATCGTGCCGGCATCGTACTTCAGCCCCGCCGGGAGGCCGCTCACGGCAAACTTTGGCATTGAAAGCGACTCCACGCACTCGAGAAGACATATCGAAAACGTACCGTCCTCCGCCGCCGTCATATTGTCCAGATTCATCGTAAGGCTCATCGCGTCCTCCGCGGCCGTGACGAAGCGTGCCTTGATGATGACCGGCTCTCCCGTGGCCACATAGGGGTACGTCGCCAGGCGGAAGTCGCTGTCGCCGGAAAGCGGCTCGCAGTCCAGGTACCATCCGGCGAACGCGTAGCCGCTGTTCGCCGTTGCCCTGATCGTGACTTTCGCGCCGGCCTTGAACACATTGTCGCCGCCCGACGCCCTGCCCATCGACTCGCAGTCGGGATCGACCACCACCAGCACTGGCGCAGAACCAATGCCGCTGACGCCCTCGGCGGACTCAGCCCGCCACCCCGCGGCAGTGGTGAAGGTGCGGTAAAGAGTCTGCACGTTGTCATGCACTTCATCGCCAACCGGCACGCCGCCGTATGTATAGTTGGGCGACGAGAAGTACGGCACCTCCACCTCGTCGCCCCACAGCCCGGCGTAGTCATACGCCATGATCGTGTGGTACGAATCGTAGTAGCCGTGATTGTATGTCTGGAAGTAGTATCCGGAGGAATAGTCGTACAGCTGCGGACCTGGGTCCGCCAGCTGAAGGTCGCTGTGGCCGCAGCCCATGTTGTGGCCGATCTCATGCGTCATCGTGTGGGACTGCGCCACGGCGCGTATCGAGCATACGCTGTAGGCGTATTCAGAGAAATCATGCAGGTCCCCTCTTCGCAGAGAATATCCCAGGCCTGTGGTGCCGTATGCCGAACCGGTGTCGATCATCACCGACACCACGTCCGCGCCCACCGCGTTGCGCATCGCGCGAATGGTCCGCCATCCAGCCGAACCATACACGGCGGAGTCAAGCACATAGCCGAAGTCGTCGGAAGACACCGCTACGCCAATCACGCCCACGAGCCTGAAGCGAAAGGAGGAGTCGAGCCCCACATTCGAAAGCGCCACGTTCATCTTCTGAACTGCCACCTGCGCGAAGTTGGTCATGCCGCCGCGCGAGTCCACCCAGATCAGCGCGTTCGCGTCAAAGGCCACGAGCACGTCCACATAGACGCCGCCCTGCCTTGCAGGATCTGACGCGAGCCGCGGCACCGACTGCGCCGAGCGCGCGGGGCGCGCCCCCTCCGCAGCCGGCGGAGTGAGCGAATCGCTCCCGCACTTTCCGCCGCCCAGCGCCTCCAGCTCCTGCACCTTCACGCCGGCGGCAGTGGAGATAACCTTGTAGACACGCCTCCTCAGAAAGTCCTGCACGTCGACCACAAGGCCGTACGCCGTGCGCAGCACCACCGCGTTCTTCACGCCCTCGTAGCCGTTCGCCTCGGCGATGAATGCATCGCCGCCCAGCGCCGTAGGCATCTTCTCCTTCAGAACGAGCGTCAACGTCACATCGTCGAAGAGCGTGAACTTCAACTCGTCGCCCACGGCAACATCGCCGACGTCCGCCACGCCCGCGTCGAGATCGAACGAGCGGAGCGCGCCATCAGGGCAGACATTGCCTGACGACGCAAGGCGGCGTTCGCCTCCTGCCACATTACGGCTTCGCAAATCAAGAGTGAACGATCTGCCCCACGCCGAACACACGGCCGCACATACGGCCACCGCAAGCATCATAGCCCGTATTTTCATCTTCACTCTCCTTTTCCCGCTCTATGCCAAGAGTCTGTCAGTCGCCGGCGTCATTGCCCCAGTCGGCGGCCCACCAGTCGGGATGCAGGTCGGTGCCGAGCAGATTGAACGGCGCCGAGAACGTCCACGTTCTCGTTGAAGTGCGCATCGTCGCCTCGTCGTATTCCGTCAGCTTGACAGGCTGCGTGAAGAATCCCGCCGTCAGCGCTTCGTCCGCGAGAGGCGCGCCTGCCTCGCGCGACAGGAGCAGCACGCCGTTGTGCTTCAGCCCCGTGATCTGCTTCTGCGCCGAGCCGTCGACCGTCTCGCTCCAGAGCGCGAACGTGCCGGTGACGATTCCCGTTGCGCGCGCGAACTTCACCTGGACGTTGCACGGATTCACGCTCGCCGCAAGGTCGTTGACCCTGCCGTTCTTCACTAGCGTCTGCTTCGCCACCGAGAAGACGTCGCCGGAAAGATCAACCGCAGTTCCGAGCGGCTGCACCGCCGAATACGAATAGCCGGCCGTAAGAGCCTCCTTCGGGAATTCGTCGATCTCCGCCGTCCCCACCTCAAACGCATAGCTGCGGTAGTACGCCTGGAGATTGAACACGGTGTCGTACCATCCGCCAACGGGCGAGACCAAGAGACGATACCCTGCCTCGCCGGAGCGGGTGAGCTTCGCGTTGTCGTTGTTCCACACGAGCGTCTTCGACGAATCGACCACGATCGCACCCTCTTCGTTGACATAGAGACGCAGCGTGCCGCCGAACACGGCAGGCGACTTCGCGAGGAATAGCGGCACGCACATCGAGTAGCCGGTGGAGGAGCCTTCGTCAGGCACGATCGCCGATGCCGCAACGGAGATCGACGGCTTCGTCGTGCCGTCCGCCAGCATTCCCGCCGCCTTTGCCGTTCCCTTGTTGTCGATCGTCAGAGTGAGGTAGCCGTTGCCAGCCGGCACGCCGTCCGCCACCGACGCGCCCGAAGCGAGCGCAACCGTGTAGTATCCGGTGAAGTTGGTCACGACGTTCAGATAGCCCTGTATCTTCGCGTTGTTCCTGTAGATGTCGCCGCGGTAGACGATTCCCGTCTGCGCGCCCTTGTTGTTCGCATCCGGCACGTTCATCTCTAGCTCCACCGTGCCGCCCGCGAGCAACCATGCGCCTTCGTCGTCCGTCGCGCCCGCGGCCACCGTGACAGTGAGCTTGTTGGTGTACGTCACGTTGTTCACCTTCTGCACCAGCTGGAGAGTCTTGATGCGCACGGCGGGATCGCCGGATTCGTCCCAACCCTTTGCCGCAAAGCTGTAGCTCTTGCCTGCGAGCGCAACCTTCGCGGATAGCGCGGCGGGGTTTGCCGCGGAGGCGGTGAACGTGACAGACGCAAGCTTCGGCAGGCCGTTCGTGAGGGAATCGCCGTCCTCTGCCAGCACGCCATAGAACGTGCCGGACTCTAGCGGCACCTTCTCGGTCGCGACCGTCGCGAGCTTGGGCGCCTTCTTCGCGTATGCGTCAGCCGGCACGGTTCCCACCTTGGACGCCTCAGTAAGCGTCACCACGCACGTGTCGCCGCCGAGGAACGACGCCGCATACTCTCCCTCGGCCAGCTCTTCCGCGTCTATCGCCTTCAGCTGCACCGCGAATGTCTTGTTCCCTTCGTACTCCGGCACAAGGTCCGGGATGAGCTTGACCGTTATGGTCTTAGCCTTGTTGTCTCCGTTCGCCCACTCGAGAACGCCGTTCTGGGCCACGTAGTCTACGCCGGGCTTCGCGGTGCCAGCCATCGTGCCGTACTTCACGCGCACCACGCCGTCCTTCGCCGTGCGGTTCACCGTCACTACCACCGAGGCCGCGTTCTCCTTCGCGGCGATCGCCGTCTTCGCGAGCTTGATGGCGCCCACATTCGCGAACTTGCCGGAAAGCGCATAGCCGCCGAACTTCTCAGCGCCAGGAGCGTTCTTCACGACGAGGAAGTATTTGCTCTTCGCCTTTGGAATCGGCAGCTTGCTTACGCTCTGAACGTTCTCCACTACAACGCCGCTCTCGGCGTTCGTTATGGAGAACAGCGCGCCATCTCCCTCGACGTCCACAAGGGCGAAGTCGTAGTAGTAGCCGTCAACCGCGGCGAAGGAGAAGTGGTCTCCGGGATCGTTCTCCCAGAGAGTGCGCCTTGCATACACCGTGTCGACGTTCTTGAGCGAGAGCGCCGTCGCGCCTGCTGACGTGTCGTCCTTGGGATCGGCGGTGTCGGAGTAGTACGCGTCGACGACAGTGGGGACGCTCCCCGGCGCCACATTGCGCGTTTCCGAGGCCGGCGTCGAGAAACCATTCACAGCCCCGAACTTCACCGTCTGCGTTCCGCTGACGAGAACGGACGATCCGCCAGGATACTTCACGGCCTCCGCGTTAAGCGACCACGTGGCACCGTCGGCTCCGTGCGTGTTCACAGTCAGCATTCCAAGCGCGGTTCCATCGGCGGAGTATGCCGCCACATGCATCTTGTATCGCGGATAGTCCAGTCCTTCGCCCTCGGCCACCTTGATCCTCACGTAGTACGTCGCGTTAGCAGTCGCCGCGAACGCAAGCGGCACCACGGAGCCGGCGTTGACATTGCCCCCCGTGGCCACGGATCTCTCCGCAGTTCCGCTTAGCGTGAACACCTCGGCCGAGAGCGAGTTGAACGCGCCGTCGGGATCTTCGAGCGATGCGCGAATTGTATAGACCACTCCCCTGCGCGCGGCGATGGAGAATACGTCCGCCCAGTCGGCTCGGCCAAGCGTGTGCCATCCATGCCCCTGCGCGTCAACAGTCTCGGGATCGTCCCCTTCCGCGCCTGGATGCGCCACGAGAGGCGTCGCGCCTGCGGCGGCGCCGTCGGCAGCGTCCCACTCGTCCTGCTCTCCCGCCACGGCCTCGGCCTTCGACACGCGCAGCGTCACGGGCGCATAGGACGGCACCTCGTAGATTTCGTCATACAGCGCCTGGCATACGCCGACGTAGTAAATCGCGTCCGCAGCCGCCTCGAACGCGCAGCGCACGTTGTCCGTGCGCCCGTCGCCAGTGTTCTCGCACAGAACGTTTCCTTTCGCGTCGTAGATGCGCATCAGCAGGTTTGTCGCGGAGCCTTCCGTCTCGGCGACGTAGCGGACGCCCTTCTGCGCCGTGAACACGAACAGCGACTCGTCGATTATCGCGTCATATACGCCATTCACGCCGTTCGTGATTACCGAGGCGGGGCTTATGCTTCCCGGCAGACATTCGGCGGTGAAGGAGTTGGCCTCGTTCAGCTCGGTCGCCTCGTGCTCCTGGATGGTACGCGCGGCGAGCATGCGGTACGAAAGCGAGAACCTGGCCCCGGCGGCTGAAGTGCCGTCGCCGCCCTCATCGCCGCTCTCGTCGTCGGACTGGCCGTTCACGACGATCGTGTAGTAACCGGTCTCGGACGGAATCACGTAGTATCCGACATCGTATTCTCGGCTCTCGTATTCCGGGTCGTCAAGCATCACGCAGTCCGGAGCCTCCTGCGTCTCGTCAGCAGGATCTTCACCGTCGATGGACATGTCGAATACGCAGCCTGCTGTGCCGCCGTCCGTGCCGAACCAGTACATGCGCCCGGCCTGGAGGCGCGCCCGCAGGTAGTATTCGTTGTTCGTCTGGAGCTGCCTGTTGGCGATTCTCGATCCCGAGGTTGATGGATAAAGCATGTGGGGGTTGTCTTCGCGCCCCTGCGGAATCACAACGCCCTGCTGGAAGTAGAGCGTGAGCGAGTCGCCCACGTCGCCTGATATCTCGATGTAGTAGGTCCAGCTCTCCGGGTCGCCAGGGTCGTCGGCGGTGCCGTCGCCAAAGTCCCACTCGTCTGCGTAGAGGACAAAGCGCTGGTCGGCCTGCGGCTCCTCGATCTCGTCGAAGTCCGCCGAGGGTGCGTCTTTTTCGCTGTCCTCGTTGGGGTCTGCGGCATAGGCCATCACCGAGATGTTGTCGTTCGTGCCGATGCCATCGGTCCAGATGGTGTACGCCCTGCCGCGCTCAAGCGTTGCCTTGAAGAAGTACACTCCCTGCGTGTCGTCGTA
>JAEEGI010026447.1_pt1 | contig 11176 bp, 4 predicted proteins | sample 8958751 | NCBI WGS metagenome assembly JAEEGI01 (sample SAMN16246545, study PRJNA631951) | gut metagenome | biome: gut microbiome; feature: rumen; material: KS-attached | host: Bos | place: Iran: Karaj | collected 2018-10 | reverse complement strand
GCACGCAAGTATGGCTAAGACCTATAGCATAACAATCTTTACAACAAATACATTTCTAACTTAAACAAACATTAATTCTATGAAGAAACTATTACTTTCAACACTGCTCGTGGCAGCTATGATGCCCATGAGCATGAGTGCCCAGGGACAAAGCTGGACACCAAGTGAACCTGCCGAAGGAACTTTCTACCTATATAACGTAGGTGCGAAAAGCTTCATCGTTGGTGCAAATAATTGGGGAACACGCGCTTCAGTTGTTGGTGTTGGCGGCATTCCTGTTAAGTTGTCTGGCAGCGGTTCGTATAAGATTTCGACCGACCCGACATATTCTGGCAAAATTCTCGGTGACAACGGATATGTTGACAACGGAGGAAATGGAACATGGACTTTCGAGGCTGTTAGTGGAGCCAATAACGTTTATAAGATGAAGGCTAATAATAACCAGTATCTTTTTGCCGATGAAGGGGCTACCACCACGTCAATGAATGCAAATGCTCCCAGCACTGATTTTGCTAACTGGCAGCTCATCAGCAAGGAAGATTTCATAGCAGCTTTGCCCAATGCGTCTGAGAACAGCCCGATGGATGCTACACCTCTGATTCTTAACCCGAACTTCGGACGCGAATCAAATAAACGCATGTGGACTGGTGCCGATTTTGGTCTTGGCGGTGCCAATGAAAATTTCAACGCCGAAAAGTGGGGGGGCAATTCACAGACCTTCGACATCAGCCAGACAGTTGAAGTTCCAAACGGACTTTATCAGATTACCTGGAACGGCTTCTATCGTTACAATAACACAAGTACTAATACTAACACTGTAGCTATTAGTGCACATGCCGACGGATCTGAAGTAATCAATTCGTTTGTCTATTTCAATAGCGACGAATATGCATTAATGAGTATTGCTGACGAGTCTGCATCTACTGCACTCAACGGCAACCTGCCCTTTTCGCAGGCTGCAGCAGGTGAAGCTTTTGGACGTGGACTTTACGAGCAAACAGCCTTGGTCGTTGTCACTGACGGTAAACTGACTATTGGTATTAAGAAGATTAATCACCCTGGCTGTGACTGGACGGTCTGGGATAACTTCCGCCTTTCTTACTATGGTGCCAATGCTGATGTGGAAACTGTGAAGCAAAGTATACTTGCTGAGTCACTTCAGGAGTTAATCGACAAGGCAAAGACCTTGTTGCCAACTGCTGAGGGCTCTATTGGCAACCAGCTTTCAAACGCTATTTCTCAAGGAGAACAAGCCAGTACATCGAGTGAGATGGAGAGTGCTATCGCAAACCTTAAGGATGTGATAAGTTTATCTTCATATTATGTCACTATCAAAGATCGCCTTGCCAAAATGAAGGAGTTAATTGATGCTACCAACGTCTATACTGAGGAAGCCTATAATACCTATTATGCAGAGCCTTATAATAAGTATTATAACTCCGTTTTGACTAAAAATGAAGTTATTGAGCTGATGAATTCTCTTCAGGATCCTCTTGCTGTGGCTGGATGGCATGATGTTAATCTGAAGGTTGATAATTTCTTGCTAAGTGCATGGGATGCTGATCCCGATTATCCAGATAATAATCCTTATTATATCAACACATGGTCGACAGAGGGTGTTGAAGGATCAAGTAATTATATGGGTGCTGAATTTGGTGTTCCCTTCTTTGAATATTGGGTATCAGATGGTAAACGGTTGTCCGAAAGGTCTTTGACTGCAACTTTGGAGAAATATCTGGATGGCGATCAGTTTGTTGAGCTCAAAGATGGAGAATATAAGGTTCGTGCATGGGTTCGCGTTCTTATGAATGCAGGAGCCGATCATCCTTATGGTATCACTCTCACGGTAAACGATGGTGAGCCTGTTGATGTATGCGCAGGAGCTCAGGTGGGTAGTAGTTTGTTCTATATGGACACCTTCGAGGCTATTGGTAAGGTTGAAGGCGGCAAGCTGACCATTAAGTTCAACATTGCAGCCGACAATAATGTCAGCTGGTTGTCATTCAAGGATGTAATGATCGAGGCACCGGCTCCTGATGTGGCCATCACAAGCCTTAGTGTGACTCCGCAGCCTGTGCTTATCAATGATGAAACAAAGAGCTTTGATGTGAATCTTACGGTTCAGAATCTTGGTAATGAAGCTGCTCAAAATGTTGTTATCAAGCTTTCTGATGGTAAGGGTTGGTCAGTCACTTATCCGAGCACATCTGATGCGACCTCTGGGGCAGCAGGTTCAGAAGCATTGACACTTGAGGCTGGTGAAGAATTGGCAATTACATTTACCTATGATCAGGAGTTGACACCTGGCTCTGTGTCTTTGAGAGCAGAAATCTCTGCTGATGGCGAAAAGAACATTGACAATAATTCTAGCAGCACTAGCGTGAGATTGGTGATGGACGGCTCCGACATGACTATCACTAATGTGGAAGCTCCTAAGAGCCTGCTTATAGAAGAGGGTAAGGAGTCTGCCAGTGGCACCATCAAGGTGACCGTGAAGAATCTTGGCACTCAGGCCGCTGAGGGTGTCAGCGTGGTGCTGAACGTCAATGGTGAGAAGTATGCTGCTTCAGCGCCCATCACTGTGGAAGCTGGTAAGGAAGAAGTAGTAGAGATCGAGTTCTCCTCTAGCAAGTCTGGTGACTATACCCTCACTGCTGAGGTGATCTCCGATGCTGATGTCGACGAGGAGAACAACCTGTGGGCTGACGAGATTGTCATCAAGGTGAAGAATCAGGGTGAGCTTACTGCTGGTCTTGACTTGTCCATTGAGAACATAGATGTTCCTGAGATGTCCGATGGCGCTATCCGCGTGAACGACGAGGAAGGTGGCTACACTGTGAACGTCTCTGTCTACAACAATGGTACTGAAGATGCTGAGAATGTCGTTGTGAAGCTCTTCATCAATGGTGAGGAGTTTGCTACCAATGCCGACGTTGAAGGCTTCGAGACTCTGAATCTGGCATCTGCCGAGATGGTTGAGATACCGTTCTTCGTGGAGAATCCTGAGTTTACCGATGTTGAGATCTATGCCGAGGTGATTGCTGAGGGCGATGTCGATGAGTCAAATAATGTTTCTGAGACCATCACCGCTGGTGTCAAATACGAAGGCATCGACGTGGCTCTGCTCGACGTTATCTATCCTGATGCTATCTCTGTCGACAGCGAGGATGATGCTATCGTCACCGTTATGGTGAAGAACATTAGTGAGGACAGCCGTGTCACAGACGACAAGTTACTTAAGGCTGAGAACATCGTGGTACACCTCTACATCGATGGTGTGGAAGTGGCTACGAGCAAACCATTCAGCCTCTACAAGGGCGCTGACGCTCACGCTTACCTGGCTATCGACCGTAATTACCTCACCAGCGAGGAAGTCATTCTTACTGCTCGTGTGACCGCCGACAAGGATGGCAACGAGTCGAACGACTGGTCAGAGGAGCTCCCGATTCAGGTTAGTGGTGTCGTCACTGGCATCGACAGCATCCTGGCTCGCTTCGGACAGAATGCACAGGTCTACACCCTCGATGGTAAGAAGGTCGACCTCTCCAGCGGCATGCTGAAGAAGGGTCTCTACATCATCAACGGTAAGAAGACTGCCATTAAGTAGACAATAAGCCGAGCTTGCTCGGACTTCGAAAAACTTCCTTGCTTTGCCGACGGTGTCAAGCCGAAAGCAAAGCAAGGACTTTTTAACACATTTTATTCGTTTGTTTCGAGGTTTTTTCGTACCTTTGCAGCCTATTAAGGACAATGGAATAAAATGACTGACGAACAGATTCAAAACGAGAACTACTCCGCGAGTAATATTCAGGTGCTCGAGGGACTGGAGGCCGTGCGTAAGCGTCCGGCCATGTATATTGGCGACATTAGTGAGAAGGGCCTTCACCACTTGGTGAACGAGACGGTGGATAACTCCATCGACGAGGCAATGGCTGGCTTCTGCACACATATCGAGGTAATCATTAACGAAGATAACTCCATAACCGTACAGGACAACGGTCGCGGTATCCCCGTCGACGAGCATGAGAAGATGCATAAATCGGCCCTCGAGGTGGTGATGACCGTGCTCCATGCCGGTGGTAAGTTCGACAAGGGCTCCTATAAGGTCTCTGGCGGACTGCATGGCGTGGGTGTCTCCTGCGTCAATGCCCTGTCGAAGCATATGCTCTCTCAGGTCTTCCGCGAAGGCAAGATCTATCAGCAGGAATACGAGAAGGGTATTCCTCTCTATCCCGTCAAGGTGGTGGGCGACACAGAGCTGCGCGGCACACGTCAGCAGTTCTGGCCTGATGACACCATCTTCACCACTACCGAATACAAGTACGACACCATCGCCAAGCGCATGCGTGAGCTGGCTTATCTCAATGCCGGCATCACCATCACCCTCCGTGACATGCGTCCTGATGAGGAAGGCAAACTCAAGGAAGAGGTGTTCCACGCCAAAGACGGACTGAAGGAATTCGTGCGTTACGTTGACCGCCATCGCACCCATCTTGTCGATGATGTCATCTACCTCAAGACCGAGAAACAGGGCATTCCTATCGAGGTGGCAGTGATGTACAACACCGACTATTCCGAGAACATCCACTCTTACGTGAACAATATTAATACGGTGGAGGGTGGAACACACCTCGCCGGCTTCCGTGCTGCCCTAACTCGCACCCTGAAGAAATATGCCGACAACGACCCGCAGATTTCGAAGCAAATTGAGAAGGCAAAGATCGAGATTGCGCCTGAGGACTTCCGCGAGGGACTCACTGCAGTCATCTCCATCAAGGTGGCAGAGCCCCAGTTTGAAGGACAGACCAAGACAAAACTTGGCAACTCCGAGGTGCAAGGTGCCGTCAACCAGGCTGTGGGCGAAGCTCTTACCAACTACCTCGAGGAGCATCCAAAGGAGGCTCGCCTAATCTGTGATAAGGTGGTGCTCGCTGCTACGGCACGAATTGCCGCTCGCAAGGCCCGTGAGAGCGTACAGCGCAAGAATCCCATGTCGGGAGGCGGACTGCCGGGTAAATTGGCCGACTGTTCGAACAAAGACCCGAAGAACACTGAGATCTTCCTCGTTGAGGGTGACTCTGCAGGTGGCAGCGCTAAGCAGGGCCGTGACCGTCACTTCCAGGCTATCCTTCCTCTGCGTGGTAAGATCCTCAATGTTGAGAAGGTACAGTGGCATCGTGTCTTCGAGGCTGAGTCGGTGATGAATATCATCCAGAGCATTGGCGTCCGCTTCGGCGTCGACGGCGAGGGCGATCGTGAGGCCAATATCGATAAGCTTCGCTACGACAAGATAATCATTATGACCGATGCTGATGTCGACGGCTCGCACATCGACACCCTCATCATGACACTCTTCTACCGCTTCATGCCGCAGGTCATTCAGGGTGGGCATCTCTACATCGCCACACCTCCTCTTTATAAATGCACATATAAGAAGGAGAGCCAGTATTGCTATACTGAGCAGGAGCGCAAGAACTTCATCGATACCTATGTTGCCGGTGACGAGAACAGTAATTTGCTGCACACACAGCGTTACAAAGGTTTGGGAGAGATGAACCCTGAGCAGCTTTGGGAGACAACTATGAACCCCGAGAACCGACTGTTGAAGCAGGTCACCATCGAGAATGCCGCTGAGGCAGACGAGATATTCTCCATGCTCATGGGCGACGATGTGGAGCCGCGCCGCGAGTTCATCGAGAAGAATGCTACCTACGCTAATATCGACGCGTAGTGAATGATATGGAGGAGAGCACACAATGCTGTGCCCTCCTTTTGCATAGATTTAATCAACACCTATTTTTTACTAACTCTATTTACTAACTTTGCTTATGAAAAAACTGCTACTTTTTGCCGTGAGTGCATTGCTGGCTATGCCCACAATGGCTCAAGAGGATGTAACCAATTACATCCAGAATGCAGGATTCGACGAGGACCTCACCTTCGAGGTCGACGGATCCATGAAGGAGGCTATCAGTACCACGACGTCGCTCAGCGAACGTAGCTGGGCTTACATCGCAGCTGACAGCACCGTCTATGCTCGTCCGAAGAGCACCAGCTCGCAGAACCGTCCCGACGGACGCAAGCTCGAGGCTGTCAATGGTTTCATCGGACGTGTTAATGGCTGGGAGATCATCACCAACCAGGCCTTCCCAAAGTGTGAGTGGGTGTACTTCGGTACCGTACCCTATGATCTCGCATCACAAGCAGTGCCCATCGCCGACGATGGCTCCACCTATCTCGAGGTACCTGCACGTCCCGATGCTTATAGCAGCACTGACAACAAGGCATTCGCCTACCTCCGTGCAGGATGGGGCGGACGTGCCGTTTACAAGCAGAGCGTCAAGCTGCCTTGCGCACGCTATCGCCTGGAGTACTGGGCTATTAACATCAACCCCTCCGGAACCAATGGTAAGAACCTCTCAAAGGTGACTTGCCGTAAGGACACCTGGGAGGATGAGACAGGCTTCACCGATCAGCAGTGGACACTCCACACCATCGAGTTCCTTCCTCTCGATGAATTCTCTATGGAGTTCGGTTTCGAGTCGAGCGGTGGTTCGGGCTCCAACCCCTTCCTCTGCATCGATGGTATCAAACTTTACAAGATTGGAGAGGCTGACCCCATCGAGCTGTTGCAGGCTGACATCTACGACATGATGTCGGATGCTGACGAGATGGCATCACAAGCCATCGTGGCAGGCTATTCAGGACTGGCCGACCAGATCGTGGACTTCGGTATGGAGGTGCTCGATGCACTTCTCTCTATCGATGAGTTGGAGGAGTTGAAGGTTGGTGTCAAGGATGCTAAGGCACAGATGGACAAGTTCCAGGAGGCCCTGAATGTTATTCCTGAAGTGGACGCCATCCTCTCAAAGATGGACAACCTTCTCCAGACCACCAACTTCGAAGGCAAGGCCGAGTTCGAGGCTGCTTATCTGCGTATCCTTGGCTATAAGGAGAACGGACAGGAAGAGGGCATTGACGTCTGTGCACAGATTTTGGGCGCCGTTGCCGAGGCTACAGAGGCTATCAAGGCTTATTATCTTACCCAGAAGGGCAGCGTCGACAATCCTGCTGACTTCACACTCTTCATCCAGCATCCTTGGTTCATCAACACCGATGCCGAGCCTGTCTATGAGGACGACATGTGGGTGTTCCCGAAGGCTATCGACGAGGAAGGCGTGGAGCGTTACACTGAGGGTAGTGCCGACAGCCCCGACCTCAATAGCGAGGGATGGTACATCGCAGGTGCCAGCGGTGGCGACCAGCGTCTGAACTGGCAGCGCGGACGTAGCTGCTGGAATGCTTGGAACAACAACTTCACCACCACGCTTGCTGTAGGTCAGGATCTTGAAGGACTGCCCAACGGATACTACACCGTGGCTGCTGACCTTTGCACACAGGCAGGATGCCTCAACGACCAGCATGTCTTCGCCGAGAGCATCGCCGAGAAGAAGATCTCATCTACCCTTACATCAGAGGGATGGGATTACAACGAGTGGGAGACCGTCAGCATGAACGCCGACCAGAAGGTGCTTGTCATCGACGGTAAGCTTACCATCGGTGCTGAAGGCACAGGTACAGGCTCTGGAGCTACCGGATGGTTCCTCGCTACCAACTTCCGTCTCTACTATCTGGGTGAGGCCCCCGCCGAGGCTGTGAAGCAGGCCTTCGACGCTAAGATTGCCGCTGCTCAGGAGTATGCTGCCAAGATGCACTTTGCTGTCGATAAGAAGGCTCTCAACGATGCCATCGCACAATATGCTAATGCCACCGACTATGTCGAGGCTCTTAACGGTCTCGCTGCAGCCATGAAGGAAGCACAGACCAGTGAGGCTAAGTACGAGGAGTACATCCCTGCCGATGGCACTACCGAGGGCAAGACCATTCCTACCGTACAGAACACACTGAAGAAGAACGGCGGATCGGGTTATGCTGCTGCTGAGGAAATCGTGTCGTTCGCTTACGACTATGTCATGAACTGGATTGCTTGCGACACCGCCAGCTACGTCTACTTTGATGCTACTGTCAACCACCTGAAGGACTATGTTAACACCTACACACCGGCATTTAACCATGCCGCTGAGGTGGCTGCTGTCTCTTCAGAGAAGGGTAAGGCTGCCTTGCAGGATATCATGAATGCACAGAAGGCCGTCCTCATCAGTGAGATTAAGGAAAAGGCTACTATCGACGAGTTCATCGCCGACCTCAACAGCCTGCTCAGCATCGTTGTGAAGCAGAACATCGTCGACAATCCTAAGGCTACCGACTACACTGCTTTCATCATCAATCCGAATGCTGAGGCAGAGAACGGATGGGAGTTTGACAAGGGCAACGGCAATACCAACACCACTAGCGGACAGTGGTACGACGGCAGCTCCACACGCTACTTCGATTCCTACAATGCCAACGGACTCGTGGGATACATCGCCAAGCAGCTTGTCAAGGATCTGCCTAATGGTACCTACAACGTCGGCGTCGTCACTCGTACGCCTGCTGAGGGTGCATACGTCTTCTGCGCTCCTGCCGAGGGACAGTACACTTGGCTTGAGATTCCTCTCAACTACTACATGGCCTACGATGAGGAGACTGGTGAAGAGGTGCAGGCTATTGCCAGTGACACCCACGGACCTATCTGGGAAGAGGCACAGAAGGCAGTTGAAGATGGCACCGCTACTGATCAGCAGATGGACATCTACAATGCTAACAATGGTAACGGACGTGGATGGCAGCGTCAGCAGATGAAGGGCATCGTTGTCAACAACCACGAGCTGCTCATCGGTACTGCTGCTGGCTCTGAGGAGCTGGGCACACCGAAGGTATTCGCTGGAAACTGGTACTCCGTTGGTGAGTGGACGCTGACACTTGTCGCCCTGGGTGACAACACCGGTTGGGCTGGCCCCATTGAGACCGGCATCAACAGCATGGGCACACAGCCTTCTGTCGCTGATGGCATCTATAGCATCAGCGGTGTCAGAACCAACAAACTGCAGCGCGGACTCAACATCGTTGTCGTCAACGGACAGACACGCAAGGTCATGATCAAGTAAGTGTTTACACTACATCACTTTTCCTACACGAGAGGCGGCCACACAGATGGTCGCCTCTTGTTCTTCAGAAGTGTCATCTGCCAGATTCTTTTGTCAACTGCGGGTTGCAAAATTCCACCGGTCAGCCCCCTTTTTTGATACTTTAACCAAAAAAGCGTTGTGCGCGCACAAAAAACTTCCAACTCTTCTCCCTAAACTCTAAACTTTTTCGTACCTTTGCATCCGAAAAAAGAGATTTACGAGCAAATTTAAAAAATAAAGAAACAATGGCAAAGTTAGATTTAACCCAGTATGGCATCACAGGTAGCACTGTGATTGCCCACAATCCGTCGTATGAGTACCTCTTCGAAGAGGAAATGAAAGAGGACCTGACTGGCTATGACAAGGGTCAGCTCACTGAGCTCGACGCCGTCAATGTCATGACTGGTATCTTCACCGGCCGCTCGCCTAAGGATAAGTACATCGTGCGCGATGCCCAGAGCGAGGATAAGGTATGGTGGACCAGCGAGGACTATCCTAACGACAACCACCCCATGACTGAGGAGGTTTGGGCCGAGGTGAAGAAGATCGCCATCAAAGAGCTGTCGAACAAGAACCTCTACGTTATGGATGCTTTCTGCGGTGCCAACGAGGCTACACGCCTTCGCGTGCGTTTCATCGTTGAGGTGGCCTGGCAGGCTCACTTCGTGAAGAACATGTTCATCCAGCCCACAGCTGAGGAGCTCGAGAAGTTCGAACCCAACTTCGTGATCTTCAACGCTTCCAAGGCCAAGGTTGAGAACTATAAGGAGCTGGGCATGCGCTCAGAGACCTGTGCTGCTTTCAACACCACCAGCCGTGAGCAGGTGATCATCAATACTTGGTACGGTGGTGAGATGAAGAAGGGTATGTTCTCCATGATGAACTACTATCTGCCCCTGCAGGGAATCGCCAGCATGCACTGCTCGGCCAACACCGATATGGAAGGTAAGAACACCGCCATCTTCTTCGGACTCTCCGGAACAGGTAAGACTACTCTCAGCACTGACCCCAAGCGTCTGCTTATCGGTGATGACGAGCACGGATGGGACGATGAGGGCGTGTTCAACTTCGAAGGTGGATGCTATGCCAAGGTCATCAACCTCGACAAGGAGTCAGAGCCCGACATCTACAATGCTATCCGTCGTGATGCACTTCTCGAGAACGTCACTGTCGACGCCGATGGTAAGATTGACTTCGCCGACAAGAGCGTCACTGAGAACACCCGCGTCAGCTATCCTATCGAGCATATCGAGAAGATCGTGAAGCCCATCTACGGCAAGAGCGCAGGCCCCGCTGCTGAGAATGTCATCTTCCTCTCAGCCGATGCCTTTGGCGTGCTGCCTCCCGTGAGCATCCTCACTCCTGAGCAGACCAAGTACTACTTCCTCTCTGGCTTCACTGCCAAGCTGGCTGGTACTGAGCGTGGCATCACTGAGCCCACTCCCACCTTCAGCGCATGCTTTGGACAGGCATTCCTCGAACTGCATCCCACAAAGTATGCTGAGGAGCTGGTGAAGAAGATGGAGAAGAGCGGTGCCAAGGCTTACCTTGTCAACACTGGTTGGAACGGTACTGGCAAGCGCATCAGCATCAAGGACACTCGTGGCATTATCGACGCTATCCTCGGAGGTGCTATCCTGAAGGCTCCTACCAAGAAGATTCCTTACTTCGACTTAGAGGTTCCCACACAGCTCGACGGCGTGGCTTGGGGTATTCTCGATCCTCGCGACACCTATCAGAATCGCGCAGAGTGGGAGGAGAAGGCTAAGGATCTCGCTGCCCGCTTCATCAAGAACTTCAAGAAGTACGAAGGAAACGAAGCTGGTAAGGCTCTTGTAGCTGCAGGCCCGAAGCTTTAAAGCATAAGCAATAAAGACCTCCCCCCTGGCATTCTTCCGATAAAGAAGGTGTCAGGGGGAGGCTTTTTTGTGTAGAGTCTCCGACAGCCTTCTTGCTGACCAAGGACAGCCTGAAAGATATTGACCTTAGGCATAGTGCTTGGTGGGTCAGGTTACCGGAGTTTGGGTTTGACGTTGCAATTATACAACTTTTTCTTTGAAAAAGAAGGGAATTCAGAAAAAATGTGTAACTTTGCACCAAAATGTATT
>JAEEGI010026444.1_pt1 | contig 11177 bp, 8 predicted proteins | sample 8958751 | NCBI WGS metagenome assembly JAEEGI01 (sample SAMN16246545, study PRJNA631951) | gut metagenome | biome: gut microbiome; feature: rumen; material: KS-attached | host: Bos | place: Iran: Karaj | collected 2018-10 | reverse complement strand
AAGTATCCCCAAAAATATCCCAAAAACGCAAAAATGGCCCAATAAAAAGTTACTCGCAGGGCAGCACCTTTCGGCGCAGGATGGAGTGATAGGGGTTATAGGGATTTCACCTCTTTCAAGAGAACTTGTTCTCTTTCTTTCCAGGCCTTCATCTCTTACCGGAACTCTTTCCGAACTATCCTTTCTTCTTGTACGCTTCGATAGGCTTCTCCGTTCCGAGCAATCTCACTGGAACCCCGCCATCGTTCTTTTCAAGTATTATCTTTATGGCCTATTACTTTGTATTCAAAAACAGTTGATAATACGTACAAATAGATGAATAATCTTCACTATCTTTGTAGATAAAGCAAAGATATCATTATAATGGACAAAGATATTAATCGTATTAAGATCGTCTTGATTGAGAAACACTGTACTGGTAAATGGTTGGCTGAAACTCTTGGCAAAGACCCCACAACCGTCTCAAAGTGGTGCACAAACTCATCGCAGCCGCAACTGGAAACCCTTATGCAGATTGCAGACGTTCTTGACTGTGATATTAGAGACCTCTTGAAGTCCACTAAATGATAATTGTATCAGTATTACACTAATGAAAGATAGTAATCAACAGAAACACAAGTTGACTTTCATCGACCTGTTTGCAGGCCTTGGTGGCTTCAACTTCGCATTGAGCGAATTAGGATTCGAGTGTGTCTTCGCTTCGGAGTTAAGAGAAGATCTGCGAACTCTCTACACGATTAATTTTCCAGGGATAGAGATTAAGGGAGATATCACTCAAATTGACCCAATGTCTGTTCCTGCCCATGATATTCTCTGTGCCGGTTTCCCTTGCCAGCCCTTCAGTCAGGCCGGTAAAAGACAAGGATTTGAAGACGAAAAAGACCGAGGGAACCTCTTCTTTTGGATCGTTAAAATTCTGAATGCAAAAAAACCGAAATATATCATCCTAGAGAATGTTGCCAATTTAGAGAACCATGATGAAGGAAACACATGGGATCGGATTTCTGAAGAACTTGACAACGCAGGATATTGGATTGATAAAAGAATACTGTCTCCCCATCAATTTGGGATTCCCCAACATCGCAAACGCATCTATATTATTGGCATAGACAAGAAGAAGGGCTCGCGAGAAGATCTTCGTTTTCCGGAACCCACAAACAGACCTTGTGATATTAGAACCATTATTAGTATTAAGGACAAGGAAATCACCCCAATAAAAACTGAGACGCGAGAACAGCTTAGGATTTGGGAGGAGTTTCTGCGTCGAACATATGAAAATGATGGAGTTCTGCCATCTTTCCCTATTTGGGCGATGGAATTTGGCGCCAATTATGACTTTGAAGAACTCGCTCCTGCTTATCAGTCGCTTGAACAACTCCAGGGAAAACGAGGCAACATGGGCCGTTTAATTGATGGTGAAACACTTGAAGAGTGTCTCGAAGAGTTGCCTGTATATGCTCTTACGGATAAAACCAAGACGTTTCCTAAGTGGAAAATATCATACATCAAACAGAATCGTGAATTCTATGAGAGAAACAAGGAGTGGCTTGACGTCTGGCTACAGCAAGTTCAGGACTACGAAAACAGTCATTTGAAAATCGAGTGGAATTGCGGAGCAGACACTGAACCATCCCTATATGATAAAATCATACAGTATAGAGCTTCTGGTATCCGGATTAAATTGCCGACATACTCACCCGCACTCAATCTCGTTGGCACCCAAATACCGATATTCCCTTGGGTGCCGTTATCAGATGAACCAGATGAGAATGGTCAGATTCTCTATGGTCGTTATATGACAGTAAAGGAAGCAGCGAAACTTCAAGGGATGCGTAAACTCAAAACCGGAAACAAGCGCAAAAGATTTCAAATGTCAAATGCCAGATTGTATGAGGCTCTTGGCAATGCTGTTAATGTTGATATCGTCAAGAAAATAGCAGAAGCGTTCATAAAATAACCACATATGGAGAAAGAAATAAGCATAGCAATTCAGCCTGGTTTTTATAACACTTTCGCCAACCAGGCAAGCACCGTGCCTCATGCTATTGCAGAGTTCATAGATAATGCTTTGCAGTCTTATCGGGATCACAAACAAGTTTTGCATGTGTCTGACCCCGATTATAGGCCACATGTGATTATAGAGATCGGTTGGAATCCTGTTACTCAAGTCGCCAGCTATATTACTATTAGAGACAATGCCTTTGGTATGGACGAAGAGAATTTCATGCGTTCTATGCAACCGGGCAACAAGCCATCTAACACGACTGGCCTCCATGAGTTCGGAATGGGTCTAAAATCTGCCACACTTTGGCTTGGCAAGGTGTACTCCATAACCACAAAGGCATACGGAGAAGATGTTGTGCGCTCTGCCACCTTTGATTTGGATGAAGTAACCTCCGCGAATCTGCAAAAAGTTAAGTTTATAGAAACTCCTGCCGACCCTCAAGAGCATTATACCATCATTGATATCAAGCACATGACTCAGAATGCGCCGAAACAACATAGTCAAGCGAAGATTATCGATGAAATTGCCTCTATTTATAGGGAAGTCCTTCGAGCAAACGAGTTGGGGATTTTAATCAATAATAATCCTGTTTACTTCGAAGAATATGAAGTCCTCAATGTGCCATACGTAAAGGATCCTGACGGAAAACCCAAGATGTGGCGCAAAGACATTGACTTCACTTTCCAAAAGTACCATGCCAGAGGTTTTATTGGCCTTCTTAAAGAAATCGACTCCGCAAAGAACGGTTTGGTTCTTTTCAGAAGAGGTCGAGCCATTGTAGGGGCCGGAGAAGGCCAAAGGAAATATCCAAAGAGTCTATTTGGCGCCCCTGGAACCTTCCGCTATAAACGTTTATTCGGAGAATTGGAACTTGAAGGGTTTGAGGTCTCATATAACAAGAATGAAATCCTCAATGCCGAAGATCTTGATGCTTTATTTGTCGCCCTTGTAGATGAGATTCGTCAGCCAGGATTCGATTTCTTCACTCAAGCACAGGAATACCGGGTGGGCCAAATTAAGAAAGCAGTTAAGAGTATTGTTCGAAAGCATGAAGATGCAAAGAAAAAAGTAGAGCTGCCAGCATCGATAACTATTACTCCTTCCAAAGAACAGACAGAACCGCCTAAAACTCCCGAAAACAAGGATATTCTCGATAGCATTCATGACATATATTACATTAACGAGGAGGAATATAAACTGAAGGTACAGATGGTTCAATCCGGGGAACAAATCTGTTGGATAGATGTTTCCCGAATGGAAATAGATCATTTAATCACTTGTAATATCAACGTTGCTCACGAGTTTTTCCAGAATTTTGGGACCCCGAATAGCAGCACGATTGCTCTATTAAAGACCCTGGCTATTGCTCGTGTAGCTGCAGCCATGAGCCCCGAGAAATCGGCTAGCGATATGCTGAATTACTTCAATCAGTTTATTAGTCAGACTAAAGCTTAGGATATGCCAACAATAACAATAAAACCTAGAACGGAACGTACAATTCCTGCAAATAGCAATGTTCTGCAAATTGTTCCTCAGGAGAACACTTTTCTGCAGATATACATTGACTCAAAACGGCAGGGCTTCCAACCTGATGGAACATATCGGTCGAATGGTTTAACACCTACCGGGGTTGTGAATCTTCGAGAGGAGACTCGTCATATCATGTCCTATTGCAATCCTCAAGATGCATCGGAAGCAAAACAAACAACTCATCTAGCTCTCGGATATGTTCAATCAGGAAAGACAATGTCTTTTACAGCGCTGACAGCACTCGCTCTAGACTGTAAGTATAAGATGGTCATACTTCTTGCCGGAACGAAAAATAACCTTCTTAAGCAAAGCCGAGATCGTCTTGAAGATGAACTTCAGGGAAAAAACAAAGAATATCGTGATAATTATCTGATATATAGGAACCCAACAAAGGCTCTTGCTGAGGACATTGCGTCACATATTAAGACAGGGGACGATAGTATTATTGTTATAGCTGTCTTAAAGAATCCGTCTCCGCTTAAGAAATTGAATGAATTAATTCTTTCTCCTGTGATTCAAGGCGCGATGCATAAACATACCGCTATTATTATTGATGACGAGGCAGACCAGGCTTCTCTCAATGCATACGCAAGAAAGAATAGTGAGGTAGAGGATGGGAAAGACCAAAAACAGTCTTCAACATATAGCTCAATTCTTAAATTGCGCGCAAACCTTCCAGGCAATTCGTATATCCAATATACTGCCACGCCTCAAGCAAATCTATTAATCAATATGACGGACTTCCTTTCGCCAAAAACATATACGCTTCTTACTCCAGGAGAAGGTTATGTCGGTGGCAAGAAGTTCTTTGGACGAGATAAGAATAATGAACTCTTTGGTGGAGCTTTAATATATCAAATACCTAAAGAGGAGGTATTTGACAAGAAATTGAACCCGCAAACCAAACTACCGAAATCTTTGGTCGCGGCGCTTGAATTTCACATTCTCGCAGTTGCTACAAAGGTTTATTTCGAGAAAGACTCAAAACTCGGGTATCTATCTATGATGTTACATATTGATCAGACACGAGCTTGGAATAATACTTTCTTCGAGTGGGTGCGAAAAAAGATCTTTTATTGGCGAGAAATATGGAATAGGCCCGAAGGAGAAATTGACAAACATGCATTTGAAACCGAATTAAGAGAGGTCTATCCTGAGGTCGTCAAACTTTATGATGAGGTTGAGAAACCCCTATTTGATGAACTCAAACCATTTATTAAATCCGTGCTCCAGGGTACTGAGGTACACCTAATGACCTCGGATGCAGATGAGACAGATATCACATGGGACTCCAAATGTTCACATATTCTTGTCGGAGCCGAGATGCTAAACAGAGGGTTTACCATTGAGCATCTTTCTACGACATATATGCCGAGAATGTCAAAAGGAGCGGTTAATGCTGACACAATCGAGCAGCGCTGTCGTTTCTTTGGTTATAAGATGAACTATATCAAAGTGTGTCGAGTATTCCTTCCGGAGCAGGCAATAATCTATTATAACGACTATATTAGCCACGAAGACGAATTACATAAGGTTCTTGAATCAAGCAATAGTTTGACTGGCGTCGAACGAACCCTAATGATGTCAAATAAATTACGTCCTACAAGGAGCAACGTCCTGCCAAAAGACGTGATGAAATTCAGGCTCGCGAAGAATAGTGCATTTAATGCATTTGAGTCAGTTGATATGATCAAGCGTAACTTGAGTCTCTCAAAAGCATTACGCGAGAAGCATATAGGTGATTTTAATTATGATACGTTTAAATACGACACCGACTATAGATCACATAGAGAAGCTATCATATCCGTTGAGGAAGCTCTAGATTTTCTCGATAATTTTGAAGTTGCAGATCTCAAAGATAGAATCAAATTAGCATGCTCTATTCGTTATCTAAAGATGATGTCTTCTGTCGGCGCGAATACGCAGAAAGCTATCACGCACGTAAGTCTATTAGATATGGCATGGGCGGCGGCGCCAAAAGAAAGGACATTGAATGTATCAGCGACCATGACAAATACGCTATCGGCTCCAGTATTTACTGGTCGGAGCAATTCCGGAGATGCTCACTATTATCCGGGAGATGATGACTGCGTAAATCCCGAATTAGTTACTATTCAAATACATCGCATTGGATTTAAGGCTCCTATTTCTCAGCCATTCGGTTCGACTCCAGAAGCTGTTACAATTGCCATAGGATTCCCGCAGAAACTAACGGTCGATTATTGCACAAACATTAAAAACTTTTAGTAGTCATGCCGAACAATACTGATATCCTGATCAAGAATTTCGGCAGTCTTCCTGCCAATCAGTTTGAACAACATAAATTTAGTGTAACGAAAGTTCTTCAAACACAGCATTTCCTCGGAAAAACTGATGAAGGCTTCCCTGTTTTCTTTGTTAGGACAAACGCATCCAAACAAGAAACCGCGGATGTAAGGTTAAAGATAATGCATGTTGAATTCATGTGTCCATGCCTTATCACCGATGACTTAGGGAATAATTATGATGACGTCTATTCGGTCATTACCTTAGACAGCGCCGATTCTGATTTATGCAAACTCTTCATTAGTATATTTTCCAATGCGCTTACAGACATGGACCCTCTTCCCTCCTGTCGGCAAATATCTATTGAAATAGAAAACCTTAAAGCAATTTTCTCCCAGATTAACACGATTCCCAGCCATAGCATTCAGGGCCTATGGGCGGAATTATTGGTTATCGAGCAATCAAAGAATCCGGATACTCTGATTTCTGCTTGGCACCAGTCACCAACAGACAAATATGATTTTACTCTTGGCCCAGATAAAATCGAAGTTAAAAGCACCTCAACAGAAGGGCGTACACATCATTTTTCAAGCGAACAACTTACCCCTTCCGCTCATTCTCATTTGGTCGTAGTATCGATACAGGTCCGTACATCTGGAGAAGGAGAAGGCGCTTACTCTATAAAAGGTTTGTGCGATAAGATATTTGAGAAGGTTACAGCAGTCTCTAGAAAAAAAGTATATACGATCGTGGTACAGACTCTAGGAAGCAACATATCAGAATATGATAAGAAATGCTTTGATTATGTGAGTGCCAAAGATTCAATATTGTTCTTCTATTTGAACGATATAGATCGAATAAAAAAAGAGGATATTCCTTCTTCTATTCATCAAGTAGAATTCGATGCTGATCTTGGCTCGACTCCTCCTATTGGAACCCCTGAGTCCACTTTTAATCTTCAGAATCGACCTTTGTATAAAGATCTTTTATAATCATGTCAAAAGACCTTTCTCCTCGTCAGTTGAATAGTCGCTTCCGTGATATCATGTCCACGGAACAATATTTTACTGCAGTAGATATTACCAACCCCATGCAGATTATCTACAAAGGGCAATACCTTTATGTCTACATTAAAAATCTGTCATATGCTTATCTTGGTAATCCCGATGTTACTCGAGCGCAACTGCCAAAGAGAGAGGAATTTGAGAGTATAATTGAATCGCCGTATTACTTTATCTTTCTCGGTTACGATGCACAGCATAAAGTATATGCAACGTGGAATCCTCATCATGCTAAGCAGCGGCTTAATACACGCCAGTATGTTTCTTTTTATTCAAGGTTGTCTAAACAAATCGAGGCTGGAGAGAATCGCTCAGAGATCCATTTTGAGGACAGCAAAAGAAATATTGTTTGGGTGTTCCATGAGAGTCTTTTACCACAGGTTCTTTCAAAGGTCTTTATAGCATTTGAGAACAATACTTTATATGTGGCTGTCGGTTCTAAAGCAAGGCAAGAAGCAAACCGTGCTTTTGCAGAATTCACTGATAGAAAAAATGCGGCTCGCTTTGATCTGTATTTGAGACAGAAAGGAGACATCGAAGACGATGATATTTTGGACTACAGTGCTACTATTTCAAGTCTCATTAAAGACCGAGTTCTTCATCAATACAGGAAAGTATTCTTAAGCAAAGAGCGAATAAGCGAGTATAAAAGTGTCTTGGATGATTTTTGCAAGGTCGAAGAAATACAGATGTATTCTCAACATATCGCAGACAATGTAAAGAAAGCGATGATCCTGTATATTGATTTTCTTGCAGGTAATGAAATCATCGTCTCCAAGAGCGGTGAATTACATGAAGACATCTACTATGAAAAATGTTATACAAGCCAAAACGGCAAACTAACAAAAATAGCTAATCCGGAACTTTTAAGACTATTACGCCCGGTACTTGATACGCCGTTCAAGCAAACAATGGTAGCTTTCCGAATAGTTGAAGATTTCTATAAAGACAGATATAGCGAAAGTATGACCTTATCTGACTGGATGCGACTCTTTGATGCTATAGATTGGTCAAATTAGTAGTTTCTGAGAACAAAGGGGCCTAAATAAAAAGGAATATGAGGCGAGGGATTAATCTCTGTAAATGCCGCCCTTGCATGGAAACAGCCAAACATAACGAATAGATGTAATAAAACCCAGATCATGCCCAAATACACATTTGCAACTCAAAAGGGAAAGGCTTATTACTGGAATACCATTCCAGGATTTCTAAAAGAGGAGTCTTCATCAATTATTGGTCAACTTGTTAGGGCGGCTTTTGAACTCGGCAAGGAACAATCTGATGCCTGGGATAATCAAATAAAGGAGTTGCAGTCTCGCTTAAGCAAATGTGAGATGGTTGGGGACATTATCTTCGAATATGACATTGTTCGTCTGGGGAAGAGAATCGACGTTGTGATGTTAATAAGGCATATGGTGTTTTCTCTTGAGTTTAAAAACGGCGTGAGTGTTTACACCGCTAAAGATGCCAGGCAAGCGGAAGACTACGCAATTGATATAAAGAATTTTCACAAAGCATCAGAAGATCTTTATGTTTGCCCCATACTTATTGCCACTGATGCGGAAAAATACAAAAAGCATCAATCAATAGGCTGTTATCCAGATAAACAGGTCTATTTACAAAGAGAAAATATTGAAACATTTGTCCCAAAGGTTCAAGAAATTTCAAATAAATATGGAGATGATAGAACTATAGATTTCAACAAGTGGTTTTATTCTCCATACCATCCGACGCCGACAATCATTGCAGCAGCTGTCGAAGCATATACCTCTCACGACATCAGTGAGATTGCCAAATCTGAAGCAGGACAGGATAATATCGACGCTTGCGAAAAGGAGATCAATAAGATCATCGATTATGCTAAAACACATAACCGGAAATGTGTTTGTTTTGTTACTGGCGTTCCTGGTGCAGGGAAAACGCTTGTCGGGCTCGATGTTGTGGCTAAGAACCTCGATAAAGACAAAAACAATCTCAGTGTGTATTTATCCGGGAACGGACCTCTGGTCAAAGTTCTACGAGCGGCACTGAAGAAAAGTGCAAAAGAAATGCATATTGTTGGGAAAGATACAGACGAAGCCGTCAATGCACTAATCCAAGGAAGTTATGGTTTCAAAAGGGATAATGCTCCAAAATCAACTCCTACAGCTGAGCATATCCTGATTTTTGATGAAGCACAGCGTGTATGGGATGCCGATATGATGAAGTCGAAACACGAAGAAGAGTATATGGCAATGAGCGAGCCGTCATTATTGTATCAGATTATGAATCGACATCAAGATTGGGCAGTGATGATTTGTCTCGTAGGTTTAGGACAAGATATATATGATGGAGAAGTTGGTATAAATGAATGGTTTAGATGTGGCATTGAAGAATATACTGATTGGGAAATGTTCTATTCGAAAGGTATATTCTCACAAAGCGAAGATAAAGGTATTGAAAAAGAAAAGATTGAAGATTGTCCAAGATGTCATGAAATCAACGCTCTACATTTGAAAACATCCATTCGCTCATTTCGTGCAGATAAACAATGTCAATTCGTAGATTATTTACTTGACAACAAACCAGAACAGGCGGGTAACGTATTAAAGTTAATTTCAGAAAAATATCCTGTTTATCTTACCCGAGATATTAAGACAGCTAAAAGTTGGGCTAAAAGCCAAATACGAGGATCACAGCGGTGCGGCGTACTTGCCTGTAGTAGCGCCCAGCGACTGAAACCAGAAGGGATATATGTACCCAAAGAGATTGACGAAGTAAACTGGTTTCTTGCACCAGCAGAAGATTTACGTTCGTCAAATATGATGGAAATTGTTGCAAGTGAGTTTAAGATTCAAGGTTTGGAGTTGGATTGGGCCGTTGTCTGCTGGGACCTGGATTTGCGTCGCAAAGACAATCAGGATTGGGAGTATTATTATTTCAGGGGAACAAAGTGGGTAATGAGACATAATCCTGCTCAGCAAAGATATCTATTGAATTCGTATCGGGTTCTCCTCACCAGAGCGAGACAAGGTATGGTTATCTTCGTTCCCTATGGGGTCAATGAAGAAGAGGATCCTACACGGAAGAAGGAGTATTATGATAAGACGTATGAATACCTGCTCTCGTGTGGTATAAAGGAGTTAGTATTAGATAGTTAACTATTCCAACTTATTTAAACCCCGCCTTGAAATAGCCCAGCAAGAAGGCGACTTCAAGAGCTATGACGAAAATGGACAGCGACCAGTAGAAGTTCTTGTATGAGATCCAGATGCCCAGGCAACGGTCTCTTATAGAGAAGGCAACAAATAAGGCATTCCATAAGTCAAATCGATTATATTCGTTTAAATCCTTCTTGCAAATATCTCCCCTTTGTATTTTTTTCGACATATTAGATTCACTAAAAATGACTTTCTAACAAGCACATTATGAAAAAAACAAGGATTAATAACCCTAATGGTTCGGTCGTGTTTTCTATTGACTTATCTGAAGAAATAGACGATCTTGCCAGAAAGCAGCTATTTGACCAGTATGCTAAAAAAGTCGTGTATTATCAGCGTTTCGTCAACCCCTCCATCTCCGACGAAATGGCAAAAGGTATCTTGGAACTTTGTGCCGCGATGATTTACAATGATAATCCGACTGACGAAGAAATGGACGAATTCGCAGAAAAGGTGGCCGATAAACGTAACCTCGATTTTGACGAGTTATGTTCAGAATTCTTTGAATTTAGTGATCACGTCCACGGGGAATAATGCCTTATATTAGTCTTTTTTGATCACGGTTTTTATGGGTCACGATTTGAAGGCGAGGCGCTTGGCCTGAGCGTATCTTCCGGTCTCCGGTGCGACATCAGTTTTCCGAAAAAGTTGTAACTTTGAAAAAACCATTCAATATGATCCCCCTCGCCAACAATGAAAGAAAACCCTTCGCCTCGATGAAAGTAGGCGATGATCTGACGGTAAGTCTGCTCAATGTATTCTATGACAAGGCGCTGCTTTGCAAAAAGGATTGCGAGAGTTTGGATGAAGACGAGGAAGGAAGAAGGTATTGTTCGGAGGGGACGGTGTCGAATATGCGCAATTATCAGACGCGGGCGCTGGTGGTTGAGTATCTGTGTGAGTTGGCTCCGGGGGCGAAGGACAGTGTGTATTTATTGGAAGACAAGTTCAAGGTAATTGACAACGAGGGATTCATCCACGAGGGACATATGCTATGCGAGATGATGGACTATCCTCTTCGGTTTGTGGAGGACGGGCATACGCTATTCGGTGGCACACGGGCGTATTGTGTTCTCTTTTACCCGGATTTTCCCAAGGACATGCGGGTAAAGTCCA
>JAEEGI010026443.1_pt1 | contig 11177 bp, 6 predicted proteins | sample 8958751 | NCBI WGS metagenome assembly JAEEGI01 (sample SAMN16246545, study PRJNA631951) | gut metagenome | biome: gut microbiome; feature: rumen; material: KS-attached | host: Bos | place: Iran: Karaj | collected 2018-10 | reverse complement strand
TGAGGCCACCCTGGCGCTCACCCGCCTCAAAGCCGCCAACGATGCCGTGGCCGCTGCCACTGACACACTCAGCGGTTATACCACCGACTGCGAGAATGCCAAGCACGAGAGCGAGAAGTGGCAGATCATCGTTGTCGAGAAACGCGCCCGCAAAGAGGACCTCAGCAAGGCCGTCGAGCGCGAGACCGACTGGAGCAAGTTGCTGCAGCAGGCCCACAAGTCACTGCACAAGGGCGATACCTGCCCCGTGTGCGGCAAGAAAATCGAGGAGTTGCAGCCGACAAAGGGCGAAAACGAACTCGAGGAGTTGAGGGAACAACTCCGTCAAGCCGACAATGACCTGCAGGAGACCGAGGCAAGAATCCTCGCAGCCAACAAGAACATCGAACAGTTCACCACGCGCATGGCCAATGCCAAGAAGGAACTGGACGACAAGACCGCAGCCCGTGACAAGCAATGGCAACTGACCAGCCAGCGCCTGGAATCATGCGGCAGGAAAGTTGACCAGATAGCCAACAATGCGGTAGCCGACCTGCTCATCGAAGAACTGGGCGAAAAGGCAAATCAACTATCGAAACGCCAGGAGCAAGCCAACGCCCTGCAGCGGCAGATCAAAGCCGCGCGCGAACAGCTGGACAAACTCACCAAGGCCCACACCCAAGCCCAAATCGACCTGAACACGCTCATCGAGAGCATCAACAGCCAGCGCAAAGCCATCGCCACCAGCACCGAACGCATGCAATCGCTCACGGAGCAACTCAATGGCATGTTCACCATGCCCGACTGGCAGGAACGCATGGCCCAGGACAGCGGTTTCATGGCGACACTGGAACAGAAAGCCACCGAGTTCGAGCGCCGGGAGGAAAGCGCCCAGCAACTCAAGCACGCCATCAGCGTAGCCCAGGCCGTCATCCCCGGCATGCAGGCCAACAAGCAGAATGTCGTGGGACTGACCGACAACGGCAAAATCAGCGACCAGGTACCCGACAACCTTGACGAGCAGTGGCGACAGTTCGAGAACAAGCACATCGAGTGGAACAACCGGCTCGGCAACGAACGCCAGAACATAGAGCGCGCCACCGACGCCCTCAAGGCCTACCTCAGCAAGAACCCCAGCATGACCACCGAGCGCCTGACGCTGCTCAGCCAGCACCAGCAAAGCGAGATTGACGCCATCAAGCGCGCCATCGAAGCGCTCAGGGACGCCATCACACACATGGAGGGCGAAATCGCCGGGCTCGACAAGCGGCACCAGGAAATCGTCGCCAGCAAGCCCGCGTTTGACGAGGAAAACCGCGAGAAACTGGACGAAATCATCCAGACGAGCCAAGATCATTATCAGCAGCTCACCGAACAAATCGCCGAGCTCAAGGCCCAGCTCAAGGCCGATGAGGACAAGCAGAAGGAGGTCGGCGAGAGGAAAGAGGCGATGGAGCGAGCCAAGGCCGAGTTTGAGCGCTGGGACGAACTGAGCAGTGACCTGGGCGATGATAAGGGCAAGACATTTCTTGCGATTGCCCAGAGTTACCTGCTGGGAGAGTTGCTCAACAATGCCAACGGCTATCTGCGGCAGTTCAACAACCGCTACGAACTGGAGGCGAAACCCGGCACACTCGTCATCCTCGCGCGAGACCAGCTGCAGGGTGACCTCACGTCGGTCAACACCCTCTCGGGAGGTGAGAGTTTCATGGTCTCATTGGCCTTGGCGCTGGCGCTGGCGAGCACTTCGGGCAGGATTTTCAGCGTGGACACGCTGTTCATCGACGAGGGCTTCGGGTCGCTGAGTGGCGATTACCTCGAGAAAGTGATGGAAACCCTCAACCGCCTCTACGAAATCGGTGGGCGGCGCGTGGGCATCATCAGCCACGTCGAGGCCCTCAAGGGCAGCGTGACCACCCACATCCAGGTCGAGCCCGACCAGGGCAACACCACAGCCAGTCGCGTGACCGTCGTCTGCAACTGATCAACACACAAGTTCCTGGGGCACTGCTCCAGGAACTTGCGTTTTAAGGCTCGCGATTGGGGGGCGATCAGTGAAGCAACAACGCTGCAGCCATGGCTATGCGCGGTGCCCTACACGCTATTTTTGCGGAAAAATCATTTCGCCCTCAAACGAGATCGCATCACGCTCCTGCGGCACGACATCGATGATGCACTTGCCGTTGTTGAACACATCGATGCGGAAGAGGAACTGGTCCTCAATATTCTTCACCGTGAACTCGATGTGGGAGCGGTTACTTGTCAGGTAATTGATTGAGTAGTCCTTGATTTTGCCCTTGAAGTTCAGGCCCTTGCCGCCACCGTAGGGCAACCAGTAGGCCTCGCCGGCATAGGGCAGGTAACAGTCCATATCTTCACCGTCCACCTTCACCTCAAAGTTACTGCTCACGTGGCGCGCCATGCCGCCCAGGGGTTTCATCCAGTCCACGGCAATGGTGTAGTGGCGCGTGTCCAGACCTTCCTGAACCTGCCGCGTCACGGCGGCCTCACGCTCGGCCTTGGTCAAACCGTTAGATGTGCCGCACGACGTGAGCAGCACAGTCACCAATAAAAATAATGAAAATGCAATCTTCCTCATAATGTTTAGACTTTATTAAATTACACAATCGGCAAAACTCCCCTCCATCCTAGAGGGTGGTCCGCCATTTACTTGATTGACTGCGGCATAGCCCCAGTACTAATATCTCGCAAAATTAAACAATAAAATTAAAATCCATAAAAACAAACACGAAAAACAGCACAAATCGCAAGTTGTTTTTATGGAAATTAATAGCAGACAACTTAGTTAGCTGTTAGCGTTTGGGGAATGCCAATAGCTTAAATACAACGAAATAGGGCCGGCTTCACATGGTCAACGGGGGGTGAATCGGCGCTGGCCACCCCTAAAACTTCAATGTCTTGAGGCGGTTTGACACCCCAAGACATTGAATAAATCAGTGGACGATGATGTTACATCAATTTGGTCGCGCCTCAGCCATTGATGCAAGCATCATGGCGTTCGGCTTACGCAAATGTTGGATAAATTTGGTGGCGCCTCAGCCATCGATGCAAGCATCATGGCGTTCGGCTTACGCAAATTTTTTGGCCGTGGTGGATGTAGATGCCGGGGGCGGTGGGGACGTCTTTGCCCACGGGTTGGCCCATCAGGTTGTAGTAGTTATCGTCCAGCGGGCGCAGCGGCTGTTCGGCCACCACCTCGTCGATGCCTGTCATGGTCTCCTCGCGCCAGCGCAGGCCCTTGTAGATGACCTTGCCGTCCTTGACCACATGGCTCAACCCGCAATACTCCTGATAGTCGGCATCGGGGTCGGGCTTGCGCGTGAAAGGCGTCAGCAGGTCGCCCATGTCGCGGCTGTCAAAGCCGATGCCCTCAACCACATAGGCCAACGTGTCGCCCTGCTCACCCACGTAGGCCAGCCGGCTGCAGCGATAACCGTCAATCATGACAGGCTCGGCCTGCACGAAATTCTCATCATTTAAGAACTCCTCTAGTTGATGATCGATGTAAGAGTTTTTGCACCATAGGGTGCCATCGGGGCCTTTCCCCATCTTGTATAACAGGAAAATACCTAAGTGCATAAAGCTGTTAAAGTCAATCATGTTCCTCTCCTGGGCGATGCAGGCATTCAGTGGCACATTGCATTCATAGGCAATGCAGGACTCATCCTCTCTCAAGCCAGCCACGAGGTCATCGTTATCCGTGTCGAGCTCGTGGTGGAGCCCGTCATAGCTATATAGTGCCTTATAGGTGAGGCCTCGATCGCCCTTGATGGGATGATTGCCCTTGAACTCATAGGTATAAAAGTAGCGGGTCGTGTCGCCGTCATGGATGACAACTCGTTCGTTCACCCACTTCACCCCCTCGCGTATGAGCGGCATGTACCGGTCCTCAACGTAATCCTGAGGATAGATGACCTCACCATTCTCAACGACTTTCTCAACACCATGGAAGGTTTGAGCGTGAATGCCTGTGCTCCTCGGTATAAAAAAGGCCAATGGATAACTGCTCCTGCCAATCGCACCGATGCCTTCAATTATTTGAAAAATATCAGCATTAGTTTCTTCTGCTTCATGGTAGCGTAGGGCAAAATGGTTCCCTACCACAATCGTGTCAGTGAGGAGATTGATATCATACCAATCACCATCACAGAAATTTGCCCAATAGGATACTGGATCCTGAAAATCATAGAGCAGAAACTCTTGACCGGACAGCATGGCATCGTAATACTCGTCAGTCCCGAAGTAGTTACCCACCCAGCAGTCATCATAAATCCTGTAATCGGGTACTATGGCATAGACCATCTTGTCCTCTTCGCGCACATAAACTGGAACGGTATCATTTTCCTCGTTGATGGTGTTACCGCCATACTTATGCACAACCTTATAGGTCTTACCATTTATCACAGTGTCACCCTTCATCTCAATGGTTCGGTAAGCCTTATTGTCCCCACGGGCAGGATTCGTATAGTAATCCTCAAAATAATGATAGTCTGCAATGCTGTACACCCACTTGACGCCCTCGCGAACGAACGGGACGTACTCGTAGTCCTGCGCCGATGACTGGGACAGGCCACATAGAGCAAAAAGCAATATAAAAAGTTTTCGTCTCATATTCATTGATAGTTTGAGTAGATTCATAGCTGCAAAGATACAAATAAAATACAAAAAAATCACATCTCTCAGAATGAAGATGGATAAACAGCGAATTCTGCACCTTTTTCCACTATAAAGCCATCTTGAAGTGTCACATTCCCTTTTGCCTCAATCTCATATGAAACGCCATGCCTTATCACAACATTGCCGGCTGTGCGATTGCTGTCTATCAATGTTCCAGCAAGGACATCGTTCGCTATGATATATTGCGATCTGTAGAAAACCACATTCTGCAAATACAGAGGTGCAATATAGGGAATCATATTATGCTTATATAGCATCAAGGGACTATTAGGAGATGCTTTTAATGTCACATTTGAACTTGACACCGTTTTCTTCCAAGGCTCATAATATTTATTATTATGGAATGCTATAATAGTAGATGATTCGCTGATTCCTGTTACAGTGATTGTTGTGTCAGTTCTGGTAACTGTCACATTTGAATAATGATTCGGTTCATCTGTCCACAATTCGAATTCTGGATCACCTAGCAGATTGTGAATCATTAAAATGTATAGTTCTGTTTTGTGCGATGGATAAAAGTTTTTAGATAAGGCCTCCGCCATGCCTATCTTATAATAACCATCAACTATCTGCTGGCCAAAGATATTCTCGAGAAGAGATGATTTGCGTTCATACGCACCTGCTCTTGTGTTACCCAAGAAAGCAGGTCCACCATAATCCTTGCCTGTTGTGAAAGAGTTCCCGATATTATTAACTACATCCTCGTAACCTGGAGCGCGATCAAATGGCATCGTTGTACATCCAATAGAATAACAAATATTTGGATACCACTTATTCAACATGTTGTTTATTCCGTTGCCAGTATGAGTATCGCCATTATAAATATAGTTATTATAAACTAAGTGAATGGTATCTACCGCCCACAAATAGAGATTTGTATTATTATGCTTACAGGTTATGAAACCCGAAGGCCCTGCATGATTGAGTATACTCAAGTAACCATATCCTGTACTGTTAATCTGGTCAATGATGTCGGTTCCTGAAGGGAAGGAAGCATTTTTTGACTCTATCAAATGTGTTGTATCTGAAAAAAGTTTGGAATAACTCCTATTAACATATTCAGCCTCATTCTTTTGATGAAATTCTAATCCCTCTGAATATAACAAACGGTTAAGATAACTGTAGTCCCCATTTCCTGGATTCAGTTCATAGCGAAACAATTTATCTGTATAATTGTTAAATTCCTCATCCTTCGTGGCAAGAATCCTGCCTACATATAACTCTGGTTTTACATCCATCTTTCTAAATGAAAGAGGCAAAGACCAATCACCTGTTAAATCTGAAAAATACAGGTCTGTAGGCATATTTGGTACAAACGTACCATCAAGATGGTTCATGTCAATACACCTGAAAGGTACTCCATCTCCGGCAAAAAGAACAAACCGTGTACGATATTTTTGATAGTAGTTCCTTAAAAATTGCCTAAGGACACCCGCAGGATCTGTACGGGTAATTTGACCATTAACGATATCACCTACTAGTGCCGTAGAGTCTCTCATGACCTGTTCCATTGTCACGATTTTTACATTATACCCTTTTTGTCTTTTAAGAGCCGCGAGACGACGGACTGAGTTAGAAAGGTTAGAGGTTGTAACAATTAGATAAGGATAATGAATATTATTCTCATCGGTTTCGTTATACTCATGATCAGGATTTACCAATGTTGAATCCTCATAATAATCGCCAGGAGTAGGTGGATCTGGTGTGAAAGGCTGACCGCCACCACCATTCAGTCCATAACCGCCATTCAGCGGTCCGATGATTCCTCCGATGGAATCAAAGGATATGGCAAGGTCTGCTGGTGCGAAGGATGTTACCTGATTGGGATTGACCACCATGCTTTGGGTGAGCTCATAGCCCTCCTGCCGTAAGGCGCTGTCGTTGCGCACGATGGGGTACATGGAAAGCGTGTCGCTCAGCGTGTAGTCCAGCCAGACGTTCATGTAGCGTGCTTTCTTGACAACATCGCTTGTCGAGGTGTGGGTGTAGCTGAACGGCATGACTGCCACAGTGACGATGTGGTTCTCTCCTGCAAGGAAACCCTCATCCACTACCCATGCGAACTGTGACGGATAGGTCGTGCCGGAATAATAGGATGCGGTGTCGGGCAGGGTAATGGGGTGTGGCGTGCCTGTCTCGTCGGGAATCCAGGGGGCTTGGCAGGGATAGATGAGGTTGCTCAGGGTATGGTTCACCCATCTGCCCGGAGAGGCCGATACGGTGAAGTTGGTCGCATTGTAGGGCACCGAAAAGCGGATGTACTCGATGGGCAGCGACGGTTTGCCTGGGTCACCGCCGTTGTAGAGGCCGTCGTAGCTGACAGTGGCATAGGTCACACCACCCAGCGTGTCCGTGCCGATGGTGGGACTGCTGTTGTAGTTGGCCGTGTAGCTGATGGTGTTGAGCGCCGCTAGTGCATGCGGTGCAAACAACAGCATCAGGGCCGCCGCAAGTGAATAATACGTTATCTTTTTCATGGCAGTGAGGTTTATTTGGTCAGAATCATCTGCTTGCTGTCGATCAGCTGGCCATCGGCCACCAGGGCATACAGGTACATGCCCGCCTGCAGTCCGCTGGCGCCCAAGGTCACGCTGCTCTCGCCGCGGCCCGTGGCGGGAATGCTCTTGAGCTGCTTCCCCTGCATGTCATAGATGTAGATGCTGGCGGCAGCCACATTCTGGGGCAGAGAGTAGCGGATGACGGTCTCGCTGTTCCACGGGTTGGGAGAATTCTGATATAATTTGTAGCCAGCCGTGGTTCCGTCAAGCTCATTGAGTCCTGTCTGCTGTGCAGCCAGCAAAGCGGAGCCTTCTTTGTCCTGTTGTGTGCTCTCCACTGCGTCGAGCCTTGCCTGCAATTCATTGATGGACTGCACCAGGATGGGAATCAGACCGATATAGTCGATGTACATGTAGCCCTTGTCATCGGTGCGCACCAACTGGGGGAAGACGTCCTTGACGTTCTGAGCCAGGAAGCCGAAGTGCTCGTCTCCCTCGGTCTGTCTGGATGCAGCCCTGTGAGGGGAGCTGGAGGCACGAGCAATGCTCTCCTTGTAGTTGTAGGAAACGGCCTCCAGGTTGGTGAGAGCCCCCAACACATCCTCGACAGGCTCGATGTTCTCCTTGAAGCGCTCATCAGAGGGAATGTTCAGTCCGTTGGCAGTCAATTCAGCATAGAAGAATATCTTCGGAGAGCGTGACGGGTCGATGTAGAAAACCGTATCGACAGTTGTGCTGGTATTTGTCGTGACATACAGTCCATTCTTGCCGTGGAGCCACATTCGGTCGGTGTTTGTGGTCCCCAATTCCCCGACCATGACATTGGTGGTGTCGCCAAAGGAAGCGCGTGCCCCTGCGGCTTGCTCGCCGAATTTGCCGAAGAGTTTCAACACGGTTACGGAGTCCAGGTCGTTGGTCGAGGGGTTGACGCCCACCTCGGCGTGACCACTGTTGCGGATGATGAGCTGTGCGCTCACTGGACTGGCGCTTGCCAGCAGGCAGATGACTGCCATTAAAAAAAATTTCTTCATGTTACAATAAATTTAAAAATGATTAAAAATAGGATTGTTCTTTAATTAGAAAAAATGCCGATTTCATCGACATATTTTGGTGATTTTGGCCGATGAAATCGTGCTTTTTCGGTTAGAGTCATTCGATCAGGAATGTACCCTCGAAGGTGTTGCCTGTGGGGCTGTAGATCGTGATGACATAAACGTGGTCACTGGGGAGCGAGGACACGTCGATGGTGTCGTAGGATCCGTTGATCTGCGTCGAGATCAGGACGGTCAAGGTGGCTGCCGAGGCGATTTCGACATCATAGGTGGTCACAGAACCCAAACCCTCGACGATAACCTCCTGGGTATCATCATCGTAATAAACATCGGGTTGGTCGGCCGGAATGGGCAGGTTGTAATGATCATTGGCGGCGCCTCCATTGTGAACAATGATAGGATCACGTTGTGCAAGTAAACACAGATTGCCCATTGTTAAGAGCAATAAAATAACTACCTTTTTCATACGCTGATATTATTGAAAACACTAGAAAATTCCATTACAAAGTTACTGCCATGCATCAATATTTCAAAATTTTTTCGTTATGCAAAACAATTATAATACTTTGATTGTCAGCGTATTGGATTTTTTGTTTTTATGCACTGATCCGCAACAATGAAATCCAGGCAAAAAATGTCGAAAGAAGGGATAATATGTCTTGTATCATGATTGGAAATCCAGAGTATGACCTACACATTGATAGTGTGGCCTCAATCGTCAGGTATCAGCGGTAATACTATCCGATGAAGTCCTATGCAAATTTGAAGGATTGAATATAATCTTTCAGAGTGGAAGGCAATCCCATTTTTTTGGCCAGTCGTTGCCTATTACCGCTGATGGATGTAGCATTGCTGTAACCGCAGATGATGGCAATCTGTGCACAGGAGTAATCCAGAGAGGTCAATGCAATCAAGAGCAGGTCGCGGTCTTTTAATTCGGGATAATTCTTGCGTGTTTGTGTCATGATATGATTGTATTGGATATCAACGTAATCATAGAGTTTTACCCACTTGTCCTTGTTGTCTTCCTGAAACTCGATGATACGTTTGATACTGTTGGACAATATATTGCGCGGAGCCTGATAGGATGCATTCATCACATCCTGCATGAGATTGAGGTGGGATGAGATGAATTCCTTGAGTTGCCCATCCTGGATCTTGAGTTGCTCAATATTGCGCCTCAGAGCCAACTCGTTCCCAGACTGATTGGCAGCTTCTTCCTGCAACTCAGCGATAATCCTGTCATATCGGTGTGCCCTGTAGTAATAAAACAACGATAGAGCCAAAATGATCAAGACGCCCAGACCAAGCAGTGAATTGATGGATTTGTGATGTTTCTTGTTCAAATCATTCTTGGCTGTCTGCTCAAACTCTTGTTCAGACTTCAGGATGGCAATTGTTTCCTGGTTGGACTTAATGGAGTCCGAGAGGTTTTTGCATTGTTGTGTGTATTTCAAGTGCTCGATTCTGTGTCCTTGTGCCAGTGCTACCTCAGCAAGGCCTTCAAGGTAAGACAATCGGTCTAAGGGCTTTATGATGTTTTTGTCCTCGGCTAGTTTCAAAAAATACTCCGCAGAGTCAGGCATACCTAGGTTGGCATAGACCTTGGCTGACGTCGTGAAGGACATAATGCTAGATTTGTCCATGGGGAAGGACATGAGATGACGTATCAGTTCTCGGGCCTCATTATAATTCTTGTAATAATCATACATCACAATGAGGTTCTGAAGGCACACCAGATAGTTTGTCGTATCATTGACATTGTGGGCAATATCCATAGCGTCTTGCAGCATCGCTTCGGCCTTCGAGGGATTGTTGAGCCGGTACAACGAGGCGAGGTTGATCTTGCATACCAATTGATAGTGCGTGTCATCAGTATGCTCGAGATATTTGCTTGCTAATTCATACTTCTCTATTTCTTTCCCATCATGAGAGTAGTGGCCCCGATAGAGAGCTCCCATGCGCATGTTGGCATAGCCCAAGTTGAAATAGTCGTCGGGAGCGGCGGAGGCCTCGGCCTGCTTGTAGTAGCACATGGCGCTGTCGGGGTGGCCCAGCTCTTCCATGACGGCACCCTTGTAGATAAAGGCGCGGGTGAGCTTCTCGCGCTCGCCGTCGTGCTGGCGGTAATAGCCCAGGGCGCGGTTGATGTCGCTGTCGTTGGTAGCGGTGATGTAGCAGCGGTAGCGGGCCTGGGTGAGCAGCAGGTCGCGGTAGGCACGGTCGCCCTCGGTGGCAAGGTCGGCAGGTGCGACGGCCTCGATGAGTGCCAGCGCGCTGTCGGGGTTAGGCTGCATGAGGCTGTCGGCCGCCACAAGGCGGCTGTCATAGCGAGGCACGCAGTCACAGCCCGTGACCACTGCCACGAGCGCCACCACAGCTAGCCAGGTGAAAACTCCAAGCCTATTCATGCCACAAAGATACAACAATTCACTTATCAAACCACGAATTACACGAATTAATCAAATTGGGTATCCACATCCTTTTCAAAACCACAAATTACGCTAATTTAGCTGATTAGGCATCTGCGCAACTTGATAAAATGGCTCTAAATACAATAAGTACAATGGACTGGTTTCCAGCAATTTGTACTTATTGTATTTCTTGTTTTCCTTTTATGATCGATGAAAAACTGTCTATTGTTTTCTAATGCTCAAAATCAGTGAGAGGACACGGTGAGGCGGTTCTCGTTCATGCGTGACATGTATTGCTGGATCAAGGCCTTGAGGAACAGTTCCATTTCCTGCTGTTCAGGCAGGCGACCCACGAGGTTTTCCTTCAGCAGGGGGTCGGTCTTGAAACGATAGACGGCGGTAGTCTTGGTGCCGTCAAATTGCAGCATGAAATCACCACGGACAAGCTGATAAATGCCGGCGTTGTAGTTGAATGCCCACGTCTTCTTCACGTCATCTCCATTATAACCCAGCAGGTCTTCACCAAAGGCGAGGTA
>JAEEGI010026440.1_pt1 | contig 11178 bp, 6 predicted proteins | sample 8958751 | NCBI WGS metagenome assembly JAEEGI01 (sample SAMN16246545, study PRJNA631951) | gut metagenome | biome: gut microbiome; feature: rumen; material: KS-attached | host: Bos | place: Iran: Karaj | collected 2018-10 | reverse complement strand
AAGGAGTTGAGCAAAGCAGAGAAAGAGTTGAACAGCCAGAACATCAAGAACGCCATCTCATCGCTCTACGGGCGACAGCTGACCAATGGCGGTTTCGCATACTGGGACGGCATGCGCAGCGCCCACGAATGGCTTACCTCGTATGTGGGATGCTTCCTGGTTACTGCCAAAGAGAAGGGCTATGACGTCCATGCCACCGTCCTCAACAAGTGGAAGACCTACCAGAAGCAGCAAGCTCAGACCTGGCGCACAACACAAAAGAACGCCAACAGACGTTACTCCTACTATCAGTCTGATCTGGAGCAAGCCTACAGACTCTACTCGTTGGCCTTGGCCAATGCTCCTGAGTACGGAGCCATGAACCGACTCAAGGAATACAAGGAGTTGTCGGTACAGGCAAGATGGTGTCTGGCAGCGGCTTACGCCCTCTCGGGCAAGCAACAGGTAGCCCAAGCGCTAGTTAACCGCCAACCGACCACCGTCGCCAACTACAACGCCAGCAACACCACTTTCGGCTCGTCACTCCGCGATGAGGCCATGATTTTGGACGCCCTGTTGGCCCTCAACAACGACAAAGCCGCTTTCGAACAGGCACGCCGTATATCGACCAAACTGCAGAACGAGAACTACTTTGAGACGCAATCCACCGCATTTGCCCTCGTAGCCATGGGCAAGATGGCCGCCAAGAGCAGCAACGGTTTGCAGTTCACATGGACGCAGCAAGGTCAAAATCACGAGGTTAAGTCGGCCAAGAACATGTTCCAGGAGACCTTGTCAGCCAAAGCCACCAAAGGCACTGTCACCGTCAAGAACAAAGGCAATGGTGCTCTGTATGTGGTTCTTACCTCACAATACCTACCCGACGAAGACCTGACACCCGCCACCAACCGCAACATCAAACTGGAAGTAACTTACAACCACACAGGCGGTTCTGGCGCTACTATCCCGCAGGTACAGAAAGGTACCGACCTGACTGCCGTCATCAAAGTCACCAACCTCAGCCCCTCCACCGACTATACCGATGTGGCACTTACCCACATCATCCCGTCGGGTTGGGAAATCTACAACGAACGACTCTTCAGTGACAATACGACCAGTACGAACGACCAGTTCATGCATCAGGACATCCGCGACGACCGCATACTCACCTACTTCGACCTGCCACGCAACACCACGCGCACCTTCCGTGTACGCCTGCAAGCAGCTTATGGTGGCGACTTTGTGCTGCCCGCCATCCTTTGCGAGCCTATGTACAATCCGGATGCTTACGCCCGCACAGCCGCTGGCAGAGTTAAAGTAATTGACTAATGAACGTATGAATGTCAGCCGACGCTGCAATCTTCTAAAAGCCAGACTGAAATCAGTCTGGCTTTGGCTATCCAGCTGGTCATGGCCACGCCGAATAGCCTTTGTTGCCTTGTGTCTGCTGCTATTAGGCTATCTTTTCCTACTGCCGCGACATCTGTTCAAGGTGCCCTACAGCACTGTGGTCCACGACCGCCATAACGAGTTGTTAGGTGCACGTTTGGCCAGCGACGGGCAGTGGCGTTTCCCCGCCGCCGACACGGTACCCTACAAATTCAAGGCCTGCCTCATTCAGTTTGAAGACCGCTACTTCTATTTCCATCACGGTGTCAACCCGATTGCCGTGGTCAGAGCCCTGTATCAAAATGTCACTCAGCGACATATCGTCAGCGGAGCCAGCACCATCACCATGCAGACGGTCCGCATCGCCCGCAACAAAAGTCGCACCTGGCACGAGAAAATCATCGAGATGCTATGGGCCACTCGTCTGGAGCACCGCTACGGCAAAGAGCAGATTCTGGCACTTTACGCCTCACATGCCCCGTTTGGCGGCAATGTAGTCGGCATTGAAGCTGCCGCGCAGCGCTATTTCGGCCATGCTTCCACAGAGCTGTCGTGGGCCGAGGCCGCCACCCTCGCCATCTTGCCCAATGCTCCAGCCATGATTCACCCTCGCACGAACCGTGCACGCCTGCTACCGACGCGAACCAGACTGTTAACATCCTTACACAAAAATGGTTATATCGACAAAGAAGACTACCTGCTGGCCCTTGACGAGTCGCTGCCCGAAAGCACCTTTGCTTTCCCCTCGTTAGCGCCTCATCTGGTCAACCGCTACTTTGTCAAACGCAAAGGCGAACAGATAACCACCACCATCGACCGCCAACTGCAACAGCAGGTGGAAGAGGTGCTCCGCCAGCACAACCAGGATTTCCGCCAGCAGGACATCAACAACCTGGCCGCCATCGTCATTGATGTGGCCACCAACGAAGTGGTGGCCTACTGCGGCAATGTCACCGACCGCCAGCAGACGCACGGCAACCAGGTGGACGTCATCAGGGCGAGACGGAGCACGGGCAGCATTCTCAAGCCCCTACTATACTGCGCCGCTATGCAAGACGGCGTCATCCTACCCAACACACTGTTGGCCGACATTCCCATCAACATTAACGGCTTCATACCCCAAAATTTCGACCTCAACTACGACGGCGCCGTGCCCGCATCGGATGCGCTACGCCGTTCGCTCAACATCCCGTTTGTCATGCTGCTCAAGCAGTACAGCGTGCCCAAGTTCTACCGTTTCCTGAAAAATGCGGGCATCACCACCCTCGACCGCCCCGCCGATGACTACGGACTGTCGCTCATCTTGGGCGGTGCCGAAGCTTCGCTTTGGGACGTGTCGGCCATCTACTGCGATATGGCACGCACCTTGCTCAAGCTGCCGCTTACCCAGCTTACCACCGACCAGCAGAGGGACAAACGCCAAGGCAAGAATGTCTTCACCACTGGCGGCGTATGGCTTACCTTCAACATACTGAAAGAGTTGAACCGCCCCGGTGAGATCGACTGGCACGCCATCCCTTCCATCCAAAATGTGGCGTGGAAGACGGGCACCAGCTACGGTTTCCGCGATGCGTGGGCCGTTGGAGCCACCTCGCGCTATGTGGTCGGCGTGTGGGTAGGCAATGCGTCGGGCGAAGGCAAACCCGGACTTATCGGAGCACAGACGGCGGGCCCCGTCATGTTCGACATCTTCAATCTGCTACCACAGAGCCGCTGGTTTGCCCGTCCACAGGGCGAGTTGGTGCAGGCCACCGTCTGCCACCAGTCGGGACACCTTCGCGGGCGCTATTGTGACGATGTGGACACGCTCTGGATTTGCAGCAATGGCCAGCGAACGACCACTTGCCCCTACCACACACTCACACTGAACGATCAAGGCGACCAGACGTTGGGTTCGGAGCACAGCTTTGTGCTGCCCGCCGCATGGGCATGGTACTACAAGCAGAAGCACCCCGACTACCAAGAGAGTACGCTGTCGGCCTTTGGCGCCGACGACGACCGCGTGATGCAGTTCATCTATCCCGCTCACAAAGTCACCCACCTCACACTGCCCAAGCAGATTGACGGCGCCCAGGGCGAAGTCACCTTCGAGCTGGTGCACGCAGCACCCCACACGGCCGTATTCTGGCACATCGACAATGAGTACAAGACCGCCACGCGCGACTTTCACAAATACACCACCACCCTATCCAAAGGCAAGCACAACATCACCGTCGTGGACGAAAACGGCAACAACCTGACGATTTGGGTGATAGCGGAGTAATTTTTCCGTATCTTTGCCCTTTCAAAAATGGAATTATGAAAAAGATCTTATTACTCCCCCTTATTTCATTGTCAATCAATTTATTTGCACAAAATAACAACTCTTTCATTTGGGAAGAAGACGGCCTCGAGTGTACCACTATCACGGCGGGCAAGCTGGCCACCGTGGATGGCAGCGTCATCACCTCGCATAGCGACGACAGTCACCGCGGACGCACCAACATCTGGGTGGAACCTGCCGCCGACCACGCCAAGGGCGAGATGCAGAAGATGCACATCCGCTTGTGGGACAAAGACGTGCCTGGCAAAATGCAACGCTACAAACTGGTGGAAGTGGGCGAAATACCGCAAGTGGACCACACCTTCCAGTTCCTCAACACCGCCTACCCCTGCCTGAACGAGAAGCAGCTGGCCATTGGCGAATCGACCATCGGCGGCCACCCCGAACTCAAGTCCGACTCGGGCATGATTGAGTGCCAACGCCTCTGCATGCTCATCCTGCAACGCTGCTCCACCGCCCGCCAGGCCATCCGCATGACCGACGAAGTGCTGAAGAAGTACGGCTGGCGCGACGCTGGCGAAGTGCTGACCATTGCCGACAAGAACGAAGTGTGGCATCTGGAAATCTACGGTCCCGGCAAAGGCCGCGTGGGCGCTTTGTGGGTAGCCCAGCGTGTACCCGACGACCATATCGCCGTCAACGCCAATGCCTCGACCATCCACGAGATAGACCTCAAGAACAAGGACTATTTCATGGCCTCCGACAACATCTACTCGCTGGCTGAAGAGTTTGGTTGGTACGATCGCAAGAAAGACAAGAAGTTTGACTTTGCATACGTATATGCGCCCGAGAGCCGCACCAAGATTGCCTGCCGCCGCCGCGAGTGGCGCGTGTTCGACCTGCTGGCGCCGTCGCTCAAGCTGGACCCCAATAGCGAAAACTACCCCTTCTCGGTCAAACCAGACACCTTAGTATCTGTAGCAGACTTAGTTAGAGTCTTCAAAGATTACTACGAAGGCACCGAATATGACATGCGCAAAAACATCACCGTCACCGACAAAGAGGGCAAGACCGTCATTTCGCCGATGGCCAACCCCTTCATGAAAGGCGACGAATTGCGCATGCACAAAGTAAACGGAGGTTGGAATGCCCTTGGCGAACGCTCCATTGCCGTCCATTTCACCGTCTATGCCACCATCATCCAGTGCCGCGCCAACATGCCCGACGAAGTGGGCGCCCTCTGCTGGTTTGCCCTCGACAATGTGGCCTCTTCCATCTATGTGCCCATCTATGGTAATGCTACCGACCTGCCCGAGACCTACAAAACCGACGGCCGCGAAACCGGCTTCAGTAAAGACGCCGCATGGTGGGCCTTCAACCGCCTCGGCAACCTCACCTGCCAACGCTGGGGCGACTTCCACAAAGTAGTGGACAAAGTGTGGAACCCTATGCAACAGGAATTCTTCGACAAACAAAAAGAAATTGAAAACCAAGCCCTTGATCTACTCAAGAGCGGCGACCGTAAAGGTGCCATCCAAATCCTCACCGACTTCACCAACGACTGCGGCAACCGCGCTGTTGACAAAGCGTGGGAGACAGGCGATATGATTTGGACTAAATTTGACGGTTGGTGGTAGAAAGCGCTTATTAGCTGTTCATTACGACTAAGAACTCTTCATTGCTCTTGGTCTGTTCCATCTTTTCCTTGATGAAGGTCATGGCCTCAATAGTGGTCATGTCGGCCAGATGGTTACGCAAAATCCATACTTTCTGAAGCACTTGCGGATCTTGCAGCAGGTCGTCGCGACGCGTGCTGGAAGCCACAATGTCAACAGCGGGGTAGATACGCTTGTTGGAGAGACGGCGGTCAAGCTGCAACTCCATATTACCAGTACCTTTAAATTCCTCAAAGATAACCTCATCCATACGTGAGCCCGTGTCAATCAAGGCGGTGGAGATGATGGTCAGCGAGCCACCATTTTCAATGTTACGGGCCGCACCGAAGAAACGTTTGGGCTTCTGCAGAGCATTGGCTTCCACACCACCCGACAGCACCTTACCCGACGCGGGGCAAACGGTGTTGAAGGCACGCGCCAGACGGGTAATAGAGTCTAACAAGATGCACACATCGTGGCCGCACTCAACCATGCGCTTGGCCTTTTCGAGCACAATGTTGGCAATCTTCACGTGACGCTCGGCAGGCTCGTCGAAGGTGGAGGAGATAACCTCAGCCTTGACACTGCGCTGCATGTCGGTCACCTCTTCGGGACGCTCGTCAATCAAGAGGATAATCAGATATATCTCGGGATGGTTGGCCGAAATGGCGTTGGCAACCTCTTTCAGCAGAACGGTTTTACCTGTCTTGGGCTGAGCCACAATCAGACCGCGCTGACCCTTGCCAATAGGAGCAAACAGGTCGATAACACGCGTGCACACATTGTCGCCCGAATGGCCCGTCAGACGGATTTTCTGGTTGGGGAACATCGGCACCAGATAGTCAAATGGGATACGGTCGCGAATTTCCTCAGGGTCGCAGCCATTGATTTTCTCCACTTTAGTCAGCGGGAAGAACTTGTCGCCTTTCTTGGGCGGACGAATCGGGCCACGCACCGTGTCACCATTCTTCAAACCGTATGTTTTTATCTGATTTAAAGAAACATACACATCGTCGGGAGAAGGCAGATAGTTGTAATCCGAAGACCTGAGGAAGCCGCAATTGTCATGAATCTCCAGCACACCCTCCGCCATAACATTACCTTCAAATTCGGCGTTGGCAATCAGATTCCACTGCTCATCAACATTCTGTGCATTGTTGTTCTTATTTCCTTTTCCGTGATGGTCATTTTTCTTAGGTTGCGCCTCCGTCGTCGAAGGTGTCTCTGCCGCAGCAGTCTCCGCTTCAGTCTCATTTTCAACAACTTCATCGTCATCTTCTTCCGACTCATCATCGTCGGCGACATCTTCCACGGGAGCCTCTGCGCGCTCAAGCATCACCGCCATATCTTCTTGCAACTGCGTGCTTTTCTGGTCGGGTTGCGTAAAGACGAAATCATCCAATAACATCTCCCTAATATCGGAATTCTCAATCTCATCAGCCGGTTTTGACAGTTTTCTACCACGCTTTTTCGTTTTCTTTTCAGTGTCTTGTGCAGATTTTTGGAATTCGGCATCGCAAATATCATCACTCAAAACGGCAGGAATAACCATACTGGGTGCTGCTTGGGGAATATTCTCAGACGCACTGAACAAAGTAACCTCTTCTGGCTGGCTTTGTGATTTTTTAACACTTGAATTTTTGGAACTGCGACGACCACGTTTGGGTTTGGCCATTTCCTTCGGAGCATCAGTCGGCTCATTTTCAATCATTTGAGCTTCTCCTACAACTACTTGAGCAGTTTCGACGGCCTCTTTAGCTTCCTTTTCTCGCATGGCTTTTCGACTGGCTTTTTCGCTGCCAGGTACAATGCCATCGCTGATTTTCTTCTCATTGGAAGTGGCTATAGGAGTAGCCGTGGAGATTCTTCTCCTCTTTGGTTTATTTTCCTGTGATTCAAGCATATAAAATGGATTTATTAATCTTACTAAAAGTCAAAAAAGTAAAAAATGTGGGGGAAAATAAAGTTCAAAGAATAGCTGAACTTTGGTGCAGCAAAAATACGATTTTTTTATTATCCAACAAAAAAATTTTATCTAGCGAAAAAACTGTCGTTCATCACGAAACGAATGTAAGCGCCATAATTGATACTGTGCTTATCAAAATCGTTGTAGCCTTTAAGTCCTAATTTCGAAATAGATATGTAAAAGATAGGATCCACTGAGATAACTTTGGTGCAAACAATCTTCAGACCAGCCGCCGCCGAGAAGCCGAAACCGGGGCCGCCATAGATAACATTCAATTTCTGCATATCTACCCCTGGCACATAGTTCTGACCACGATACCAATCCAACAACTCAAATTCTTTATCCTCGATAATAGCTTTAAAATATTTGACTTTCACATAATTAAACTGCACGCCAAATTCCAGAAACGGCTTTACCACCTTCGAAGGATGAAAGAGATAGCGCACCGACAAGTCGAAGAACGAGCGGTTCTCCTTGCCCACCAGATTATACAACAGATAGTCGTTATGCTCATTGCCGGAAATGGCCTGATAGCCCACCGTGAAGACATCTTTCGCAACCAGACGGGCAAAAGAATAGGTAAAGGTCAGTCCCCAGTTTTTGGTAAACTTGTAGGAAAATCCCAACGAAATGGAGAGCGCCGGCGAGTATCGCATTTTGGAGGGATACTCCTTGATGGCGATGGTGGAATCGTAACGAGAAACGAAGTTATTGTTCTTCACTATCAGGTCCACAATTTCCTGCTTGCGATAATAGTTGTCGAAAATATAGTTGAGATTGTTCTCATTTTCAGGAATGCCCGAATAGTAGCCAGCGCTATAGCGGCCTCCAAAATAGATGCCTGCGCCGATGATAAAGTCGAAGCCGCGGTCGAGCAATGAAAGCGGTTCCTGATTCTTCACCTTGCTCTTGCGCACGGTCGTATCGGCAGGTAGCGTATGCGCCTGCAACCCACTCATAGCAAGCAGGAAAGCAGCCAATACTATCGAAATCTTGCGCAAGATTCTCATACAAACTAGTTTTTGATCAATTCACGTGCTTCCGACATTGTAATGCGGACTTCGTTCTTAAAGGCCACCATAAAGGCATCGGGATAGCCGTTCTTGCGCAACTGCTTCAACAACTGCTGCGCAGCATCTTCGCTCGTCTCGTTGCCCGAAGTGTACTTCCACACGCCATTCTGCTGGTAACGACGCACATCCTTGACATTGGCAAACTTGGCATCGGTCACCGGTTCATCCTTAGGAGATGTATAGAACTGCACGCGGAAGCGGATTTCGAGATTGGAAGCGGTTTTCTCTTGATTTTGAGTTGCAATCGTATCCGGTTTTTGGGGTGCAATGACAGGCACTTCGGGTTTCGGTGCCGGCTTGGTAGCCTCGGCCACAGCCTTCTGCAGCGGCTTTAGGTCAAGTCCGGGCTTATCGGTGCGTTCCAATTGGTTCTTATAATCCACAAAAGCATTGTAGATGGAGCCTGCCATCAGGTCTTGCATGCTCTGCTTCATCAGCTTGCCCTCCTCCTCGTAGTTGGAGATGAAGCCCAGCTCGACCAGCACACTCGGCATGGCCACCTTGTAGAGCACCCAGAAGCCAGCTTGTTTCACTTTGCGGTCGATAAAATGGGTGTTGGCCACCAGATTTTTCTGCACTTTGTCGGCAAACAAGATAGAGTTGTTCAAGTAGGCCGAAGTGTAGAGCGAGAACATCACATGCGCTTCGGGCGAGTTGGGATCGAAGCCGCCATAATTGTTGGAGTAGTTCTTTTCCAGCAACATAGCCGCATTTTCCTTTTTTGCCACCTCGAAGTTGGCCTCGGTCTTGTGCAAGCCCATCACATAGGTCTCCACTCCCGACGGAGCACGATTCTCGTTGCTGTTGCAGTGCAATGAGATGAAGAGTTGGGCATGATTGTCGTTGGCAATCTGCGCACGGCGGTACAACTCCACAAACACATCTGTTTTGCGGGTATAAATCACTTGAACATCGCTATAATTGTCGGAAATCAACTTACCTAACTTCAAAGCCACCGACAAAACGACATTCTTCTCCATCTCGCGTTTGCCGACAGCTCCAGCATCCTTGCCGCCATGGCCCGCGTCTATCACCACCTTCGTCACCTTATCGAAAGATTGCGCTGGCGCCATTCCGTTAAAAAAAGTTAACACAGCAAATAATAAAACTGCTTTTTTTATGTTCATAGGTTAAAACTTTTGCGTATTTTTGAAAGTTTATTTTGTACAAAAATACTTATAAATAAGAAACCAAGCGCATTTTGAGAAAAAAAAACGGAGATTTTCGTGGCCACCTTCTCCTAAGAATATGCATCATGCTAATATTCTGCATATTAGGATTTTCTCTTTGGGCGCAAGAAGACACCACCCACGCCTCCCAAACTCCCGTCAAAACGGCATCTGACACCATAAGACGCGGGCGTATCAGGCAGAAAAGTAACGTAGTTTTGCCCGATTCTATTCCAAGAGACACCGTTCCCAAACGACGGATTTCGAAAAATGCCATCACTTCCATCATCCCGTACACCTCTGCCGACTCGCTCATTTTTAACATGAAAGAGCGAAAAGTATATCTGTTTCACGATGCCAAAGTGGAATACGAAGACATGACGTTGGAAGCCGACTATATCGAAATCGACTTCAAGAATAATGAATTGTATGCCAGCGGCATAGCCAACGAAAACGGCTCCATCAACGGGCATCCCGTCTTCACGCAGGGTGAGTACTCGTTCAGAACCCACGAGATAAAGTACAATTTTAACACTAAAAAAGGCAAAATCTGGGATGTCATCACCACCGAAGGTGAGGGATTTATCCACGGCGAGCAGGTGAAGAAGATGGACGATAACACCTCTTACATCAAGCGAGGCAAATACACCACCTGCGAACTCGACCACCCGCACTTTGAGATTGCCTTCACCAAAGCCAAGGTGATGCCCAACGATAAAATCGTTACGGGTCCCGCCTACCTCAGCTTTGACGGTGTGCCAACGGTACTGGCCATACCCTTTGGCTACTTTCCCATCCAGAAGGGGCGTAAATCGGGCTTCCTCATGCCCACCATCGGTGAGTCGGGCAACCGCGGATTCTACTTGGAAAACGGCGGCTTCTATTTCGGCATCAGCGACAATTTCGACCTCGCCATCTTAGGCGACATCTACACCCGAGGCAGCTGGGCCGCCAAAGTGCGTTCGAACTATGTGGTGCGCTACAAGTGCAAAGGCCTTATCAACGTCAGCTACGCACAGAACCTGTTTGGCGAGCGCGAGACCGACGAGTTCTACAAGACCAACGACTTCAAGTTCTACTGGGACCACAACCAGGATCCCAAATCGCACCCCACCACCCGATTCTCCGCCCACATCGACATCGTGAGCCGCTCGTACAACACCTACAACCCATCAAGCGTAAACGACTATCTATCAAACCAATACACATCAAAACTCAACTTCACCACCAACATCAGAGGTGTCTTCTTCATTGATGCAACCGCCTCTTACGCCCAAAACACGCAGACAGGCATTGTCACGTTGTCGCTGCCCGACATCAACATGTCGGTCAACCAATTCTATCCTTTCCGGAAGAAGAACAAAAGCGGCCCGCTGAAATGGTATGACAACATCTCCATGAAATGGTCAACGCAATACACCAACCAGATAGACACGTACGACTCGCTGCTCTTCAAACCCGAAACTTGGGAAAACATGAGCATTGGCATGAAGCATACCATTCCCATCTCCATTCCCATTAAAATTGCTAAGAAAATCAACTGGAACACCAGCATCAACTTTACCGAGAAGTGGTACTTACAGTCTATTGAGAAGAAATTCTCCGTGGACACGACAGGCGGTGAGGTCAAAGGGCAGGTCAACGATATCTTCCGAAGCAAATTCCACGCTTTGAACCAACTCTC
>JAEEGI010026439.1_pt1 | contig 11178 bp, 9 predicted proteins | sample 8958751 | NCBI WGS metagenome assembly JAEEGI01 (sample SAMN16246545, study PRJNA631951) | gut metagenome | biome: gut microbiome; feature: rumen; material: KS-attached | host: Bos | place: Iran: Karaj | collected 2018-10 | reverse complement strand
CAGCAACGGGGATTGGGATGAAGTGGAAAGCACCGATGAATGTCTTCCGTCAGAATTTCTCAATAATATGATTATCAATTATTTGGATAAAACCCACACTGATTATTGCCTTCATGAGATTTCAAAAGGCCGACGCAAATTCGAGCTGGAACTAACGGATGGACTGAAGCTCGTTTTCAACAAAAAAGGTGAGTTTCTCCGATATGAGTACAAAGCGATTCATAATAACACTTAATACTATTTAAGATGAAAAAACAACTGTTTATCGCCACATTTGCAGCATTGGCCCTCATCGCGACGGCCTGTGGCAAGAAATTAGGAGCTGCCAACAACGACACTACCCCAACCACTTCCGCCGACCAGAAATGGGAAGTGAAGGAAGTCAGCACCATCATTGACCACAAAGACATCAGTCCCGAGATTCTGAAGTTCGTTGAGACCCATTTCCCGAAAACCAGCATTTCAGATTGCCAAAAAACGGAGGGACTTTACAAAGTGAGCCTCGATGACAAAACCAGCATCGAATTCAGTCAAAAGTTTGAATGGACAAAGGTAAAATGCGAAAATTCAACCATTTACAGAACCGTCCCCGAAAGCATTGTGCCTAAGGAAATCGCTGTCTACGTCGCCGAGAATCTCCCCCACAAATCCATTGTGGAGGTCGAAAAGACGAGCTTTGGCTGGGAAATCGAGTTAGACGACAGCCAGGAAATCAGGCTCGACTCTAAATTCAATGTCATCCAGGGTGGAAAAAGCTATCTCGACTGCCCGGAAATCAATGCTTTCGTGGCCACCTACTTCCCTAAGGCCAAAATCCGGACTGCGCAACAATTTGAGGATGAAATTGAGGTGAAACTCACCGACAACACAGAAATCGGCTTCTATCTCAACCTCGACTGGAAGAACATCGACTGCGAGGATGCCATCATTTACGTGAGCGTGCCCACCGAACTCGTCCCTGAGCCCATCACCACCTTCGTGAAGAGCAATTACGTCCACAATCACATCGAAGAAATCGGAAAAGAGCCAAAAGGTGGCTGGGAAATCGAACTCGACAACAAATTGGAATTCAAGTTTGACGGCAAGTACAACCTCACCGACATTGACGACAAAAAACTATGATAGAACTGTCGTTAATAAAGAACAACGCGGCCTGAATTGTTTCGGGCCGCGTTGGGTTTACATGTTTGCCGTAATTTTGCCGAAAAACGGACATTTTTATGTGTTTTTGTTGCCGAAAAACGGACATTTTTATGTAATTTTGTTGCCGAAAAACGGACATATAAGAATATATCAATATGATTTACAGAAAAATAGAAAAAATCAGGGAAAGACTACATCCGCCATGTTTCCATGACCCATCTGTTGACCAATGAAGATTATGGTATCGCCAAGGGCATCATCCTTCAAAACGAAAACATATCCGTTAAGGGCAAAGCCGTGTATTTACCCGTTTACATGACCATGTTCATTGAAAACCAGCAAATTCCAGAGGATTTAGTTTATCGGGTTGAGGCCATTTGATTTTTTGACTTTAAAACCATTTATGAAAATTCATGTTCAATTCCTGATAATTCGTGTTTTATAATCAACCTCACTTCTTCTCCGTAATGATGACATCAATAGCTCCCACCCCAAACTTGGCGATGCTGGCCATGCGGTTTTCGGTGTTCTTGTAGTTCTTCAGTTCCTCGATGATGGCGTTTTTCAGCACGCCGTTGCCCACACCGTGGATGAAAGTCACCTTATTGTACTCGGCAGCAATCGCGCTGTCGAGCATCTTCTTGAAATAGTCGATTTGTATTTTGAACATGTCGTGGCTCGACATACCCAAAATGTTGTCGACCAATTCGCCAATGTGCAAGTCTACAACGGCCTCACCTGGAGCCACTTTGTGTTTGTCGATAGGAGCCTCTTGCTTCACCAAAGTCTTGGCAGGAGCCTGAGCACCAACACCTTCCTTCATGATTTTGGTGAAATCGCTGTCGCCGTGCTTCAAGGCAATCAGTTCGGAGAGGCAAATCATCACCGACTTCTCACCCAAGACACCCGAGGGCAGATAGCTGCCTTCCTTGTAGAAACGTCCCGGACGCAACGAGAAAGGCGTGTTCAGCGGAAGCAACACACAATCAGAGGTTTCTGCGGTCAAAATGGCTTGCACCACACCGTTGAGCCAATATTCGAGGTCGTCGCGCGAGATGGTCTCGATGACGATTTTCTCATACTTGTCTACCTGCCCGAAATCCACGTTGGCAAACTTATCCTCCTCCTTGATGGTGAAGGTGTAAAGCATCTCGTAAGGCGTGTGGTTGACTAATACCACATCCAACGGCCCTGTGAGAAGCCACTGCTGCTCATGCGGCACAAAAGCCATGTATATGCCTTCCTTTTCCGCCTCTTTTGCGAAACGCCGCAAGCCGCCTTTTCGGGCTTCTTCGGCCTGTTGTTGTTTCAGAAGTTCCTGTCCCTGAACCTCTTTCTGCACCTTTTCGACCGTCTGTTGCTGCTTGCTTGGGGCGGGCATAGAGCGGTAGTCGAGCACTAAATCCGTAATCAAAGTTGGGATTTCAAAGCCATCCTCCACTTCGACCATCACCATTCTGGAATCTATAATCTTCGTGACCTTTCCCCCACCCACGGTGCTGAGGAAATTCACCTTGTCGCCAATCTTAAATTCTGCCATAGTTTTTCGATTTTAAAGTGCAAAGATACACAATTTGGAAGGATTTTTGTAATTTCGCCATCGATTTTGAAGCACCATGAAGAAAACACAACTCATCCTCATGCTTTTGGTCGCAATGGCACTCGTTTCGTGCAAGAAGCTTGCTGGCTATGGTGACCTTTCCATAAACATCGGCTATTCCGTCAATGACAAACCGTTGATTACCGATAGTTTATGCTACACAAATGAAGCTGGAAACGAGTTTATGATTGCTGAAATCCAATGGTTCATCTCACGGATTGAACTTCAGGACGAGCACGGTGACTGGTTCCGCCTTGACCACAAAGAAGTTGAGTTTCCTTTTCAATACACCACTGATTGGGTATTTTACATCGACACCAACATCCCTGAAAGCCAGACGCTTGAAATCGCACCCATTCCTGTTGGAACCTACAAGACGCTGCGTTTCGTTTTCGGTCTGAATGAAGAAGACAACCAAACCGGCCTTTTCACCGACCCTCCCGAATCGGAAATGTTTTGGCCTGATTTTCTTGGCGGCGGCTACCACTACATGAAATTGAACGGCAAATATTTGAACACGGAAGGCCGTCTCGCACCTTTGGCCATCCACCTCGGCATCGGGCAAAACGAAGACTGCACTGAGTTTTACCAAAACTATTTCACCGTGGAGCTACCCATCGATTTCACCGTATCGGAAAACACTGAAAACCAAATTGATTTGACAATGGTCATCGACAACTGGTTCCGCAATCCCAACCTTTATGATTTCAACGAATTTGGGAGTGCCATCATGCAGAACCAAGCCGCGCAACAAGTCCTGAAAGAAAACGGAAAAGATGTATTCAGAATCGGAAAAAACACTGATAATAAAAACAATACGAATATGGAAAAAGAAAACAGACTTGCAGAAGAGTTCAAAGAAACGATGCAAAAGGCCGCTCCAAAGCCGCATTTCTGGAGTTGGAAGAGTGTCAAGGAAAGATGGCAAAATTTGAGAGTTAAAGATTCGAAATTTAAAGATTCAAAATTCAAGATTTAAAATTTAAGATTCGGGATGAAAGTGGCAAACAACAGGGTAAGGATTTGGATGTTGATGGCTGTTATGTCGTTGATTATTGCGGCATGTAAGCCTGAGCAAACCCATTATACACCAACGCCTTACGAATTGCCTCAGCCGTCTTATTTCCCATCGAAGAACAACATTCCTGCCGACAATCCCATGACTGAGGAAGGAGTAGCTTTGGGTCGGAAACTGTTTTATGACTCACGACTTTCAGGCCGAGACGGTACGGACGGTATCCGCAGTTGTTCCTCATGCCACCATCAGGAAAACAACTTTGAGTTTGGTGCCCCGACCAACACCCATCATGCCATGCTTCCACTAATCAATTTGGCGTGGAACCGCACTGGCTTAAGCTGGAACGGCGGTGTGGCCACTTTGGAGGATATGGTTTTGGCGGCAGTGACAAGTCCTGTGGAAATCAATGCGGACACCAATCAAGTGGTCAAATACCTCCAAAAGACTGACGACTATCCTGAACTGTTTGAAAAGGCCTTTGGCAGTCGTGAGATTACCTTTGTTAATGTGGAGCGCGCCATTGCGCAGTTTGTCAGGAGCTTGGTTTCTTCCGACAGTAAATTCGACCGCTATCTGCTTGGTGAAGAAGAACTTACCGAAGATGAGCTGGCTGGTTATGAGCTTTTCTGCACCGAAGAAGGTGCCGACTGTTTCCATTGTCACGGTGGTGGCGGTCTGGCCCTGATGACCACCAACCTGTTTTACAACAACGGTTTGGACGATGAATTCAACGACCCCGAAGACCGTTCTGCCATCACAGGAAGCCATTGGGACAAAGGTGCCTACAAAGCCCCTACCCTGCGCAACATCGCCGTTTCTGCACCCTATATGCACGACGGTCGTTTCACCACCCTTGACGAGGTCATCAACTTTTACAGCGAGGGTGTAAAAGACTCCGAAAACATCAACCCGCTGATGCACCATGTGATGGATGGCGGCGTACAGCTCACGGATTTGGAGAAAGCCCAGCTGAAGGCGTTTTTGAATACCTTGACGGACGAAAAATTCCTGAACAACCCGAACTATTCCAAACCCAACTGACCCATGACTTTTCCTTGGGGCGATGAACGCCGTTTCAACAGTTACAGCCGCTATTTCGTGAAACAATTCGGCGGAAGGGTACAGAAAATCAGCATTGATGCGGGCTTCAGTTGTCCCAATCGGGATGGGAAAATCAGTACAGGGGGATGTACTTTTTGCAGCAATGAGGCTTTCAATCCGTCGTATTGTCGGCCAGAAAAGTCCATCAAGCAACAGATTGAGGAAGGGATAGAGTTCCACCAAAAGCGGTATCGTCGGGCAAACAAGTATTTGGCTTATTTTCAGCCGTTTTCTAATACTTACAAGCCGCTTGAAGAACTAAAAAAGATTTATCAGCAGGCTTTGGAAGCCATAGATTCCCTGCTTCCCACACGCCCAAGCAGGAATGACATGACTTCCAAAGCCTTGGAAACACCAAAGATTGTAGGTATCGTTATTGGCACACGGCCTGACTTGATTGACGAGACCCTTTTGCAGTACTTCAACGAGATACAAAAAACGCATTATGTCATGTTGGAATATGGCGTGGAAAGTGTGTATGACGAGACTTTGAAGCGCGTCAACCGAGGGCATGATTTCGCCACGGCGGAAAAAGCCATCCATGTGACCAGCGACTACGGCATCCCTTGTGGGGCGCATTTCATTTTCGGTCTGCCTGGCGAGAGCAAAACCATGATGCTCGATGCCGCCGACATCATTTCCCAACTGCCTTTGACCACGGTCAAGTTCCACCAACTGCAAATCTTCAAAGGCACGAAGATGGCCGAGGAATACCAGGCCCATCCCGAAGCATTCCATCTCTTTGACTTGGAGGAATACATTGATTTCGTCATTGACTTTGCCGAACGGCTCAATCCCAACATTGTCATTGAGCGTTTTGCTGGCGAAGTGCCGCCGCGTTTCCTCGTCAGCGAGCCTTGGATGAAGCTACGCTACGACGAGGTGTTCTCGCGTATAGAAAAAAGGATGGAAGAGCGGGGCACTTGGCAAGGGAAAAAGGCGCAAGTGTAGACAAATGCCCGCCAGATTTACAGCTTCTTTACCGGGAAAATGAAATACGTGTCCGGGAAAGGCTCGTTCTTCAGTGTGAAGTGCCACCATTCGCTGTCCAAAGCCTTGAAGCCGTGACGCAACATGGCATCGCGAAGAATCATGCGGTTGTTGAACTGTTCTTGGGTGATACTGCGGCCAGTTGGACTGGCGTTGTTTTTGCCCGTGTATTTGCCTTTCTTGGGATTACCACAGAAGTCGGGGTGACTCTCTGGACCGAACCAATCAAATGTACCGCCCATGTCGACTTCCTTCTCGGTAGCCATGTCAAACAGGGTCAGGTCGACGGTAGAGCCACGTGTGTGGCCGCTTTTTTCCATGATATACTCTTGGTCGAAGAGGACACTCTTGTCCAAATCGGGATAGAAGTAATCTTTCATCATCGTGTCATTGACATCGGCTGCCCAACGCACAAAGTGGTCGACAGCGCATTGCGGGCGGTAGGCATCGTAGATTTTCAGACGATAACCTTGTTTCTTCAGGTCATCGCTCACGGCACGGAGACTGTCGGCAGCCCGACGAGTGAGCAAGGCGACAGGCTCCTGATAGCCATCCACGCGGGTACCAACGAAGTTGTAAGTGCTGTAATAACGAATTTCCAAAATGGCATCGGGAACGGCATCGGCCAGATTCACGAAGTGGGAAGCATCATCAGTCGATATCACCTCACTTGTCAGCCGTTTGAACTCGTCTTGAGCTTTCTTAAGATCGGCGAGAAAAGCAGGATTAGTGTGCAAGCGGGTCAAACCGATGGCGGCACAGAGGCGACTTGCGTCCACATCGCTTTGCCAGTGGGCCCCTGCGATAACGCGGCTTTCGCCATACATAAAGCCACGTGACATGATGGTGTCAGCATTGGCCGGATTGATTTCGGAGAGCAGCAAAGCAGCGGCATAGCCACGCTGGCTGTGGCCCGAAGGATAGGAGCCTTCGCCCGACAGTTCCGCCTCTTCATACATCGTAAGCATGTGCTCATGGAAACGCTCGAATGGGCGTCTGCGATGGTAAAATGCCTTCGGCTTGACACGCGTCTGGTCGACGGTGGAGAGGCTGTTGATCATGAATTTGTAAATCTCCGGAGTGCCCTCTTTGGAGATTTCGAGGCCAAAGGGCACACTAAAAATGGCGAAAAGCGAGTCGTAGTTCCATACAGCATCACGAAACACGAGAGCGGCGCGAACCGAATCGCAGCGTTGCGTCTTGCCCCACATGTAACGCATAATGTCGTTGGCGAAGTCTGTCCCGATGGTGTCGGGCGGTGGCGGCAGGCACTTGATGAGGTCAGGCATCTCTTCTGAGCTGAAATACAGCGTGACGCCGTCGTTTTGTGCTTTAGTTTGCAGGCTGCCGCAAAACAAGAAAGCGGCAAGTAATCCTATGAATAGCTTTTTCATATTGTTGTGTGTTTGATTTTGGGTGCAATAATACGGAAATTTTTGGAGAAACTTTTTCTTACAATTACCTTTTTTCATATCCTAAACGAAGCAAGGAGTTTTTTCCCTATTTTTGCGGCATATCATATAAAGTATGCTAACGCTATCACAATTAGAACAACACTTGTCAAAAGCCGCATGGATTCTCAAAGGTCCAGTGGATGCAGCTGATTTTAAGGTGTATATCTTCCCTTTGTTGTTTTTCAAAAGGATTTCAGATGTCTATGACGAGGAATATAACGAAGCCTTGTCAGAAAGCGATGGCGACCACGAATATGCTTCGGGTGCCGAGATGCATCGTTTTATCATTCCCAAAGGTTGTCATTGGAAAGATGTCAGAGCCGTCACCACCAATGTGGGAAGCGCTATCAAAGGGGCTTTCTCTCAAATCGAGCAGGCCAATCCTCAATATCTGGCCAATATCTTTGGTGATGCAGCATGGACCAACAAAGACAAACTTTCAGACGAATTGCTTTGTCGATTGATTGAGCATTATTCGCAGTACAACCTTTCCAATTCAAATGTGGAGCCTGACGTTTTAGGACGCGCATACGAGTATCTTATCAAAATGTTTGCCGACCAGACCAACAAGAAAGCCGGAGAGTTCTATACACCTCGTTCCGTGGTACATTTGATGGGCTTGATTGTCAATCCGCAACCAAGTGAAACCATTTATGACCCTGCTTGCGGCACGGCTGGAATGCTGCTCGAATGTGTGGACCAAGTGAAGCAGAATGGCGGCGATTTCCGTACATTAAAGCTTTATGGGCAGGAAAAGAACCTGACCACTTCCACTATTGCCCGCATGAATATGTTTTTGCATGGCATTGAGGATTTCCATATTGAAAGAGGCGACACTTTGCGAGAGCCCAGGTTTTTCAAGTATGACCAACTGCAACAATTCAATATCGTCATTGCGAATCCGCCTTTTTCATTAAGCAATTGGGGTGCAGATATTTGGGCTGATGACCTTTACGGACGCAACATCGCAGGCACGCCACCCAAAGGTAACGGCGATATGGCTTGGGTACAGCACATGATCAAATCCATGGATGAGAAAACAGGACGCGTAGCGGTTGTCTTGCCTCATGGGGCTTTATTCCGCAAAAACGCCGAAGCCAAAATCCGTTCCGTGCTGTTGGAGAAAGATTTGTTGGAAGCGGTCATTGGTTTGGGCGAAAACATCTTCTATGGAGCAACGCTCTCGGCATGCATCTTGGTTTTCAGAGCACAAAAAGAGAAATCCAGAAAGGGAAAGTTCCTATTTATCGATGCCGCCGACCAAGTGAAGAAAGGTCGTGCGCAAAACACATTGGAACCAGAGCATATCGAGACCATTTACAAGTGGTACACCGATTTCAAGAATGTGAAGAATCATGTCAAAGTGGTCGGTCTTGATGAGATTAAAGCTAATGGCTACAATCTGAATATTCCGCTTTATGTGGAAAAGGAAATGACCGACAATCTGCCGACTTTGGAGGAAGCTAAGGCTCAATTGAAAGTGGCCGTGGAAGAAGCACACGAGGCGGAGGAACGTTTTATTCAACTGCTAAACGAGTTTGCGAAATGACACAGAAAGAATTGGAATCCTATCTTTGGGGTGCGGCCACCTACCTGCGCGGTTTCATCGATGCCGGCGACTACAAGCAGTATATCTTCCCGTTGTTGTTTTACAAACGCATCTGCGATGTCTATGACGAAGAATACAAGGATGCACTTGACGAAAGCGACGGCGATTTGGAATATGCAGCCTTTGACGAAAACCACCGTTTTAAAGTGCCAGCCGAAGCGCATTGGAATAAAGTAAGGCAGGTTACTGTAAATGTGGGGCAAGCCATCAGCAAGGCCTTGAATGCCATTCAGAAAGTGAATGCGCAACAATTGCAAGGCATCTTCGGCGATGCCGACTGGACCAACAAGGAACGCCTTTCGGATGCGATGCTGTGCCAACTCATTGAGCATTTCTCCACCAAAAACCTCAACATCAAAAACGTCCCCAATGATGAGTTAGGTAATGCTTACGAGTTTCTAATCAAGAAGTTTGCTGACGACAGCGGTCACACGGCAGCCGAGTTCTATACCAATCGTACCGTGGTGCGTCTGATGACGCTCATTGCCGACCCGCACGAGGGTGACAGCGTGTACGACCCCACCTGCGGTAGCGGTGGATTGCTGCTCAACTGCGCCATGATGCTCAAAGACCAAGGCAAGGAATACCGCACGTTGCGCCTTTACGGACAGGAAATCAACCTGATCACTTCAGGTATTGCCCGAATGAATATGTTGCTGCATGGCTTCGAAGAGTTCAACATCGTGCGAGGCAACACGTTGAGCAATCCGATCTTTATGGAATATGACGAATTGCAGAAGTTCGACATTGTGTTGGCTAATCCGCCTTATTCCATCAAAAGTTGGGACCAAGCTGCCTTCACTGATGATCCTTACGGGCGCAACATCTGGGGCACACCGCCACAAGGCTGCGCCGATTACGCCTTCCAGCAGCACATCATGAAGAGTCTTAAGCCCGACACAGGTCGTTGCGTGGTGCTCTGGCCACACGGCATCCTTTTCCGTGATGCGGAACGCGACATGCGGCGCAAGATGATTGAAAGTGATTGCGTGGATTGTGTCATTGGCTTGGGGCCGAATCTGTTCTACAACTCCCCCATGGAGGCCTGCCTGCTAATCTGCCGCACACGGAAACCTGAACAGCGGCAAGGCAAAATCCTCTTCATCAATGCGGTGGATGAGGTGAAACGTGACAAGACCATCAGCATGCTTGAAGAAAGGCATATTGACAAAATTTTCAAGGCGTACAAAGCATACAAGGACATCCCCGGCTTTGCCAAAGTGGTGAACAACGAGCAAATTTTGGAGAACGGTGCCACGCTCAACATATCGCAATATGTATCTCGATTGGAAGTGAAAGATGAAACTCCGAAACAGACTTTGAAAGAATTGCTGAATGTGTGGGAAAGAAACAGGGAAAAATTATACACTGAAATCAAGAATCTTATCTGATAGAAAACTACATGGACAATATAATAGAAAACACTGGCGACATCATCATCTACCAGACCGAAGACGGTTTGACAAAGATCAATGTGAAATTGGACAACGATACCGTTTGGCTGAACCAGCAACAAATGTCTGAACTATTTCAGAGTTCTAGGACCAATATTGTTGAACATATTAAACACATATATGAAGAGGGGGAGCTTGCCGTAGAATCAACTTGTCGGAATTTCCGACAGGTTCGCCTAGAGGGCAATAGAGAGGTTAGTAGGGAAATTCCTTTTTATAACCTTGATATGATCATTTCGCTTGGCTATCGTATAAAATCGGCTATTGCCACGCGTTTCCGCATTTGGGCCACGCAGCGTCTGAAGGAATACATGGTTAAAGGCTTTACCATGGACGATGAGCGGCTGAAAGGCAACGGCGGCGGCAATTACTGGAAAGAGTTGCTCGACCGCATCCGCGACATCCGTTCGTCAGAAAAGGTGCTGTATCGTCAGGTGCTTGACCTCTATGCCACCAGTGTGGACTACAACCCCAAAAGCGATGAATCCGTTCTGTTTTTCAAGATGGTGCAGAACAAGCTGCACTATGCCGCCCACGGTCATACCGCCGCCGAAGTTATCTATGAGCGTGCCAATGCCGACAAGCCTTTTATGGGACTGACCACATTTTCGGGAGAACTGCCTGCTTTGAAAGACATAGGCATTGCCAAAAACTATTTGAATGAAAATGAATTGAAGATTTTGAACAACCTCGTTTCGGGTTATTTCGACTTGGCTGAAATCAATGCGCTTGAGCATAAGCCCATGTACATGAACGATTATATCCACCAATTGGATTCGGTACTCACATCTGGCAACAGACCGTTGCTT